>Ga0114932_10003314_pt1 | contig 15928 bp, 8 predicted proteins | sample 2SBtaG_2_FD_87286 | JGI IMG/M metagenome (GOLD analysis project Ga0114932, IMG submission 87286) | Deep subsurface microbial communities from Kolumbo volcano to uncover new lineages of life (NeLLi) - 2SBTROV12_ACTIVE470 metaG | ecosystem: Environmental > Aquatic > Marine > Volcanic ...
TCAAAATGCACGCAAATGTATTAATAATTATCCATTTTACGAAATTGTTGGCCTACTAGGGATCGAACCTAGACTCTTCTGGACCAAAACCAGACGTGTTGCCAGTTACACCATAGGCCAATTTGTGCACAAATTTATATTAAAGTTTCCACTATTCAAATAAAGTCTTCTTGTTTATTCAATAGGAAAGAAATTATTGATACGATAATAATCTCTTGGGGAGACTTGGACCAATAACTATAGTTATCAAAAAGGTTATAATAAAGTAAAGTACAAATCCGAGGATGAAATAAATACCATTCTCTATAAGAAGTTGTTCGAATAGATATAATATTATTGAAAGCCCAGCCAGTGATCTTATAATCTCAAAAATAAAACCCCATTTATAACCATCCATCATAGAGGTAAATCCAAAAATTGTAGAAAAAATCAAAATCATATAAGCGGTTCGACTAAATAAATCTAAATCAGAAAAATTATATAGGAATAAAAATGACATTATGTTAATACACATAAATTGAAAGATTGTCATTAGCTTATGTTTTAAGCTATATTGTGGTGAATACTTTTTTTGATCATAAACATCAGTAACAATATGCCGTGGAATTTTTTTTGAAACATCATCTGGTCTCCAGCCTGTTGGCATAAACCATAGTTTTAATTTATCATTCCATTTTCTAGTATTCCATGCATCTTGAATTAACCCCCATAAGTGAATAAAGTTTATTAAAACAGGGTTCCATGTTCTAACTGGTTTTAGGGTTCCAAAAACACAAGGAACTTCATCTAATTCTTCTTGAAAAGTTCCAAAAGCCCTATCCCACACACAGAAAATTGCTCCTAAATTTTTATCTATGTATTCAGGATTTATTGCATGATGAACTCTATGTTGTGATGGTGTTACAATTATATATTCTAGAAAACCTAATTTCCCAATGTGCCTTGTATGATACCAGAATTGACCAAACAAATGTAAAGGTGCTATAATAGAAATAACTTTTGGTGGCACACCACATAAAGCTGCAGGTAATAAGAATAATATTCCCACTCCTAAATTATTTGTAATACTTTGTCTTAATGCACATGCAAGATTGAACTCTTCACTACTATGATGAATTACATGTTGATTCCAAAAGATATTTACTGAGTGTTTTAAATAATGGTGACAGTAACTTGCAAAATCTATACAGATAAATGCAACAATATATAGTAGAACACTTTCTTGAATAGAAAAAATCATTACATATTCATACAAAAAGGAATACGAAACAATAATAATTCCAAGCCCCAGTAGATCATATAGCAAATTAGTAATACCAGATGACAAACTTGAGATAGTGTCCATAAAATTATGTTTCTGATCCTTAATCCAATTCCCGTAAAGAGCTTCAAGTAAAACCGAAACGAAAAAAATTGGTATTGCTATCAAAAGCATATTAGCATATGTATCCATAAATATTGTTAATTAGCTTAATTTTTTTTACTTTTTAAAGCTAAATTAAAAAATTATGAGACACAAAAATTACATTAAGATATTTGGGTATTTATTGATTGGATTTTTAATGACTAGCAATCATGTTTATTCACAAAAGAAATCAAATAAAAAAAATACTCAGTCATACAATTCAATTTTACATGAATCAGTTAAGTATAGGGAAATAGGGCCTTTTAGAGGTGGAAGATCTGCTGCTGTTGTTGGGGTTTCAGAAAAACCAAATCTTTTTTATTTTGGAGCAACTGGAGGTGGAGTTTGGAAAACAGAAAACGGTGGCGAAACGTATGAGAATATTTCTGATGGATACTTTGGGGGAAGCATAGGTTCAATTGCTGTTGCAAATGATGACCCTAATGTTATATATGTAGGAGGTGGTGAAGTAACAATACGTGGAAATGTTTCGTCAGGATATGGTGTATTTAAAAGTGTTGATGCAGGTAAGACTTGGACTTTTTCAGGTCTGCCAAACTCTAGACATATTCCAAGAATAGTAATTGATCCTAATAATAATGATATAGTTTATGCTGCTGTGCTTGGTAATCTTTATAAGCCAACAAATGATAGAGGAGTCTATAAATCATCAGATGGAGGTGCAACTTGGAGAAAAGTTCTTTTTGCAAATAATTTATCCGGTGCATTTGAAATTGTAATGGACCCAAACAATTCAAGAATACTTTATGCATCTACTTGGAGGGTTCAAAGAACACCTTCGAGTCTTAGTAGTGGAGGTGATGGTTCAGACCTTTGGAAAAGTGAAGATAGTGGTGAGAGTTGGAGAAAAATTAGTACAAACTCTGGATTTCCTAAAGGTATACTTGGTGTAATTGGTGTAACTGTTTCTCCAGTTGATTCTGAAAGAGTTTGGGCAATTGTTGAAAATGAAGAAAAGGGTGGAGTTTACAGATCTGATAATGGTGGTAAAGAATGGAAGTATACTAATAGTGACAGATCTTTAAGGCAAAGAGCTTGGTACTATTCAAAAATATATGCTGACACCCAAGATATTGATGGTGTATATGTGATGAATGTAGCATATCATTATTCTGATGATGGAGGTGAAACTTTCAAATCAAGTTATGCTCCTCATGGAGATCATCATGATCTATGGATTGCACCTGAAGATAATAATAGGATGATTATTGGAGATGATGGGGGTGCACAGGTATCTTATGATAAAGGTAAGACATGGAGTACTTATTATAATCAACCTACTGCTCAATATTACAGAGTGACCACAGATAACTCATTCCCATATAGGATATATGTTGCTCAGCAAGATAATTCTACACAAAGAGTTAGCCATAGAAGTTTAGGGTACAACATTGGTGAAGATGACTGGGAGAGTACTGCTGGAGGAGAGTCTGGGCATATAGCTATAGACCCTAATAATAATGAAATTGTTTATGGGGGAAGTTACTTAGGGTTTCTAGAAAGAAGAAATCATGAAAAAAAGACATCAAGAAAAATAAATGTTTGGCCGATTACCACTTTAGGTGAAGGAGCTGAGGCAATGAAGTATAGATTTAATTGGAATTTTCCAATCTCATTCAGTAAGCATGACTCTTCTAAACTTTATGCTTTTTCAAATCATGTTCATGTCTCCACTAATGAAGGGAAAAGTTGGGAAATAATTAGTCCAGATTTGACAAGAAATGACAAATCAAAGCTAGTTTCTTCAGGAGGTCCCATTACACAAGACAACACAGGTGTAGAATACTACGCAACTATATTTGCTATTGATGAATCAAATATTGAAGAAGGATTAATGTGGGTTGGGAGTGATGATGGATTAGTTCATATTACAAGAGATAGTGGTAAAACATGGGAAAATGTAACGCCAAAGAAGATGCCCGAATGGATGATGATTAATAGTATTGATGCTTCATCATTTGATGCAGGAACTGCCTATATAGCTGGTACTAGATATAAGCTTGGTGACTTTACACCTTATTTATATGTAACAGAAGACTATGGTCAAACTTGGAGACTAATTACAAATGGTATTGATAAAGAACATTTTACTAGAGTCCTAAGATCTGATAAAGTGAATAAAAATATTTTATATACAGGAACTGAAACAGGGATGTATATTTCTTATGATATGGGAAGAAGCTGGAATAAATTTCAGAAGAATTTACCAATTGTTCCAATAACTGATCTAACTATAAAAGATAACTCATTAATAGTTGCTACTCAGGGTAGAAGCATTTGGATACTTGATGATTTAACTGTAATACATCAGCTATCCCCTGAAGTAGATCAGGAAAAATTATATAAACCAAAAGATGCATACAGAATTCGTGGAGCTGGCGGTATGGAGTCATTAACTGCTGGAACAAATCTTCCTAATGGAGTTATCGTACATTATTTTCTTCCAAATTTTGATGAAGAAAAAGATGATGTAAGTTTATCATTTCTTTCTCAAGATGGGTCAATTATTAAAGAGTTTTCAAATAATAGTAAAGAGAATTCATTAAAAGTAAAAAAAGGTGGAAATTCATTTGTTTGGGACATGAAATATCCTGGAGCTAAAAGAATTAACAATATGGTACTTTGGAGTGCTGATTTTTCAGGTGCAAAAGCAGTACCAAACAACTATGAAGTTAGGCTTAAAGTTAATGGCTCTGAGCTATCACAGAAATTTATGATTCTAAAGAACCCTAACTCTGAAGGCACAATTGATGATATAGAGTCTCAGTTTAATTTTGTAAATGAAATTAATGGAATAGTCGACAAAGCTCATAAAGCAATTATAAATATTAGAGAAATTAAAGAAGATCTTAAAAAGTTCCAAGGTGATTTTACTAATAATGAATTAGCAAAAGATTTAATTGAAAAGTCAAAATCTATTTATGAATCAATTGATAAAGTTGAGAATGAATTGTACCAAACTAAAAATCAAAGCAATCAAGATCCTTTAAACTATGGGGTTAAGTTAACTAATAATCTAGGAAATCTTAACTCAGGATTTAGAGGTGGAGACTTCGGTCCAACTGCTCAAGATATAGAAGTAAAGAATGAACTAGTTGAGAAAGTAAATACTCAACTTAAAGAATATGACTTAATTATATCAAATGATATACCTAATTTCAATGAAAGCTTCAAAAAGCTTGAATTAAATTATTTAAATGTTTCTTTGGAATAATTAAAGCTTATATTAAAATAAAAGTTTAGTATGTCCGAAACAAAGTTTCGAAAAATTAACAATTTATTAGGTTGGTTTGTTTTTAGTGTTGCATTAATAACATATGGTCTAACAGTTGAACCAACTGCTAGTTATTGGGATGCTGGTGAGTATATTGCAACATCTGCAAAACTTCAAGTTGGGCATCCTCCTGGTGCTCCACTTTATCAAATGCTAGGAGCTGTTTTTTCTCTATTTGCTACCAGTCCTGAAAAAATTGCACTAGCAGTAAATTATCTTTCAGTTGTTTCAAGTGCATTTGTGATTCTTTTTCTTTTTTGGTCAATTACTCTATTATTGAGAAAAATTTATGATATAAATCATAAAATAAATTCTAAAAATATTTTTTTGAGTGCAGTGATAGGCTCTTTAGCCTATACTTTTTCTGACAGTTTTTGGTTTAGTGCTGTTGAGTCAGAGGTGTATGCTCTTGCAATGTTTTTTCTAGCTGCAACATTTTGGTTAGGCCTCAGATGGGAAAAAGATTTTGATACTGAAAGGGGAGATAAATGGTTAGTATTAATTTCATTTATGATAGGATTATCATTTGGAGTTCACTTTATGGCTATACTAACTATTCCAGCCATTGGAATGATTTATTTTTTCAAAAAATATAAAAAAATCACTGTAAAGAGTTTCTTACTAGCTAATATAATTTCAGTTTCGATTCTGTTATTTATATTTAAGTTACTTCTTCCATATACATTAGGGTTTTTTGGCCAGTTGGAAGTCTTCTTTGTTAATTCAATTGGGCTGCCATTTAATTCAGGGACAATAATTGCTGCAGTATTAGTTGTTTTATTTTTTTATAAAGCACTAAAATATTCAAGGGATAAAGGCAATGTGAATCTTAATACATTAATATTATGTACACTTTTTATTTTTGTAGGTTTTTCTTCTTGGATGATGCTTCCAATTAGATCTAATGCAAATACTGTAATAAATGAAAATGCTCCTTCTGATGCCAGGACACTACTAGCATATTATAAACTGGAACAATATCCAAAAACATATCTTTTTTATGGACCGATGTTTTCTGATATTTATGCTCCACAAGATGAGTCTCAGCCTTATATTGATGGGAAACCAAAATATGAAAAAGACTATAATACTAACAGGTATATTATAGTAAATAACTGGAAGGATTCTGAGGTTAATTCTAACTCTAATCATAGAGGATTAATTCCAAGACTTTGGAGCTCTGAACACGCTGCAAATTATATGGATTTTACCAGGCCCCTAGATTTTAAGATATCAAATGAATATCAAAATCAGGAAACTATAATTGAAAGAGTTAATAGCTTTAGATTAAGGGAACAGGAAGGAGAGTTATCAGGAGAAGACTACAATGATTTCTTTAGAACTCTTGGCCCATATCTAGATATTTCAAAGCCAAGTTTATTTGATAATTTAAATTTTCTTTTTACATACCAGATTAACTATATGTATTGGAGATACTTCATGTGGAATTTTGTTGGAAAGCAAAATGATATTCAGGGAGACTATTCAAATATTTATGGAAATTGGTTAAGTGGTATAAATTTTATAGATGAAATAAGACTTGGGAATCAAAGTAATTTGGATGATGATCAAAAAAATAATAAAGCAAGAAACACCTATTTCTTTCTCCCGTTTATTCTTGGAATAATTGGTCTACTATATTCTTATAATAGAGATCTTAAAACTTTTTGGACTTTATTATTATTATTTTTATTCACTGGTCTAGCTTTAAAATTTTATTTAAACGAAAGACCTTTTGAACCAAGAGAAAGAGATTATGCATTAGTTGGATCATTTTATGTATTCTCCATCTGGATTGGATTTGGAATGTCTTCAATTTTAAATTTTTTTAGCAAAATAAAAATCAAATTTTTAAACTATGGACTATTTGTCCTTTGTTTAATTGCAGTTCCAGTGCTAATGGCATTTGAAAACTGGGATGATCATGATAGGTCTGATAGATATACAGCTCAATCTATTGCTAGATCTTACCTTCAATCAATAGATAAGGATAAAGATGCAATGATATTTACCATTGGAGACAACGATACATTTGCTCTTTGGTATGCTCAGGAAATCGAGGAATTTAGAACTGATGTTAGGACAATTAATACAAGTTTACTAGCTACAGATTGGTATATTGATCAAATGAAAAGGAAAGCATACATGTCAAATCCTATACCTTCTCAAATGGAACATAAAAATTATGCATATGGTGTTAGAGATTATATTAGATATGAGAATCTACTTGATTCTGTTAGGTGGGATATCAATGATTTTATGGACTGGGTGGCAAGTGATAATCCAAGAACAAAATACAGAAATTTAATTACTCAATCTGGAGGAGATGTTTCCAATTATCCTATAAATGCTCTTGAGACTGTCTTTTATCCAACAAATAAAATTAGGGTACCTGTTAATGTAGATAATGTTATTCAAAGTGGGGTCGTAAATCAAAGTGATAAAGATTTAATTGTTCCATATATAGATATAGATCTTCCAGAATCAGTTTTAACAAAAAATCAAATTATGATGTTAGATATCCTAGCGAATAACGATTGGGAGAGACCTATATATTTCACAGGAGGAAGTTATGCTGATTCTGAATATATATGGATGAAAGAGTACCTTCAATTAGATGGGCTAGTATATAAACTTGTCCCAATTAGGACAGAGATAGATAGAAGCAATCCATATTTGATGGGAAGAGTTGATTCAGAATTGATGTTTGAAATAGTTAATAAATGGGCCTGGGGAAATTCAGATGGTGAAAACATCTATCATGACCCAGAGACCAGAAAAAATAGTATCTCTTTTAGAAGTAATATGTCAAGACTAGTGGAAGCGTTAATTGATGAAAAGAAATATGATAAAGCCAAACATATTATTGACCTTGCATTTGAAAAAATGCCAATTGAATTTTATGGATACTATAGTCTCTGGACTCCATTTATAGATAGCTATTATAAAGTTGGAGAAGACACTAAGGCAAATGAAGTTATTGGTAAGATTTCAAATAAATATATTCAGAGATTAAATTATTTTTCTTCCCTAGATATATATTATCAATATAACCTTACTCAAGAAATTGTATCTGAAATTGAAAGATATCGAAATATGATTGATGTTAGTATTGAAAACCAAGATTATGATATAGCTTCAGTTCAGATAATAAGTTTTCTTGAATCATCAGAGCCTTTTAGTTATTTATATGGTGAATTTGATTACTACCTTTCGCTTTTAGATTATATAGAAGTATTATATAAATCTGGTGACTATGAAAACTCTAAAAATATAGTATTTGAAATTAAAGAACAATTTGAAAAAAGACTATCTACATTCTCAACACTTCCTGAAGATAGTCAGCTTTATTATATTGAAAATATCTCTTCTGATATAAATAATTATCAAAATGCTATAAATCAAATAAAAAGATTTGATAATGTTTTATCTGATTCTTTACAATCTGAATTTGATAAGCTAATAGATAGAATGGTAGAATAAAAGCTTAACTAAACTATAAACATAAATTCAACAAAATATATTTAATGCCTAGTTAAGCTGGTCTTTCATAAGGCTAATTAGAGTGTTGGCATCTTGATCACCACTTTGTCTCCAAACCATTTCTCCATATTTATAAATCATTAGTGTTGGAATAACTTTAACTCTTAGCGCTTCTGACAATTTTATGTTTTTCTCTGAATTTATTTTAATTACCTTTCCTTTATCACCAATAGCAGCTGCTACATCTTTTAAAACAGGATGCATTGACGCTGACAACTCATCAAACTCACTAAAGAAAACAATCAATAGTGGCTTTTTCTCATCAAGTAATTCTCCAAATTTTGACATAAAAATTGGTTTTATTGGCGAAAGTATAAATTTTTTCTATTATAATCCAAATATTCTTATCTCTATTATATTGGTTACTAAGAAGTTCAGTTAATATTAATTTAACATTAAATACTTTATTGTTAACATATTTTTAATGATTATTTCATTATAAATTAAGTTGATTAGATGATTAAGAGGATATATTTGGCATCATAAATTCAACAAAATATATATAATGAAAAATAAAATTTACTCTTTAATATTCGCTTCAGGAATCTTATTTCTTTCTTGTGAAAAGGATCCTGAAACTGTATATGAAACAATTACAGTTACTGAAACTGTAGTTGTTACTGAAACTGAAACTGTAACTGTAGAGGTTCCAGCAACAGTTACTGTTCCTGAAACTCAAACTGTTGGTTCAGATAGTGGAATCTACTATATAAACGAGGATACAACTTGGACAAATGATAGGATTTGGATCATGGATGGGAAAATAGTAGTTCAAGATCAAGTAACACTAACCATTCAACCTGGTACTATTATTAAATCTACTAGTTTGACAGGTGTAGATTCTACAGCTTTAATCGTTGCAAAAGGTGGAAAGATTCAAGCAGCTGGCACTGCTGATCTTCCAATTATCTTTACTGACATAGAAGATCAACTTGACTACACTCACACTAATGGTGTTAGCCCAAATAGGGTTGCTACTGACACAGGTAAGTGGGGTGGTATTATTTTACTAGGAAAGGCAACTGTAGGAGAAGATGGTGGTGAGGATGACATTGAAGGTATTGCATCAGGATATCCATGGACAAAGTATGGAGGTACGAATGACGCTGATGACTCTGGTGTTATGAATTACGTTTCAATCAGACACAATGGTATAGCAATTAGTGAAGGTAACGAGATACAAGGTCTTACTATGGGTGGTGTTGGTTCTGGAACTTTAATCGCTAATATTGAAGTTGTAGGGAGTGACGATGATGGTATCGAAATTTTTGGAGGAACTGTTAATGTAACTAATCTAGTTATTTATGCAAACACAGATGATGCAGTTGATTTAGATGAAGGTTATGCTGGAACTATAACAAATGTTGTGGTTCAAACAAAGGCTGCAACAGATAACATTTTTGAAATTGATGGTACTGAAGATTCAACAGATGCAAACGATGGACAATTTACTATTAAAGATGTTACATATATTGGAGTTGAAGGCAACACAACCAAGACAGATCAATTAGGTCACTGGAAGTCTGATGCAACTGGAACAACTGAAAATGTCCTCTACACAGTGATGGATGGTCAAGTAATTGAGGGGATTGACGCTGACACATATAGTGCAACAGCAACAACAAATGCAGTAAATACTTTAATTTTCAAAAACTTTCAGTTTCAAACAACAACAACATTAGCTGCTATTCTTGCTAATACAGCAGATACAACGACTGCTACTCCAGCATGGGCGTCTGTTGTCTCTAGTGGTAGTGTAGGAGCTGATACATCAGTATTTGGCTGGACAATGTGGTACCAAACAACACAACAATAATATTAATATAGAGTATATTCTTATTTCATATTATTGTTTAGTTTATAACCTAAACCAAAAAAAGTTTCGCTAGATAAACTCTAGCGAACTTTTTATTTAAATTATATAATATGAAAAAGACTTTAATCGCTTCATTTCTTTTATTTACAAATTTTATTTTATCTCAATCCATAATTTCCGGTCAGGTAATTGATGGAGAGTTTAATGATCCTCTTCCATTTGCAAACGTACTTATAACTCTTTCAGATGGTTCCAATATTGGCGGAACATCAACTGATTTTGACGGCTCATATATTTTTGAAGTTCAACCTGGAATCTATTTTCTTGAATTTTCATTTGTTGGATATGATACTAAAAAAATCACTGAAATTAATGTAGGTGAGAATGAAGAAGTAATTGTTAATTCAATATTGCTTCCTGCATCGAACGCTCTAGAAGAAGTCATTGTTACGACAACTGCAAGACAAAATACTGAAGCAGCAGTGTTATCTATCCAAAAAAGGGCAATAAACCTAATCGATGGATTATCTGCACAAGCTATAAAGAAAACTGGTGATAGTGATCTTGCATCTGCAATCAAGAGGGTTCCAGGTGTTTCTGTTCAAGACGGGAAATTTGTCTACGTAAGAGGACTAGGTGATAGATACTCAAAGACATTACTTGGCGGACTAGAGGTCCCTGGTCTTGATCCAGATAAAAACACTCTTCAATTAGATATTTTTCCAACTAATCTTTTAGATAATATTTTGATTAGTAAGTCTGCAAGTGCTGAGTTAAATGCAGATTTTACTGGAGGTATTGTCAATATCCTTTTAAAGGACTTTTCTGTATTACCAGAGTACAGTTTCTCTGTAAGCGGTTCATTTAATCCAGAGATGAACTTTAATAGTAATTTTATAGGAAACGAAAAAAGTGCTTTTAACTCTTTAGGATTTGATAATGGATATTTTGATCGCCCCTTGGCATCAAATCAACCAATCCCAGATGTTGAAACATTTAATTTAAGTCAAACTAATCTAACTATGTTTCTTACAAATATGTTTCAAAAAACTATGTCAGTTTCTAGATTTGATAGCTTTTTAGACTTTAGTATTGGTGCTACTGCAAGTAATCAATACAATATCTCCGATGAAAAAACTATCGGGTTTATAGCAGCTTTAGGTTATAAAAGAGATTACGAATATTATGAAGATTTTTTTAATGGAACAGTTGAAAAAGAGAACATAAACAGACCATTAGAGCCATATGGTGAACAAAGAGGAGAACTCGGGACAGTTCAAAATTTAGCTAGTAGTTTACTTGGGGTTTCATACAAGACCAGAAATTCAAAATATAAATTAAACCTACTTGCATTAAATTCAGGTGAGTCAACTGCAATAAAGGGTGTTTATAAAGAGTTTATTGAAAACCCTTATGTTGGTCAAGCTGATATTTTAACCTATACAGAAAGAAATATTTTATCAATTCCTTTTTCATCTCTTCATACATTCAACAATGGGAATACCAATCTAGAGATAAAGATTGCGCCATCATTTGCAAGAGTTTATGATAAAGACTTTAAAAAAACAATCTTTGAGGAAAATCCAACTGGTCTGCAAATTGCTCCCAACACTACTCAAAATCCTAGCAGATTGTGGAGAGATTTGGAAGAGGATGCATTGTCATCAAATATTATGTTAAGTTTTGATTTAAATAGCAAAAAAATTGAAGGTAAAATAAAGATTGGAGGGGCTTACACAATAAAAGAAAGAATCTATAGAACCAATAACTATGAAATAAATTATCGTGTAAACCCATTCAGTACTGTTGGAACACTGCCATTGGGAGGTAATGCAAACAACCTTCTTAATTCAACTTTTTTGTATGATATTAACACAAATGAAGGATCATATATAAAAGGATCATATCAGAGAACCAATCAATTTGACTCAGAAGGAAAAACAATGGCAGGATTCCTTTCTGCTGAACTTATATTTTCTGAAAAATGGAAATCTACTTTTGGTTTAAGATTTGAAGAATATACAATTAGATATACCGGTGAGGATATTGAAGGAATAAAATTTGAAAATCAACTTCTTGTTGACTCCAGTGATTTTTACCCATCCATTAACTTAATTAGAACATTAAATGATGATGTAAACCTAAGACTTTCTTACTCTAAATCAACTGCTAGACCTAGTTTTAAAGAAGCTTCTGCAGCACAAATTTTTGATCCAATAACTGAAAGATATTTTCTTGGTAATCCAAATTTAAAACCAGCAATTATTAATAATTTTGATTTAAGGTATGAGTCGTATGGAGACGGAAATCAAATATTTGCCATTAGTGGTTTTTACAAGATATTTAATGACCCCATTGAAATCGGTGCAAATGATGCTAATCAACCTAAAATTTTTATTGCGAGAAATAACAAAGAAGCGTCTGTTATTGGAGCTGAAATTGAACTGAGAAAAGACATAATAAACACTACAAAAAATAAGTTTTCAATAAATCTTAACGCCTCAGTAATTAACTCTGATTTAACAATGAGTGAAGTTGAATTTACTGGAAGAGTTACAAGTAATCCTGATAAAGAAATTGAAAATTCAAGAGAATTACAAGGACAATCCCCATACCTTATTAATTCTGGTGTAATATACAATTCATTTGAAAATAATATTGAAATAGGAGCATATTATAATGTTCAAGGAAAGACTTTAGAGGTAGTTGGGATTGGTAACCTACCAGATGTATACACCCTTCCCTATCATAATTTAAATTTAAATATTTCAAAAAGTTTTGGGAAAAACTTGGATCAAAGTTTAACATTTAAGGCTGAAAACTTGTTGAATTCAAAAAGAGAGAGTGAATATGACTACTACAATCTTGAGACAAGTCCTTTTTCAATATACAATCCAGGACAAAGTTTTTCTCTAGGTTACAGTATAAAGTTCTAAATTTGAATAAATAATTCAATTGGAAAGCGCTTATATATTTATAATTGGAATAATAATCTTTTTAGCAATTAGTGATTTAATTGTAGGTGTAAGCAATGATGCTGTTAATTTTTTAAACTCTGCGATTGGGTCTAAAGTAATTTCTTTTAAAAACATAATGATTCTTGCAAGCTTAGGAGTTGCAATCGGTGCAATCTCATCGAGTGGGATGATGGAAATTGCAAGGAAAGGAATCTTTAACCCTGAAGCTTTTTTCTTTAGTGATATCATAATCATTTTCCTATCGGTAATGATTACAGATATATTAATTCTGGATTTATTTAATTCATGGGGTCTGCCTACCTCTACAACTGTATCAATTGTTTTTGAGTTACTTGGAGCTGCAGTAATTATGTCCATTATAAAAATTATGGGTTCAGATGGAAATATGGCAGAAATTGAAAATTATATTAACGTTCAAAAAGCCACAGAAATTGTAATAGGAATTCTCCTATCTGTTTTGGTAGCCTTTTCTATTGGTGCAATTATTCAATGGCTATCTAGATTAGTCTTAACTTTTGATTTTGAATCAAAAAGCATCCTGCTGAATTCAATATTCGGCTCACTCTCTTTTACATCTATTATAAATTTTATTTTAATTAAAGGAATCAAGGGAACACCCTATTCCTCTGAGAGTTACTCCACTTTAAATAATATGACGATAAATGAATTTATTGACTCAAATATTATTATGTTTTGGATTATAAGTTTAATCTTTTGGTTTCTTATATCTTTTTTAATCTGTAAACTGTTTAAGCTTGATATTTATAAAATTATAATTGCAATTGGCACCTTTTCATTAGCATTAGCTTTTGCAGGAAATGATCTAGTAAATTTTATAGGAGTTCCAATTGCTGCAGTAGAATCTTTTCAATCTTGGTCATCTTCATCTATCAGTGCTGCTGAGTTTTCTATGATATCATTATCAGAGAAAGTTAATACACCACCTATCTATCTTTTTATCTCTGGTTTAATTATGGTAATTACTTTATGGTTTTCATCTAAAGCAAAGAATGTTGTTAAGACTAGCTTGGACTTATCAAATCAAAATGAAATAGATGAGAAATTTCAATCTAATTTTATTGGAAGGTTACTTGTAAATTTTGGATCGAGTTTAAATAAAGTATTCATTAAAATTATTCCAGATAATATTTTACATAAGATTAACCAATCTTTTAAATTTAACTCAAATAATAATATTGCAAAATCTATTGATGGAACTAGGCCATCATTTGATAAATTAAGAGCAAGCTTAAACCTTGTAATTGCAGCCATATTAATATCAGTTGCTACATCATATAAATTACCTCTTTCTACAACATATGTTACTTTTATGGTGGCAATGGGGACGTCACTATCTGATAGAGCTTGGAGCAATAATAGTGCAGTTTACAGAGTATCAGGAGTAGTAAGTGTTATTGGCGGTTGGTTTTTTACAGCTTTTTCTGCTTTCTCAATTTGTGGATTAATTGTTTTCTTCATTCACTCAACTGGACTAATAGGAATTATTATTACTCTAATTATAGTAGCTGCAATGATAGCAAGAAATCATATTAATTTTAAGAAGAAAGGTGAAATAAAAATCTAATCATTAACTGTTGCAATAGTTACTGGTGTATCCCAGTCAACTACATTAATAATTGTATTGTCAGCATATTCTACTTCTTTAACTTTTCCTTCATTTCTAAAAATCCATTTGCCAACTTTTTTTCCTTTTTTATACTGACCAGAGATTATTTTAATTCCAGTTTTATTAAAACTAGACCATTTCCCATGAAGTTTATTATTCTTTATGAAACCTTTTTGTGAAATATTCCCATCTTCATTTAGATAAACTACTTTAAAAGTATTGTTGTCTTCTTTAGTAATTATCTTTTGTTCTTGTGCACTTAGAGTTGCTATAGAAAAGGCGAGGAATAGTATTAAATGTCTCATAATCGTCAGTTTTATAACATAAAGTTAACGATAAATTAACAATTATCAAACTTTTACATAACATTAAGTTAACATTAGAATGTAAAGTGTTGATTTAAAACAACTTAAGAACCACACATGAGGCAGTCATCATCCTCATTTTCTTTTGATTGTGACAGGATTTGCTTTAATTCCTCTGGTGATAATGGCTCAACCGCAACAGGTTTTTCTTTAGATTTTGATGCAGCTGCTTTTTCTGTTCTAGTTATTTCAACCTCTCCTACTTCCTCTTTAACAACTTCAGGTTCTACAGAAACTGGAGACTCGACTTCTTTCTTCTTTAAAGTAAATTTAATAGCATCAACAGCAGCTTTTGTTCTTAAGTAATACATTCCGGTTTTCAATCCAGATTTCCATGCATAAAAGTGCATTGATGTAAGCTTAGACATTGTAGCTCCTTCCATAAATAAATTAAGTGATTGAGACTGGTCAATAAAGAATCCTCTGTGTCTAGCCATATCAATTATATCCTTCATACTCATTTCCCATACAGTTTTGTATAACTCTTTTAGATCATCTGGTATGCCCTCAATATCTTGAATAGAACCGTTAGCGCCCATTAATTCATGTTTCATTTCTTCATTCCAAAGCCCCAATTCTACTAGATCATTTAAAAGATGCTTATTTACAATAATAAACTCTCCAGAGAGAACTCTTCTTGTGTAAATATTTGATGTGTATGGTTCAAAGCACTCATTATTTCCTAAAATTTGAGAAGTACTTGCGGTTGGCATTGGTGCAACAAGTAAAGAGTTCCTAACTCCATGTTTAAGGATACTTTTTCTTAAGACTTTCCAATCCCATCTTCCACTAAGATCTTCATCCTCAACACCCCACATATTATGCTGCAACTCACCCTTTGAAATTGGTGATCCTTTATAGGATTCATAAACACCATCTTTTTTTGCCTCCTCAACAGA
>Ga0114932_10003316_pt1 | contig 15924 bp, 25 predicted proteins | sample 2SBtaG_2_FD_87286 | JGI IMG/M metagenome (GOLD analysis project Ga0114932, IMG submission 87286) | Deep subsurface microbial communities from Kolumbo volcano to uncover new lineages of life (NeLLi) - 2SBTROV12_ACTIVE470 metaG | ecosystem: Environmental > Aquatic > Marine > Volcanic ...
AGTTCCAATTTTCGGACGAACAATTTAAGCAGTTCTTTAAATCGTTGGTCGGGTTGTTCTTCTATCCGTTCGATTTTTCTTGTAAGATCTCGCTTTTTATTGGCGAGAATCTCGGGGGTTGTGGTTGTCATATTTGCGATGTGTCCTCACTGGATCGCGGGACTTTCTACTCTGTAGCGCGTCAACATAAAAGCACCGGGGGAAAATTAACAGGGATTCGAACTTTAAAAAGGACCGCCCGGACCGGGGGTTGTCCTGAGAGGTTCGACTCCCTCCCGGGGTGGTTGTGATGTCGACTCGCCACATAGTCGGCCAAGATAGGGTTTCACCGGATAAAAAAGAGAGGGAAGAAAACCAACTCGCCGAGTGGGTAGAATATGCCTATGCGCCCCACCGAAAAGCAGATCGCCAACGGGTTTCGGAACTAGAAACCAAAGTCGCCCGGTTAGAAACGTTACTTAATCAAACATTAAAAGGGTGGGATAAAACCGCGCTTAGTACGATGAGCGAATTTAGGGATTTAATTTTCGTCGACGATTATTCGTGGAACAATGGGTTAAAACAATTGAACGCAAACCATCTCGGAAAGTATGAACAAATCGCCCTCGATATTTGCCACAATTACCGACACATGATCGGAGATGGAATTGTAGTCGGATTAAATACAGACTTTAAGACGGCGGGACAAAATGAGACCCTCCCGAACGTTTTAAAAACGGGGAGCGGATCAGGTATAAAAAAATGGTTTAATGATCACGGCCAACAGTTGGCCAAAAATCCGAAGGATCAGACAAAAGTCATAAAACGGGCTTTCGATCTCTTGTGTAAATTTGGCCAACCTTCGAATGTGGTTTGCGATGGGGGGTTCGCTCTCTTTGAACAAGACACCATTCAGGAAATTAAACCCCGGGGCTTGATATCTGCGAAGCGGGAACGATTGCCGCTCGAATGGCAACACACCGGGAACGCCGAAACCATTCTCGTAATAGGACCCCGAGGGGGTCTTTTTACCGGGGATGGTGACGACCCCCGGGAACATTGGCTCACTTATGACCAATTAAAGGCCAAATATAATCAGCCCGAGTCTGATACTGATCTTTTCAAACCCCCGAAGGAGGTTAAAAAATGAGCATCTCCAAAGAAACCCAAGACCAAATAAAACAACTTTATTCAGACGGGTACGGGTTCGGGTCTATTGCGAAAAAATTAGATATATCTAAATCGACTGCCCGCAGATATGTTTTAAACATCCGCCAAATTGACGGAGTGGAGGTTCGCCAATGACTTTCCCCGATCCGTTATGGGTCCCCGCCGAATGGGTTCTCGCTGAATATGATTATTTTTATCAGTACGATTTTAACCAATTGGTCGAAGGTTATCATTTTTATTATGTAGATGAGGAGGGAGAGGGGGGATTAAAAGTCGAGGTGGGGCGGAATGGATAAAGGCGGACAAGCTAGGGAATTTAAACCCGGTCATAGGTGGGGGGGTTGGATTTGGAGACATTTAAAAAGTGGTGGAAAACCTCCACCTTGGCCCCCTTTTCCCTTCGATTAAATTATCGTTTTTAAAAATGATAGACGGAAAAGGGATTCGACGAGATGACAGTCCCTAAAAATGGTCTTCGATTCTAGTCTCTTTTATATAATATACGTAATAAAAAAACCCAACCCGTCCAATGTTTGAAAAATCAACCCGGTCATGTGTGGGGGGGTTTATCTGACCCACGACAGACAATAAGCAGGGCGAAAGTAAAATCGACTCTGTCTCTTGGTTTTCGATAGATTTAAGCCTCTCCAACACTAGTAAATAACTGTCCCCTCCAATGGGACTTAAAGCCAAATAACAATTTCAGGGAAATCACACTCGGCGGGGCTTCGTGGTTGTGGCCTCGCTCTTCTTGTGAGTCGTTATCAATTATCCGGCGAAAGCGCCTTTTCCAATTTTTCTCGTTCAAAAGCTTGGAACGAAATATCGTTCGTCGATATATAGTGTCTTTCGAAAGTTTCTTGTGATGAATGCCCCGACCATTGGCGCACCATCTCCGAGGGAACGGTCCTTAGTGCATTCTGACAAAAGGAGCGCCGCAAGTCGTGACAAGAGAGATTTTTTATTCCGATTCGTTCTCCGGCCTCTTTCGTCCACGTTAAAGCCGTGTTCGTGCTAATAGGAGACCCCCGACGGATAATCGGAAATTTTGCATTGGCTAGAGTTTCGGGGATGGGAACTTCGCGATATTTTCCACCCTTTCCACGAACGGACAAAATCAGACCCCGAGCATCTCGGAACATATCCGTTTCGCTGTTTGCCTTGACCGCTTCGGATGCTCTCAATCCTCGGGATAATAATGTTAAAATAATTCGTTGATCCGATGAGGTAGCCCCCACCGTTAACAAGTCGTGAATTTCTTGAGGGGAACACCAAATCCGAAACCGCCCCGTTCCTTTTCCGTTCTTGTCCGTAAATTCGATTCGGTGGGGCATTTAGTCAAAACCGAAATATGGTTGTAATACTATATGTCTAACTAATTCGCCCGATTCGGGATCGGCCCACCATTGACAAACATAAGTCCCTTCGGGGATGTATGTGTCGTCGGTCCCGGAATCAGCATCGGCGCCAATTTGAATCGTTGTTCTTCCTTGTTTTTCTGCCATCTTGTGGAGGTGGGGGCCGAGATTTGTTTCGTTTAGTTCTTCGAACTGTTCCTCGTTAATGTGGTTGTCAAGTGTCCTCATAAACGATTTTCCTTATATCTCGATGTATTTAGTTTAATTGGTTAAATTATACTTCTCACAAGTAACGGGGGGATTTTACCCCCAAAAATGGAGTTTTATTGGGTTTTGGGGGGAATGTACTTGGGAGATTGTTAAGAGTCTACCAAGTCCCCCCCCGACTAATTAGTCGAGCCCCCGACTAATTAGTCGAGCCCCCCGACCAATTGGCCGCCCGTTCGATGATCTTATCGCACCGAACCGGGGGGGTCCACAACGTCCACGCCCCCAACGTCGTTCGTTTTTGTAGTTCGTCACCGAGATAATATTCGACCATTAATGGAATGGGAGTCGGATTGTAAACAAACCGCCACCCCGGTTTTTTCCATACGAACTCGAGGGGTTCGTCTTCGGGGATTCCATACCGTAACACCCCCAAACACTTTCCGAGGGTCGATGTAATTTCCATGTTATCCAATTACCAACCACGCAAAAAAACCACCAAGGGCCGCCGCCGCCAAATAAAAAACAGCATGACCAACACTAAGGGCCGAAAACCCCGCATACGCGAATTCTTGGATCGCTTCGACGAACGACCGTTCCGCTAACGAAGTAGACGCCGCATTTTTTAACCGGGCCGTTAAATCGGTTAATGATATCAACCACCCGTTTTTATTGTTATCGGTGTACCATTTCACGGGCATAAATCCCCGATGCGATCCTCTTTTCGGTTGGATATAATCTTCGTTTCCATATTTTTTCCCCGGCAGTTTTCCTTTCCATAATAGATCCTCGAACAACAGTTCGTTTTTCTCCGCGACGATTCCAAACGGAGCCATTCCCACCCGGGAAATGTGTTGGCTTCCGCTTTCAATTTCAACCCATTTTTTTTCCTCGGGTTTGTAGTATCTCCATTTTCCTTCGTGGTGTTCCATCGGTCGTAAAAAATATCCGTCGGGTCCGCAAAATTCCAACACCGACCCCCCGTTTATTAACGCCCCAACAGTGAAGACCAACCGCCCGAGCGGTGTTGCTATTTTGGGAGTAAGCATGGAGGAAAACCCATAACCCAACAACAAGAACAGCCCCCCACCCAAACAGATTCCCACAACAACCGCGAACGTCTCGGCGATCATTTATTCCGCTCCTGTTCTAGCAACCATTTTATTTCGACTTGGTGAAGGATTAACAACAAAAAAGCCGACGCAAAAATTAACCAATGAAACAAGCTGAACCCATATTCGTATTCTAGAGAGTTGCGGGTCACGAGTGCATAATCGATCGGATTTCCAACGAAAAAACCGCAGAATTCCCCGCTTTTTATACCGGGACACCATTGGGAAAGATACCAATCTCGGGCGGCCATTCCCGCGAGATAAAGTGTTATAAATGCGTATGTCGCCACCGAATAACACACAAACCGCCCGGCAGTTAATACGGGCCGGACATATTGTTTAAGATCTTCCCGCATTATAATAACCCCCCGATTATTATTGGGATGGTGTCAACGATTCCCGGTGGGATTGGGTTTTTTTCCAAGAACATCACAGCCACCGCGACCGATCCGAACCCGGTTAAAAAAAACATGATGGCGAGCCCGGCCTCCCAAATTACGGAATGGCGATAGTCTCTTTGGGAGAGGTCGACAAATTTTCGAACCGTCCCCGACAATCCCGGGGCGGCAGACTGTCCAAGAATACTCGTAATAGATTTGCAGTTTACAACCTCGACTTTATCATCGATAAAGACCGACCCACAAAACGCCGAAAACTCGGCCCCTTTTACCGGGTCTTTAAAGGTTTTTTTATGATCTCCATTCCGTACAAGTTCGGCAACCTTCGAGGCAATAAGAGCGAGCATCGGGTTAAAAATAAACGACGCGCGTTCGTCACATAGCGAACATTCTTTATCGTGTAAATAAGAAACTGCGCCGTTGTAAGGTTCCTCGAAATAAACATCGTCGGGGCCTCCAAAGTTTACGGTTTCGGCTTGTTTAACCGGATCGTACTTACTTGAAAAAAACTCGATGCTCCCGTGTTTTTTGCTGAGAATTAAAATTCTCGTCCAGATTTTACACGCCAAATTAAAATAAAATAAACTCAGTTTTAACCGCCATTTAATAGTTAGATGCTCACCAACAAGGGCGGGGGCGAAAAATAAAACCAAACCGAGACACAATCCAATGAGAAAAAAGGTTAAAAAAGCCATCTATAAAACCCCCTCCTCCTTCATTTGGTAGACGTGACGCCGGGCGGTATTTTTGCCGATTCCGAGTTTATATCCAATGGACTTAAACCCATGACCTTTCGAGTAAAGCTCGCGGATTTCGTCTCGGGTTTTTTGGGATAATCGATATCCCTTTCCGGTTCCTTCTTTGTTCATTTAAAACAACCTCTTTCGTTCGGGTTTTGCGTCCGGTTCGGTTCGCCTCGTTTCGCTCACGATCATAGTTTGGCCGATGGTGTTTTGTTGGAATCCCTCCAACGATCGGGACAACCGGGCAGATATCACCGAACAGACTTGGGCGATTTCAAGCATAGACATACCAGACAATGAACAGAGAGAAGCCTCCTCGCTATCGTATAAAAATTGGCGATATTCATCTTGGTAAATCGACTCACTCCCGGGGTGTTGGGCAATAAATAATCGTTCATATATTTTAACTATCCAATCCATCTCGTTTATCTTACCACTGGAAAAGGACGCGAGGGGGAGATCTCCCCCTAATAAAATCATCAATTGGCGGGCCGAACTTTCCTTAACTCCGGTCTCCATGAGTCTATCAAAGTAGTTTTGTTTTTCTTGTTTGGTTCTTTCGGATAGTTGATGTGCTAACCCGATATTTTGTGTTTGGAGTGCCTGTTCTTGTTGTAGATTAAAGAGTTCTTTTTCTGGTGTCATAAGTTCGCGTTAATTATCTATATGTTATACCCTCGAGCGGGCGGGCGTTCCGTTGGCTCGCTTTCTTCCACCCATATTTTAACCCCCAATTTCGGAGGGTTTGGACTGCGGGGGTCGCTTCCCCGTAATGGTTTTGAGATTCTATCACCTTTTTGATTTCGGGATAGGTTAAACCGAAATTTTCCCGTAAGTGTCGCGCGATCTCTCCCCACCGAATAAATAGCGCGTCGGTCCGTTTCTTTGGTTCTTCTTTTCGTTTTCCAAACTCGAGGACGTTTTCCATCTCGAGGAGTTCCTCTTTGCGTTCATCTAAATATTTTAAAAGTGGGTGGCCGGACATATTGGGAATTTTAATGGGACCGCCCAAAGAAGCGAGCCGAAGCTCCGATTTAGCAAAGGTTGTTTTTACCGAGTAGGCTTTTCCATGAAATAGGGGGGCCTCTTGGAGTTGGAAAGAAATATCGAGGAGGCGGCGAAGTGATGAGTCGAGCATCCCAATATCGGGCGTCGTGCATAAAGTCACGATGGATTTTGCGCGAATTAAAGACCATATCTTGACCATTTCCAAGTTAGAATTTGACATCGCGCGACGGCTCGAAACATTGGTCGAAATCTCATCGAGCAACAAAATAGAGGGGCGGTCGGTGGGGTGTTCCTTGTAGCGTTTTAAATAGTCTTGGGCGTCTAGCATTACATCCTCCCATGTAAGATCCCACCCGAAAATTTCTCCTAGTTCGCACCCAATATAAACCATCGCCGAGCTTTTCCCGACCCCTAATCGACTCGAGCGAGCATCACAACAAAGTTTTATTCCCCCCGATCGGGGGCCTAAAACATCCATTAAGATTTTAGAAACCATAGGATGCGGCGCGTCCAAATCGAACGGGTCCGGGGCGTTCACTCTTCCACCTCTACCAACTCCACCCGCCGGGCTCGTTCTTCCTTTAATCGTTGGGCGATCTTCAAGGCGGCGGCGGGTGTTCCGCTCCACGTCTTGGAAGTGTCCAACGACAACGACAACCCCACCGCGTCGCAAAACTGTTTCGTGTATCGATACCCCCTTTCTAAGACTTCCCACGGGATGGGAACTTCTGTCGTAGTTGATACGGTGCGAATTGGCATTCCGACCGCTCTTTCTCGGTGTTGGGTCAATGCGAGGATTTGGTTAGGAAGTTCGACGAAATCTTTTAATCCCGTTAACATTCTTTTTTCTTCGGGGATGTTTGTTTTAATGCAGTTATCCGGGACCTCTATCTCTCCAAGCTCGAGGGGTCCGTCCCAATAGTCCCGCCCCTTTAAGGAGGACCGAGGGGTTTTAATAATGGGTTCGAGGCTCATTAAGAGCAATTTTAAAGCGGTTCTTAAAGTGTCGCAGAGTTCCACCTCGTCGCGGGGGTTTAGGGAATAATTATTCGTAGACCTCCACGCGATAATATTTTCGACTTCCTCGTTTAATCTCAACATCCGATCGGTTAGTCGAAACTGTTTATACACCGAAACGTCGTCTAAGGTGACGCGTTCCCAATTGCTCGAGGATGGGTCATAACTCATTTTTTACCCTAACGAGTAACTCCTCGCCAATGACAAGCACGCAAAACAGATACGTGACCATGATAATTCCCAACAAAACCCGCCAACTTAACGAACCATTTACATAAAACTGCGTAGCAAACACCGAGAGGGTTAAAAGAACCATCGTTATTAGCATAACAATATTTTGAGCGCGTCGCCCAAACGACCTCGTTACGTGGTTGGGGACTCCGTTTTTATACAGTCCCAACGCTAACAAGTGCGCACACGTCGCCGAACGGGATTTCCCGAACTTCGAGGCGTTGGTTTTTCTAAAACTCTCGATATCTGCGGCCATCTGTTCCGAAACTCGAACCGTAACGGTTTTTTTTAATTCCATCTCCGATCCCCCGTCCGTTTTTGTATTTTTAGAAACTTCATCATGCTTAAAATGTGTCGACCGCTACACATATTAATACATATATTAAGTTCCTTATATTTATATGTTTTGCGGGTGTATTCTTTCCCGTCCCCTTTGTGGGGATTGTGAAACTAAAACTATGCTTAAACTATTAGATTATTGTAAATCTATGTGGAAACAAGCACAGGTACAACACCAAGCAAACCAAGCGAATCAAGCGGCCTCAGTTATTAACGCCGGAGTAATCTCCATCGTTGTGATTTTGGTCATTTTGATTTACTCGGAAATCGAAACGGCGCTCCCAAGTGGGAAAAGTCTTTCCGGTCTGCTGGTTTTTCGTTCTTATACTCATGAAAAACCGCCGGGAAAATTTGCTCACGGAGTCACGCCTTCGACACTTGTTCTCCAAAACGCATCGACAAACGCCACTAAAAAGGCCCAAGCCCTTTCGAATCGGTTTTCCCCCCCTCGCCAACACTCATCGAAAAACCGTCGATCGGGTTTGCCTCGGGTGTTTGTGTTTGCCAACGCGTTCGAGATTGCACCTCTTATCGCGCTTGTGATTATTGCGGCAGTTACACTTTCTAAGTCTTTTCGGTCGATTGGTTTTAACCACCGGAGAAATTTTAATGTGCTGAGTCCTGCTAGTAATCAACAAGTTCCAATGATTGACCCCGGTTAAATTATTGGACTCCACGGACTAGAACGGGCTTAATTGCCCGAAATACCCTTTTTTAAGGCTCAAGATAGAAAGAGTCTCGACTCTATCGAAAAAACCGATATAACGCAATTTTAAAGCCCGTTTTTTGATAATTTGTTCGAATCCGGTTAAACGTCGAATTTTCCTTTTTTCTTTCTCGGTCTCGGTCGTTTCAGAGGGGGCAAACGTCGAGTTTTCTTAGCCCGTCTTAGGGATTTCTTTTTCTTACTCTTTTTCTTTTTGTACATGTTAGGAGGCATGATATTTATTTTTTCCCCTCTTACTTAATACCGCCGCGAGATTCGTTCCCGTTCGATGATTTTCATTAACCCCCAATATAACCCCATCCCGACGGCGACTAGTGGGGCATATACTAGCAACTTATAGGCATTAGAAACAAGCCCGCTCGTTGATTTGTTCCCGATGGTCTCGGGCGCCGTTGAGAGCGTCACCTCTCCAAAAGCGGGCGTTAACGCCCCGAACGCGATTAAAAAAATTGCAATGGTCGCGATTAGGGTAAACATATAACCAACCACTTTTAAAATTTTCATATTCCACCCCCCATCGATGGCGGGGTCGCTTCCCGAACAGAGACCGCAATTATCCAGATGGTTAATAAAATCAACATAAACACGAGCGCCCGATCCCAAAACGCCTCCATATAAGAGACCGCCGTCACGCACTCCGAAACCGTACAGGTTGCGGCATTAAAGAGCGCCTCGACTGCGGGATCTAAAATAATATAAGCGGCACACACGACAACGACCGCCGCGAAATAATAACCGATTTCAGAGCCCGACATTATTTCCCCCCCTTAAACTCGACGCCGCGTTTTAAGTTTAGATTTAATTTTTTAAATCCGACGTCTACATCTCCGACGTTAAAATTAAGCTCTTTGGTCCATCCGGGGTCCTGCATTCGTTCGATTTGTTGGTCGATGCTTCCTTTTTGTTTTTTAAGGAGTCTCGATTCGAATTTTGATTCGACCTCGGTTTCGACTACGATTTCGGTTTCGGTTTCTCTTGGCGGTACTTCGAGTTTTTGTTCGGTGAATGTGGTTTCGCGGGTCATGATGTCTAATTCGGTTCTTCCGGGGAGTTCGAACACCATCTCCCGAGTTTCGACGGCGAAATCGATTTTCTCCTCGGTTTTAAGGCGTTGGTCTTGCCGGGTCTCGGTCTTTATTTCGAATGCGGTTTCGATGTCGAGGCGCTGATCTTGCCGGGTCTCTTGTTCTACGTCGAAAGCTGTTTTCTGTTCCGCTTTACCGATTAAAAACTCTTGTTTGAATTGTTGTTCTTGGGTTTGTTGTTCTTCGAAAAATATTTCGGAGATGGGGCGATCTTTGAGGGTCTGAACGGTTTTAGTTTTTGAAAAGGTCGCATCGGTCCCGGAAAAGTCGAGAACGCTTTCGGGGAGTTCGAAATCGAATTTCTTTTCGCTTGCTTTAGAGATGGCCACCAGTAAAAACGGCCCCCCAAACCATAACGGATCGTCTTTGGTTCCGACGCGGAAATCTCCTTCTTCGATTTTTCCCTCTAGGTCGGAATAGGCTTGGGCCTGTTCGCTCGTAACGGTAATTCTTGTTTCTAACCCCGCTAACTCCGAGGGGGGGAGCTTAGAAACAACCATTTCCGGCCCCCCGGATTTGGGAAAGATTGTCGCGGGAGCTTCTCCCAATACAACCGCCGCCGTTATTTCTTCAAAATCGGCAGTTTTTCCCGGGATTTTTGCGATCCATTCATCGGGGAGAACTTTTGTTAATACCGCCGTTAATATTTCCTCGCCGGGTTGAATCGACCAGATAAGTCCGGGCCTAACCGATTTCGGCGCGGCTACTATTGCCCCACCCGTTCCGACAACGGACCCGAGACCAACGGCCCCGAGGCCGTATGGGTCCGCTTTTCCTTGAGCCCATAAAGCCCCCCCAACGGCGAACACGTCGACGGCTTCTTTTTTGATAAGGTCCCCCGCCCGATCTGCTCCCGCTCCAATTGGTGGGGCCGCCATCCAATCGCCCGAAAAGGTCGTCGCGGTGACATCAACCACCCCGGCGGCTAAGTCGAGCCCAAGCCGGGCCGTTTCTGTAACCATAACGGGGACAAGGGAAAGTCCTTGGACTCCTAGCTCGCCATATCTTCCGAACGGATATTCAAACTGCTGAACAAGTGCGCCCCCCGTTCCCGGGGTAAAGTCAAGGTCTCCGGTTTTTACGTCAATTAAAGACATATCCCCCGTTACTTTGTCGGTCCAATAATCCCCAAATTCCCCGAGTTTTCGATAAATAGAGCGGTCTCCGAATATCTTTTCGACCGCCGCCGGACCGGGGGCCAACCCCGGCAACAATTGGTTTCCGGGTTGGGTTTTGTCGATCGTCGTAACCGTGATAAAATCGCCCTCGGCTTCTTGTTGTAAAAGTGCCGAATCAATAGCCCGACGGACGGGGCCGATTCCGGGGCTTTCATATTCTCCGACCTCTTGCCGGGTGTCGGCTCCGTAAAATTGAGCGATCCGCGAATATGGGTCGAACTCTTCGGCGGTTCGAATTTCTTGGCCTGATATCGTTTCGGTTGTCGTTGTTGTGGTATAGATGATATTTTCTATCTGTTCGCTTGTCGTGGTCGTTACGGGGACGGTTCGTTCGATGGTAACGCGGCCCTCGGGACCTCCGGCGCCTTTTCCAAAAAATTTCCCTGATGTTGGGACCCCCTCAGTTGTTCGGGAATAAACGTCGCTCGGTGTTGTGGGTTGGAAAAGGAGTTTTTCCTCTGCTCCCTCTCGGGTGTCTACGTAATAATAACCCGGGACGTTAAAACCTGAAACCGCCCCGGTCTCGACGGCGACGACTTGGCGGGCCTCTTGTGGGATGGGTGGGGGGTTTGTAGCCATTTAAAATCGGCCCCCCACGATGTCCACGTTAAAGGCTTCCTGTAATACCGAGACCAACATCACGCACCCGGCAAGAAATGAAATAATCCCTAGAACGGGGTAAGAAAACTCGACGTTTGCCCCCTCTGAAACGACCGAGACCGAAAAGGAGGAAAACATCGCAACCGTCCACAACATGAGACCAAGAAGGGAAAAAACGATCTGATTTTCGAACGTTCGAGTTAAGACGATAAACGAACAGCCCGCCGCCAAAATAATAACCATCCAGTAAGAAAAAACGTCGATCATCCCATCCCCCGAAGAGCTGAGACCATAAGCATAATGACCACGATTAAAATTGCCCCAACCCCAACAGATCCCGCCATATGTCCCCAAATATCGGAAAACGCGGCGGTTACTTTGTTGGGTTGGCTATATCGATACGTTATTTGGGCGGCGCCCAATCCATCCAACGACCCCGACGGAATCGCCGCGACCGATCCGTTTAAATAAAAATTATAATCTTTCCCACTTTGGGCGAGCTTCTGAATTCCCGAGCTATTCGTTTTTACTGTTACGAAAAACGGATCGTAACTCGCCCCACTTATTCCCGAGTGATTGAGCATCACCCCGGCGGCTTGTGTGGTTGGGACGAACGTTTCGTCCGTTATGGTTTGGGATGCATCGCCCATCGGAGCCGCCGCACTAATAACCGACGCAAACAGGGCGAGCCCTAAAACAACAATTAAAACGGCAGATTTTGACATATTTAATATGTGGGGTCCCACATATTAATATTTTGGGGAAAAGTATAATTATGTTTAAGGATATATTAACTTTATGGGAAAAAATACATTTATCGAAGAACTAGAAACGGCTTGTAACGAATCGAACGTCTCGGCGGGTGAATTGGTTAAATATGTAATTGAAGCCAAAGAGGGCCACCGCTCAAGCCGTCGAGCGGTCTTAGGACTTGCCGGAGCGCTTGGGGTTGGATTGGCCGCCACCGGATCGGCTATGGCCCAACCGTCGACCGACGCCGGAGAATTTACGGGGAATAAAGTGGTTGTCGAAACCCTCGCGGGGCCGAGTGCGGATGTGGCCGATTTAAGCGCGGATATTTTAGACCTCTCGGGAACCGAGCAGATGATTATCCCGCAAGTTTCAGGAACGCCAAGCGGACTCCAAACCGGGAGTTTTTGGCTCGACCTTAGTTCTTAGGGGTGGAATATCATTGGAGAAATAGGAAAAATAAAATTAAGGAAAGTGGGGTCGACGGTTGATGTTAACATTTTCGACGATGCCGACTCGGTCCCCGCCGGAACTTATAAATTACTGCGGCTAAAGTCGGACGAGGCTACGAGCGGGTTTGTTCCCTTTTCGGCGACGGGGGACATTCCAGAGCTAAAATGTAACCACTCGACCGGGGTTTTAAGTGCGGTTTCTTCTCTTGCTCCGGTGTGTCCGAGTTATACTTTAATCGATGGATTTACGACGGTGGCCAATTTTACAAAACCGCCCTTTGACGATATTTACGGGAGCCCCACCTCGAATTATTCCGTCGACACAAGTCTAGCCCGTCCGGTCTGCGGGGAAGCGGGGCAAAACTTAAAACACTCCTCGACGACTGCAAGCACTGTTTTCAGCGATGACGGGGGAGAGTGGACAATGCCCGAAGGACACACCCTCGAATGTTTCGTTTATTTTTCGAACACCGCGACGAATTTTAACATCGTTATTTTATATTTCGGAAACCTCGATTTTGGAACATATTATCGCTTTTTCGTGGATTTCGGGAACAATAATATTAACCTCCAAAAAGGAGGAAGCACGGCCCCGGGGGTGACGCCAACCACCCTCACCAGCCAAGTGACCGGAGAATGGTTAAACCTCCGGGTTTCGTATCGGGACGATGACCCGGCTTTAATTGACTGCGACGTTATCCGAGTAAGTGACGGTTCTTCGTTGTTGTCGTCTGCGCTCTCTTCGACCGATACGGCCATCACTTCCGACGGGGTGGGAATTTATGCCAAATCCCCCGGGGCGGCTAATCCTATTTATCTAAACGCTTTACGCTATACTTAAAAAAATGATGAAATTATACACCTTCACCCCGGCAAAATGGACGGTGAGGCGGCTTCTCGTGATCGCCGTGATTGTTATAATATTGGCCTCGGGGGTTGGTGTTGCTGTGAGTTACTTCACGGCGTCCCAATCTGCCTCGTTTAGTAATGGGGGAATTAATGTTACAGTCGGAGGTCCCAACGATGAAGAGTTCCGAACGGGCGACATTTTCGGGGGTGCGGGAAGTAATTTAATATATCTACATAATACGAGTTTTTTAACGGCTCCCTCGACAGTTGCACCCGGGGCAAACCGAACCGTTACGGTTCCTAATTTTTTATGGAATGGGTCTTCGAATGGGTGGGTTAATATGACCGTCTCGGGGGCGGGAAATATGACAATTGCGCCCGATAATCTAAAAATTACAAATACGACGATTAATGGAACCTTTACGGCTTTAAATATCACCTCGGTCATTCCTCAAGACGCATTTAAAGAGGACATCGTTTTTTCTACTGCTACCGATGGCGCCGAAATCTGGATCGCCAATTTAACCGCGAATAAGTTTTATGGATTGGTCGATCCGGTTTCGCTCCAAGCTAAATCGACCGCACAAGCGAACGCGACGGGGGTGGCACACTTTGAAAACATCGCGGCGACTACGGACGCACACTTAGCCGTCCAAGAAGTGGGGACCCTCTTTATTCGGAACCAAACCCCCCCAAATAATAAAATTAATAACGTGGAGGTAAGTGTTATATTTTACCAAAACGAGGACCGAGAGGACCCGATTATCGTTGAAAAATCGACCGCTGATTTTGGAAACGATGGGTATATTTCGCTAACCGATCTCGATATTTCCCAACCGTATATTATACAGCTTTCGAGCCCGGACCACTACCCGGCCATTTCGTTAATAGATTCGATCGTGACTCAGCAAAATGTTTTTATGCTCGAAAAAAGTAAACCCCGCTCCGAAACGACGTTTATTATTTCGGATGCTACGGGCAAATTTGGCCCGGATGATGGAACGAGCATGACCCTTTCGAGGGGTTTGAACTCGTCTTCGTGGGATTTGATCAACGGGACGGGGCCGCGTTGGTTGGTAATTGGTGGGTCGAATCTCGGAAATTCTGCGCTCTGGAACGCAACATCGCTCGAAACTGAGGTTTTTTATCGAATCGTGATCGCAAATACCCGAGGCGATGTGAGGTCCCTTGGAACTTATGTTGCGAAGAACACGGCGGGCCGTTCGGTCGTTACCCTCGATATTAAAAATGTAAACTTTACAGCCAAAACGACGGGAGAAACTTTTATGTGGAACTCTTCAATTTTAACAGATCCCAACGTCGTTCGTTTCGATTTTAACGACACTCGGAGATCGACCACAAATTTAAATTGGAACGTTTCGATTATGTCAAATAATAGTTTGGTTTATTCTAGCCCCGGAAATTGTGTCGTTCGGTGTGGGGAACTGTCGGAAAGTTTCGCGTTAAATGATACGGCCTCGAACTCTACCCTTAGGCTCCGGTGGTCTGCACAAAATAACGGGACGTGGATTGGGGGATCCGATGTGTTAACCGGACCGAATGCGATTAAAATTTTGCCCTTGCCAATTTCGGCGCGTTGGCTTAACTTTGGAAGCATTGGGGCGCTCTTTATTGTGGGGGCGATCTGCGTGGGTATGGGCCGCCCCCCATTGGCGGGGATTGTAATCTCCTGTTTTGCCGGGATGTTGTGGGCGCTCGGTTTGTTATCTTTTGGGGAAAATTTAACGAATGTCCAATCGGGATCGTTAATTTTTATGGGCTTGTTAATTTCGGTCCTCTGGTGGATAGGAGAGGATAATTAATGGTCACGCTTAGACGTCTCGCGTTCACTATCGTTTTACTCGGGTTTATTATGAATATGGCGCTATTTGGAATCTCCCAAACTGCGGCCCCGGAGATTTGGGGAATGCAAGGAAGTAGCGACTCCCAAGCCCTCCAAGATATCGATTCGGCGGCGTCTGAGATCGATCTCTCGACAAATTCGTTTGAGTCATTTCTCGCTAATATAATGCTCTTAGAAGTGTTTACTTCGGTGTGGGATTTTATCTTTATTTGGCCGAAGGTTTTATCCTCTATCCCGGGGATACCGTCATGGATCGGGCCATTTTTGGGATATCCTATGTCCTTTCTTTGGTTGTGTGCGGGGGCCTACATCATTTCCTCGAGGAGCGTTTAACATATGGCATGCACCCCCACCACCACAACAGGCGACATAATAACGGAGCTATATAATGGAAATTTCTTTTATATCTTATGCCCCGCCGAAACCCAATTGTCGCAACTCGGTTTATATCTCTTAATTTTTGGGGGGTTGGCGTTGGCGTTAATGATAACGTATAAATCCATCCTTCCGCTCGTTGTGTTGTTTTTAATAGGTGGGTCGGCTCTGATTATTTCTAACGCCTCGATTCAATCGTCCTTTTTTTCACAAATATTTTACGTGATGCTGTTGGGCTCCGTAGCAATTGGATTATTTTTGGTAATGCGTAAATTGTCTGAGGGTCGTTAGTGTTTGGCGAAGTCTTTAGCGTAGAGACGGCGGTTATGTGTGGGGCCTGTACTTTTGCCGGAATTTATACCCATGAGCTTTCCCACTACGTGACCGCCAAAAGTTTAAAACTCTCTCCGAAAATATCGTTTTTATTTTTGCGGACTTCCTACAGTTCGAGCGCGACCGATACAGAAACCCGACTCGTTGGA
>Ga0114932_10003321_pt1 | contig 15913 bp, 12 predicted proteins | sample 2SBtaG_2_FD_87286 | JGI IMG/M metagenome (GOLD analysis project Ga0114932, IMG submission 87286) | Deep subsurface microbial communities from Kolumbo volcano to uncover new lineages of life (NeLLi) - 2SBTROV12_ACTIVE470 metaG | ecosystem: Environmental > Aquatic > Marine > Volcanic ...
CCCGGTCGTGGCCGGCGACGTAGAATTCCTTGTAGCCCAGGCTCTCCATCACCTCGACGCCATCGAGCGCCATGGCGCCGAAGGCATAGTTGAGATCGCCTTCTTCCGGTTCCGGGGCCGAGGAATCGCCGTAGCCGCGCAGGTCCGGGGCAACGACGTGAAAATCCTGGGCCAGACGCGGCGCGATCTTGTGCCAGGACACATGGCTCATGGGATTGCCGTGCAGCAGCAGCAAAGGCGGCCCGTCACCGCCGTGGCGGAAGTGAATGCGTGCGCCCGAGGTATCCAGATCGCGGGTTTCGAAGTTTTCAAACATCATGCCACTCTCATCCCATTCTCAGGCGACGCCCACTGCAGCGTCGAAGCTGTCGCGCTGCGGACCGGGCCGGGCCCGGATCATGTCGGTCAGTTCCTTGCGCAGGGCCGCTTGGGCCGGATCGTCGAAGACATTGCGCATCTCATGGGGGTCTTCCGCCAGATCATACATTTCGCCGGCGTTTGTGCCCAGCTCAAGGGTCAACTTTGCGGTCCGTGTCCTGACCGTCCGCAATTGCAGAGCGACGCCACAACGGCTGGCGTCGACGTCCCATTCGCTGTAGGCGACATCGCGGCTGGCGTCGCCGTCGATCAAGGGACGCAGCGAGGCGCTCTGCGCTTCCCCGGGCAGCACGGCGCCGGCGTATTCGCAGAACGTCGCGGCCAGATCGAGGGTCGAGACGGGCTCAGTGCTGTCCTTGCCGGCCGGCACGCCCGGCCCCTTCATGATCAGGCCGACCCTGAGCAGCGCCTCATAAGGTGTCGGGCCCTTCAGATAGAGGCCGTGATCGCCCAACAGGTCGCCGTGATCAGTGGAGTAGACGACGATCGTATTCTCCGCCAACCCGCATGAGTCGAGGGCCGCCAGAATGCGTCCGACGTTGTGGTCGATGAGCGAGATCATGCCGTAATAATTGGTCGTCATTTCGCGCAGTTGGGCCTCATTCTGGTCCGGGGTGCGCGATGTCTTGGCGCGGAAGGCCTTGTATTTTGGATCTGCCAAAACGGGCTCACCTTCCAAGGAAGCGCGGTGCCACCAGGGCCGGTTGTCCAAATCTTTTGCCCCTTCCACCGGCAATTCGACCTCGTCCGGATGATGCAACAGGTTCCACGGATCAGGGCAGTCGAAGGGGTGGTGAGGGTCGGGGAACGACACCCAAAGACAGAAGGGATCTGCATTTTCCTTGCGGTCTTGAAGATAGGCGTTGGCGCGCTCACCGCACCAGGTCGACGAATGCCAGGCCGCGGGCAAGGCCGAATTCCAGGTCTGGGCGGCGCCGATACCGGGCCGCGTTTCGGCCTTCCAGGCCTCGAAAGCCTCAGGCCCGCCGACGTCGCCGAACACCCAGCGCTCGAAGTGTTGGCCGTCGGGCGGCAGGATCGGGTCGCGGGTCTGGTGCCAATGGCCCAGCGTCATCAACTCCGCGTGCTGAAACCCCATGTAGGGGCCGGTCCAATCGGCGCCGAAGTTGGCTGAGCTTAGTTTGCATTCCGGCGTGCCGGTGGCCTGAAAGGTCTGGCAGGTGGAAAAATGTGCCTTGCCGATGAAGGCCGTGTCATAGCCGGCTTTCGTCAATTGCCCGGCAAAACCGGCCTCACCGACGTCGGGCCGAAGATCGATGCCGTTGTCGGCCACACCGTGGGTCAGCGGCAGCTGGCCGGTCAGGATGGAGGCCCGGGACGGCTGACAGACCAGATTGGGCGTGATGCAGGTATCGAAGCGGGTGCCGGCGGCGGCCAAAGCGTCGAGATGCGGTGTCTTCACGCGGCGCCCGGCGAAGCCGTAACAATCGGCGCGCTGCTGGTCCGACGTGATGAACAGAATGTTGGGTCGGGTTACCATGATTTGGGCTTTCGTGCGCTATTGATTTCCTTGGATATAGATGGGGCTGGACCAGGCCTGATGACCGTCCTCCTGCGTCACCCGCACATACAATCGCGCTTCGCGGTCCGGATGCAGGGGGATGTCATGAGTTTCAAGGTAATGCATTTCCGTCATCCGAGACGGCAGACGCGACACCATCAGACGGATATCCATGCCGCCGCAGGCATGGGTTTCGCCGTCTGCCGTAAGATCGGCAAGTGATACGTTGACGGCCTTCTCGCTGGTCTCGATTGCCGCACCGCCAGACCAGGCATCCTTATCCAGCCACAGATCGACCGACGAACTGCCGCCGGTTGTAACGGTCTGCCAATCGATCGTCCGCGCGTCCGTCAACGTGGGTTGCCGGTTCGGGTTCCAGAAATTGACGGCCCCCAAACGCTCGATCCTGCCGGCGTCCAGCGTCGCCTTGCCGGTCCACTTTACCAACCGGCCGCGACCGCGATAGTGCTGGCCGGCGCAGGTGATGCGCAACCGGTCCGGGCCCGCCGACAGGTCCCAGGGCCGGATGGTTCTGAGCAGATCCAGACCGTCGAAGATGTCGATACGTTCAAGCGGCGCGGAGCCTTCCGCCTCGATGTTCAGGGATACCTGTTCATCCGGCACCTGAATTTCATCGCCCATCATGCAGGCGTCGTCAGCAAAGGTCGCTGTGACGTTCAGGAACATGCGGATGCCGGTGGTCGCGTAATGATGGCGTTGGCGAAACTCCGTAAACACGGCATCACGGTCCAGGCTGTCCAGTAAATGGCAAGTCAGGCCGCCGTACGACCCGAACGCGCTGTCGCCTGGATAGCTGGCGCCGGGCCGGCCCTTGTGGCCGTCGCTGGAGGCGACGATGCCGACCCGGTAACCGGCCTCGAAGGCATCACGGACGATCCAGTCGAAGGTCCCCCAGGCGGAATGGATTTCCACCGAAGGTTCCAATTTGGCGTCGTGGGCGTATTTGATGTCGGCGTAGCGCCCGCCCACGTGGGCGACCACCAAGGCGTCTTCGTCCTTCAATTTCTCGATCAGGTCGGCGGCCGAATGGGCATCGTTGTCGGAGTGCGTGCGGTCGCCGACCAAGGCCCGGCAAGACCGGTAAATGGGTCGGCCTTCCTTGCGGTACCAGACATTGTGGTCACCGCCTAGCCCCGTGTTACCCGACCATTCGTAGCCGGGCAGGGTGACGAAGCGGCCCGGTTCGTTAAAAGCGGCCGTCAGTTCATTGAGGTGTGACCAAAACGCGTCGGTGATCTGAAAGTCATTGCCCTGATGGCCGCAGATATCGACAAAGGCCTTGTTGCGGGCGAAGTCGAAATACTCCTGCGCCGTGTTGATGCCGATAGTCTCGCGGCTTTGGCCGTGCATGTCGCTCCAAAAATGCGCATAAGGCATGTCGCGGATGACCAGCGGGTTGGTGGCCGCGAGGACATCGCCGGCGTCATCCAGAATGTCGATCCGCACCGTGCCGGGCTGATCAACGCTGAGGCCGTCGATGACCTGGGTGAAGTCGCCGGGCGCAAAGTTCAGGGTTTCCGGCAAGCCGTTGATCTTGGCGCTTGGCCGTATCCGCACGATCCGATCGATCTGATCGGACGGATTTCCCCAGGCGTCCTCGGCCTTTACCGACAGGCGGAATTCTTCGCAGGGCCGGCGCAGCGTCGGGATCACGGCCTTCCAGTTGACCGGCGGCCCCGGCACGATGGCAATGGTCGGGTGGCTGTCCTCGGGCAAGGAAATGAAGTCGTGGGTGGCGAAGGGATCGACGGTGACCTGGAAGGTAAAGGCGGATTCGCAAAAGGTCTGCATGCGCGTTCCCGGCGAACCTTCGCGGGTGTCGCCGAAGCGGATGGTCAGGGTGTCGCCTTCCTTGAGAAAACGTAGACAGCGGACATAGAGGCTTTTGTTCCAGGGACGGATGTTGCGGCGCGTCTCGTAAACGGCGCTTAGGGGAACACCGTTGGAGGCTTCGATGGTCGTGTAGCCGGCGGCCGTCGGGTCATCGGTCTGCAGGGCCGAGCCGTCGAAATGGCCGCGAAAGCCGATCTTCAATCCGCCCTGATCATCGATGCCGAACTTGCCGGCCGTGTAGACCAGGGTGAAGGACTGCCAACTGCCGGCTTTGAACCGTCCTTGCGGTTCGATAACGGCGCTGCCCATGAGGTCGGGACGGTAATCGTTGTAAGGCATGGTGGCTCTCTATCATTCGCTATTGGCCGGCGGTCGCCTGTTCGACAACGCCAAGGTTCAGCAGTTCGGTAATCTTGTTTTCATCGAAGCCAAGTTCGCGGAGGATCTCAGTGCTTTGTTCGCCGCGCCGGGGCGGGCGGTGGGTTGGCGTATGGGCACGGGCACCGCCGATCCGGAACGGCAGGGCGGAGGCACTGACGCCCGCGGCATCGTCGCCGGGGTGACGGTGCAGGTAATGGCGGGCTTCAATTTGAGGGTCGGCCAAGGCGTCGGGCAGGGTCCGCACCCGGGCCGCCGGGACGCCGGCCGGGCCCATGATCTCTTCCCATTCGGCGGCGGTGCGTGCCGATAGGGCCTCGACCAATTGGGCCTCCAGGATTTCCGCGTGGTCCATGCGGGCCGCGCGGTCAATGAAGCGGGGATCGTCTTGCCAATCGGCCCGGCCGAGAACGCCGGCCAGGGCCTTGAACTGATGTTCTTCGTTGATGCCCAGGCTGATCAAGCCGTCGGCCGTCGGAAAGCTGCCGGCGGCGGGAGAGCGGCTGTTGGCGGCATTGCCGCGCTGTTTGGGGGCATTACCGGTGGTCAGGAAATCGGTGACCGCCGAACTCATCAAGGTCAGGCCGGTTTCAAACATGGAGACATCGATGAAGGTGCCGGTGTTGGTGGTGGCACGTTGGAACAGAGCCGCGGCGACGGCGAAGCCGCCTGCCATGGCGGTGCCGTAATCCATGATCGGCGCGCCCGCCCGCGTCGGCCCGCCGCCGGCCTGGCCGGTCATCGTCATCAAGCCGCTGGCGGCCTGGATGTTGACGTCATAGGCGGGCGTGTCTTCCTTGGCGCCGCCGCGCCCGTAACCGGTCATGGCGCAATGGATGACGCCTGGGTTGATGGCCGACACATCGGCATAATCGAGTTTCAAGTCTTTGAGCGTGCTGGGCCGGTGGTTTTCGACAAACACATCGGCCCGTTCCAGCAACCGGTGCATGACCGCATAGCCGTCCGAGTGGCGGAGATCGACGGCCAGGGATCGCTTGCCCCCGCCTTGCGTCAAATAGGACGTGCTCATCGCCTCGGCGGCACGAACCGGATCGGTGCCGCCCCGGGTTCGGGTGGTATCGCCGCGCCCCGGGGTTTCCACCTTGATCACATCGGCACCCAAGGCCGCCAGGAAATAGGCGCAGGCCGGACCCGCCAGGACGTGCGTAAAATCAACGACACGAATGCCCGACAGCGGCCCGCTATTGTCGTGCGCAGCTTTCATGCCGCCGGCGGCCCGCCTTCGAAGACGGCCTTTTCTCCGGGCGCCGGCGTGCCGCCGAAGCCGCCCTTGGCGACCACGGCGTCGCGTCCGCCATGCTTTTCGATGATTGCGGCTTGCGTGGCCTTGGCCTTGCGGTCGACTGCTTCCGGATCGCAAATGGCGCGCAACTCGGCATGAAGTTCATCGCAAATTTTGGCATATGCCGCATCTTCGCCCAGATCGCGCCGTTCATCGGGGTCCTCTTGAAGGTCATAAAGTTGTGGCGTCATGCCGGCATAGTGGATGTATTTCCAGCGGCCGCGCCGGATCATGAAGGCGCCAGAGGTGGCGCCGGCGGCGTGGTATTCGGAAAATATGACCCGCTCGCGATCATCATCGGCGCCGGCGATATCAACCATGGAACGTCCGGGGCGTTCCACATCGGCGCTTTCGAGGCCCGCCGTATCCAACACGGTGGGGTAGACGTCGACCAAATTCACGGGCGTCGCGCTGACCCGGCCTTCGGGAATGCCGGGGCCGGCGATGATGGTCGGGATGCCGGCCGATTCCTCGAACATAACGGACTTCCCCCACAGCCGGCGTTCGCCCATGTTGTCGCCATGGTCGCTGACGTACACGACACGGGTGGTATCGGTGAACCCGGCGTCGTCCAAGGCGCCCAGCACGCGGCCGATATTGGCGTCCAGGAAACTCACCAGCCCGTAATAGGACGCCAGCGCAATGCGGGTCGTCTCGTCGGTGAAGTTGTCATAGACGAAGCATTCGCGAAGCGCTTGCAGCCATGGATGTTCCGGATCGTCTGCATCCTTCGACGGCATGCGGCCGTTGGTATCGTAGAGCGCATAAAATTCTTCCGGCGCGATCAGCGGAAAATGCGGCGCGACGAAGGAGACGAACAGGGTCCAGGGTTTCTCCGATGTCTCGCCCGTGCGCGCCGTCAGCCAATCGACGGCGGCATCGGTGATCTGGCGGTCGTATTTCGTATAGCCCGATTCCCCGGGGCCGATCTTTTCCGCCATGGTGCGTGATTTCCAGCGCCGCGGCAGGGGCTCGCGGACGCTGCCCAACACGTCGCCGACGCCTTCCACCAAGTGCAAGGGAATTTCCTGAAAATCGAAGCCCGTCGGATCGTCGGGATTGCGATAATGCAGTTTGCCGATGGAGCCCACCGTATGGCCGTTTTCCTGCAGCCGATGGCCCCAGGAATGCGGGTCGCCCACATAGGGCGTGGCATTGTCCCAATGACCGGTCGCGTGACCATAATGCCCGGTGGCGAAAGACGCCCGCGCCGGCACGCAGATGGGGCACGGCGTGTAGGCATCGGTGAACAATGTGCCGCGCGCCGCCAGCCGGTCCAGATTGGGTGTCTTGATCAATGAATTGCCGTAACAGCCGAGCACCTTGCGGCTGTGCTCGTCGGACATGACGATCAGCATGTTGGTTGGCCCGGTCATCAGGCTGTCGCTCCTTCTACGTGCTCGACGTGTTCCAGTTGGGCCACCTTGCCGGGGACCGGAGAGACGGAAAAGACCCCGGCCCTGCGCACCGCATCTATGCCGCCGAATTTCTCCATGTGAGATCGTTGGTCGGCCTTCGAGCGGGCGTCGGTTTGTTCCGGGGCAACGATGGTGCGCAGTTTATGTTCCATATCAGCGGCAGCCGGATGGTCGCCGGTATCGGCCAGAAGATCGATTTCCTCCATGGGATCGGCAGCCAAATCAAACAGCTGGTTCGGCATGTCGACATGGTAGATCAGTTTTAATGGACCGTCGCGCAACGCAAAGCCTGAGTTGCGGCTGCCCATGGCATGGTATTCGGCAAACGCGGTCCGCTGTCTTTCGTTGCCATTGATGGCCGGCCATAGAGAGGCGCCGGGAAGATCCGCGTCATCGCTGGAAAGCTCGACGCCAAGCGCCTCGGCGATGGTCGGAAACAAATCCACATGGGAGGCGAATTGATCGATGGTCCGATTTTCAGATATCCCGGGCCCAGCCATCAACAGCGGCACGCCGAGCGCATGTTCATAATGGTTGGCCTTGCCGAGTATCCCGTGATGGCCGGCGGCTTCGCCGTGGTCGCTGGTATAGAGAATGCGGGTCGTGCCCATTAGTCCCAGAATTTCTGCCGTCTCAATGACTTTGCCGATCTGTTCATCCGTGTGAGAGATCAAGCCGCAGTACCCGGCGATGACGCGGCGGATGAAATCTTCACTGAACCCATCCTGCAGGTGGTTCATCCAGGCCAGGTACTCGGTGGCCGGATGGCCCGGTTGTTCATCCTTGCGCCACTGTACCGGCATGGGCACGTCTTCCAGGGGGTACATGTCCCAAAACTTCTGCGGCACCTTGAATGGGGGGTGGGGGCTTGGATAGGAGACCAACAGAACCCAGGGCTTATCTTGTTTGCCATGGGTGTGCAGCCAATCGATGGCGTGTGCCGTGATATCGCGGTCATAGGTCTGATAGTCCGCTTCACCAACGATGGAATCTTCGTAGATCGCCTTGTGCGATTGCCGGCGCGGCACGCCGTCCTGGGTCGCCCGCAGCAGGGAAATGAGGGCTCCCTTGGCCTCGACGATGTGCATGGCGGCAATCTCATCGGTGAAACCATTGTCATCTTTCGGGGAGCGAAAATGCAGCTTGCCGATGGCCGTCACATCATGGCCCGCATCGCGGACGCGGTGATGCCAGGTCGGCACGCGGCCATCGTAGGCCAGGGCATTGTCCCAGTAGCCGGTCTGATGGGGGTAGCGCCCCGTCGCTATGGCGGCCCGCGACGGACAGCACAAGGGGCTGGTGCAATAGGCATTGGCGAAGCGCACGCCGCTGGCCGCGATGCTGTCCAAGGCCGGGGTCTTGACCATGGGATGGCCAGCGGCGCCCAGGAATTTCCGGTTGTGATTGTCGGAAAGGAAAAAGATCAAGTTGGCGGGGTTAGGCATGCGGCTCATCCGTCCTTGGCGGTGCCGAGCACCCCATCGACGATGTCGTGGGATGAACCGATGTAGGTTTCGGGATCGGCCAGGGCGGCGATCTCGTCGGCGTTCATGACGGCCAGAACTTTCGGCATGAGGCAGAGCGCCGCACTGAGGGAAACCTGTTCCGCCGTCGCCAACGCGCAGGCCTCATCCAACAGGCTGCGCGCTTCCAACTTGTTGATGCGTTTTGACAAGGCGATGGTGTAGCGCTCCGTCAACGCCAGGCCGTTGGTCATCTCCACGTTCGCCCGCATGCGGCCCTTGTCGACCTCAAGGCGGTTCAATAAATCGATCGCCCAGCTCAGTGCCCCCGACGTTAACAGGAATGTCTCCGGCAGAAGCATCCATTCGCTGATCCAGGTGCCGCCGCAACGGTCGTGATCCTGGCCCATGACCTCGACCATGCCCATGGCGCGCTGACGGCCCAAGCGGGCGACGGCCTCGGCAAATTCGGCGGCCCGGGGGTTGCGCTTGTGGGCCATGGCCGATGAGCGGCCGCGGCCGGGCTCACCGCCTTCAGCAAGTTCGCCGATTTCCGTGCTGCCAAGCTGGTTGATGTTCTGGGCGATGCGGGCCAGGGATGCACAGAGATTGCCCTGGCACAGGGACATTTCGGTGACCGAGTCGCGGGCATTGTGCCAATTGGATTGAATGGTGCCCAAGCCCAGTTCCTTCGCGGCTTCTTCGCGGAAGGCCAGACCATCGGGCTGCAGCGAGGCCAAGGAGCCGACGGAGCCGCCGAACTGGACGACCAGGACGCGTTCCCGGACCTGCGTCAGACGCTCTTCATGGCGCCTCATTTCCTCAATCCAATTGGCGACTTTCGCGCCGAAAGTCATGGGCTGGGCGTGCAGGTTGTTGGTGCGGCCGATCATCACCGTGTCGCGGTGCTTGGCCGCCAGATCACTTAGGAGGTTACGGTAGCTGGACAACTGGGCTGAAACTTCGTTCAGGCCGTCCCGCAATTGCAAAACCTTGCCCGTATCCATGGCGTCGTAGGTGGTGATGCCGTAGTGGACCCAGGCGGCGTGATCGCCGCCAACCTGTTCCACCATTTGACGGACAAGCCCGACGATAGGGCGACCAACGTCAACGGTATCTTCATGCAGCCGCTCAAGATCAATGCCGTCGGCATTTAGGCGCCGGTCGATTTCGACGCCGGCGTCCGCCGGGATGATGCCAAGCGTCGATTGGGCCCGTGCCACCGCGCGCTCGACATCGATCCATCGCTCCATGGTGCCGCGCTCGCCGAAGATCGCCTCCATGCGTTTGGCGCTGAACATGTGGCGGTAAATCGTCCAGTCGAACAGGGAAACGTTGGACATGTCAGGGCGCCTATCGCTGCCGGGTCCCGCACGGTTCGGTCCGCCTTGGTACGGCCCGCGATCGGTCCCGAATTGTTGTGCTGATTGACCTATCATGCCCGCCGCCTCTATCTTTTGTCTATCGCAATACTTGGAAGATATCTTCGAAAAAACCGAAGGATGCGGCATTGAATATCAAAGGCCTCCGGGCGTTCACGCGGATCATGGCGACGGGCACCCTGGGGGCCGCCGCAAAGAGCCTGCATGTCAGCGAATCGGCGCTGAGCCGGCAGCTTTCCCTGTTGGAGGCGGAACTCAAACTGGTCCTGTTTTCCCGCGAGAAGCGGCGCCTGGTGCCAACGCCGGAAGGCGAAGCGTTCTTTGCGGAAGCCGAACGGATATTGGATTCCATTGAGCAGATTCCGGAGATTGCCAACCAAATCCGGCGCGGCCCGCGCCGCCGCATGCGGATCGTCGCCATGCCGCGCATTGCTGCGACCATCGCGGTGCCGGCGATCTCAAAGTTTCACGACGAACACCCGGACATGGAAATCTCCCTGGAGATCCACCCGCGACGTTACATGGAGCGGTGGCTGGCCAGCCAGCAGTTCGACTTGGGAATTGGCTCTCTGCCGTCCAACCACGCGGCCATTGAAACGGAACATATTTGCCGGGTGCCGGCCGTGGCGGTGCTGCCGGCCGGGCATGCCTTGGCGTCACGCCGGTCCGTGCACGTGACGGAGCTTAGCGGAGATCGGTTCATCATGATGCCCAGGACGACCTTGATCGGCGACCAAAGCGCGAAAATTCTGGAACAGGCAAATTTCGAGCCGGCTTCGCAAATTCAAGTGTCCGAAACGCCAACCACGTGCAGTTTCGCCGCCCAGGGCTTTGGCGTGACCATCGCCGATGCCCTGATCCCGCAGGTTTTCGGAGCCAGCGTTAGTGTCGTTCCCATCGAACCGAAAGCCTTTTTCGATTTCGGCTTGTTGTATCCGCGGGATGCCAAGCGGACCCGGGAAATTGACCGCCTGATCGACTTGATCAAGGGCGAAGCGACATCATGCGTTGCGGGCCTCGGGTTTGACTGAATGGCTGGGCGGCGGGCGTTAGGAAAGAGGCACCATGACGGACAGTCCGCGCAACGAATTTTGGGATTTCTCATTGGCCTTCTATGGCGATTCAGCGGTTCAAGAGGCCTGCCTGGATATTCAGGACAATCATGGTGCGGACGTCAACCTCATGCTGTTCTGTTTGTATCAGGCAAGCGTGGGCCATTGCCTGGCGGACGACACCGTCCGTCACCTGGATGCCCAAGTGGCGGCTTGGCGTGGCGAGGTCGTGCAGCCCTTGCGGGCCATACGCCGGCATTTGAAGCCGTTGCCTTTTCCGCTCTCGGAGGACGCTCAGACGGACGTGCGAAACGACATCAAGCGCCTGGAACTGCGCGCCGAAATGCACCAGCAGCTTCACTTGGATGCACTGGACGTTGGCGTGGCGGCATGGAAGCCGCTAGGCGAAGCGGCGCGGATCAATCTGGGCGTCTACGCAGGTTTTATAGGTGCCGATCCCGACGCATCGTCGTTGGCCGTTTTGCTCGACCGCTTTGACCAATTATATGGCGCCAGATCTGCCGATGGTTCGGACTAGGGTGCGAAGGACGACCGCAACTGCGCCGCCCACATGCCTTCAATTTTGGCCAACACCCAAAGCGACCGGAACTGTCCAAGGACGGAATTATCTTCCCGGTAGCGGGTGAACCGGACATCCAAATGGACCTTTCCAGGTTCCGCCGCGACAACATCCAAAGAATCCCAGCGGCTGTGATGCCAACCCTTGCCAGCCCGGGCGTGAAAATCCGACAGATAGTCATCTGCGCTGTCCCAGGTTTGCAGGCGCCCGCCCGACAGCCGGTAATGGGGGAAGTGCAGGGTTGCCGCCAGGGCCGCGTCATCGCCGGCATTCAGAGCCTTTATGTGCGCGGCCATGACGTCCTTTGCCGCGCCAACGGCGCCGTCATCAGCGCATCCTTGCATCTTATTCGGGCTCACCGGTTTCCGGATCAAACTTGGTTTCCGGGGTCAGTCCGGGGCGTTGCTGGCCCAGGCTGATGGCTCCGTTTTCCAAATATTCGCCGGCCGAAGCGCGGGCCGCGGCGGCGTCCCACACCGGATGCCAGGCGCCCAGGGAATAACCGTGCCACGGCGATTGCGGCGTCAGGCGCGGCAGATCCATCTCCTGCCAAATCTCCTTGGCACGCTCCATGTACTCACGCCCCGGTAGCGCCAGCGGCGGCATCGGCGACTTCATGGTGGCGTCGATCAGCATGGTCGAATCCTCTTCACCCGCATGTTCACGCTTCGGGCCATGTCCCTGGCCGCGGTGTCCCACCAGTTGCACGTCCTGAATCGGATTTGAGCGGTAGGCCATGGCCCAGAGGATGGAATCGGGGCTGTCGACGTCGATGTCATCGTTGACGGCGATGCAAATCTTGCCGCAGTCGCCCTTGAAGCTGGCCGCCCCGTGCAGGGCCCGCCATACTTCCGTCGGCACCATGCCGTCTTCGACGGTGACCACGGTGACCCGCAGCAGCCCGGTCAGGGGTTCGTGCAGGGAAACTTTCTTGACCCCCTTGATGCTCATGGTGTCGCGCAGGTGGCGCAGGAACAAAGGCTCATAGGCGACCCGTTTGATAACACTCGATTCGCTGGGCGCCACTTGCGAGATATAGGACGGTATCACGGCGTCCTTGCGCCGGGTCACGGCGGTCACCCGCATGGGCATGTTGTATTCTTCCAGCGCCACATGGCCGTGTGATTCGCCAAACGGACCTTCCGGTTCGACCCTGGTGGTGTCGATATAGCCCTCGATCACCACCTCCGCTTCGGCCGGCACCAGCAGGTCCACGGTCTTCGCCTTGACGACATTGATGGGCCCGCCCGCCAGGCCGCCGGCGACGGTAAATTCGTCGACCCCGATGGGCAGCTTCTGCGGCCCCATGAAGGCCACGTAGGGGGGGCAGCCGAGCACGATGGCGATGGGCATCTCCGCATCGCCGCGCCGCTGGTGGCCCAAATAATGCTGGTAGCCGCCGGCCCCGCCGACCCGCGTCGCCATGCGGACAACCAATCGATCGGGTGCCTTCAGGGCACAGCGGTAGGTGCCCATGTTCTGCACCCCGTCGTCCGGGTCCTTGGTGATGACGTTGGTGGCGCTGAGCGTCGGCGCGCTGTCGAAGCCCGGCGTCGAGATGGGGATCGGCAGGATATCGACGCCGTGGCCTTCAACCGAAAGAACGTCACCGGTCTCGACGATATCATGGCAGGGCGCGTCGCTGATTTCCTTGGGCACAATGGGGTTGGCCATGGCCTGGTCCCACTTCTCCTGAATGTCGTCCAGGGAACACCCCATGCCGGTGGTGTAGACGGCCCGGTTGGCGGCCATGCCGCCGACGATCACGGGGATATCATAGGCACGGCCCTTGCCGTCGACGATGTTGGTGAACAGGAACGCCTTGCGGTCCTCTTCCTTCATGCCGCCGACGAACTGCCAGCGCACCAGGGGGTGCATTTCGCTGTCCTTGTCGATTTCCCGCTCGACCCGCACCAACAAGTCATGGCGCTCCAGCTCCGCAATATGCGCATGCAGGTCGTTGTAATGCTTAGCGTCGCCTTTGCTCATGGCCGATGCTCCCTGTGGATTTTACGGCTCGCCGCCGGTGCCGCCCGTGTCGTTCGGTGCCTAGCCGGTCCAGCGCGTTACCGTTCCCGCCTCAACGCCGATGAGATCCAGGGCCCGGCCGGCAAGGTGATCGACAATGTCCATCACCGATTGCGGCTGATAGTAAAGGCCGACGACCGCCGGCATGACGATGGCGCCGTTGCGGGTCGCCTGGTCCATCAAGGCGATATGGCCGGCGTGCAGGGGCGTTTCGCGGAACAACAGCACGACGCGGCGGCGTTCCTTCAGGCAAACGTCGGCGGCCCGCGAAATCAGGTCGTCGCTCATGCAGGTGGCGACGGCACTGAGGGTCTTGACGGAACACGGCGCGATGATCATGCCGGCGCTCTGGAACGAACCGCTGGCGATGGAGGCGCCGATGTCGGTGAAGCTGTGCACGTGGTCGGCCAGATCACGGACCTCATCGACACCGTATTCGGTCTCAATCCCCAGGGTGCGAATGGCCGCAGGCGACATGACGAGGTGCGACTCGACCCCATCGAGCGGACGCATGAGCGCCAACAGCCGCATCCCCAGGATGGTGCCCGATGCGCCGGTTATCCCGATGATGATCCGCGTCGGGTCGGCCATGGTTCGCGCGCTCCTTCTCCTGTTTCAATCCCGCCGCTCGGTTCTACCGCAGCGACGCCAAAGACACATCCACCGCAGAGCGCAGCCGGCCGACCAGTTCCTCCATTTCCCGATCGGAGATGATGAACGGCGGCGCCAACAGGATATGATCGCCGCGCGTGCCGTCGACACTGCCGTTGTAAGGATAGCAGATCAGGCCGGCGTCCATGGCGGTGCTTTTGATCTTCGCATGCAGACCGTGGACCGGGTCGAAGGGTTCCTTGCTGGCCCGGTCGGCGACCAATTCCAGGCCCTGAAAAAATCCGCGGCCGCGGATATCGCCGATATGCGGGTCGTTGCCGAAGGCGTCATGCAGCATGGCGACAAATTGTTCACCCTTGTCGCGCACCCGGGCCAACAGGTCGTCTTCGATGATGGTCTTCTGCACCGCCAGGGCCGCCGCCGTCGACACGGGGTGTCCCATATAGGTGTGACCGTGCTTGAAGGCGCCCGAGCCGGCTTCGATGGTATCGTAAATCTTTGCCGTGGTGATCATCGCGCCGATGGATTGATAACCGCCGCCCAGGCCCTTGGCGCAACAGACGATATCGGGGACGATGCCGTCTTCCTCGCAGGCGAACAGATAACCGGTGCGGCCCATGCCGCACATGACCTCGTCCTGGATCAGCAAGATGCCGTGCCGGTCACAAACGGCGCGGACTTTCTTGAAGTAGCCTTCCACCGCCGGGGCCGCCCCCAGGGTTGACCCCGACACGGTTTCGGCCAGGAAGGCGCTGACGGTTTCGGGGCCCAGTTCCTGGATCTTGTCCTCCAGTTCCCGGGCCAGACGGGTGCCGTAATCCTCGTCGCTCTCGCCGTCCCGTTTCTCCCGGTAGGCGTAGCAGGGCGAGACCTGATCGGCGCCCGGCAGCATGGGTTCGTAGATCGCCTTACGCTGCGGCTGGCCGCCGACGTTCAGCGCCCCCATGGTGTTGCCGTGGTAGCTCTGGCGCCTGGAAATGATCCGGTAGCGGTCCGGTTGGCCGTTTTCCACGTGGTATTGGCGGGCCAATTTAAGGGCCGATTCGACCGCCTCCGAACCACCGGCGACGATATAGACACGGGAAAGATCGCCCGGCGCCTGCGAGGCCAGGATGTCGGCCAGGGCCTCCGCCGGCTCATTGGTGAAGAACGAGGTGTGGGCGAACTCCAGCTTGCCGACCTGATCGCGGATCGCCTCGACGACTTTCGGGTGGGTGTGGCCCAGACACGACACCGCGGCGCCGCCGGAACCGTCCAGGTAGCGGTTGCCTTCGCTGTCGATGATCCAGCAGCCCTCGGCCGCGACCGCCGTCGGATAGGCCTTCTTGGCGCGCGGGAAGATATGTCCGTCCATGCGAAGCCTCCTCAATCGCCGGTCCGCAAACTCTCCGCGAATCCCTTGGGCCGACGGTCCAGTTATAGTCCCCATGCGCGAACTTTAAACGGCTAATTGAAATGATCACGCCTGATTGGGCGCCGGCTTTCAAGCCGACAGGCCCGCCGCAAGGGCGAGGAAATCGGCAACTGACAAGAGCTTGTTCATCTGTACCCGATGTACGCAAACGTACGCATCTGTACGCGATTGTACGCATTTTCCGTCACGGCGCAGACCGGATCCGAACGTTTTCAATGCTTTAGGCATGTCCACAAATGCGACCGTTTGTGCGACATTTGTCGCATGTGTCCGCCATTCGTCGCCTTTGCAATGTCATGGAATGATCATGGGCGCACGCGCGCCGGTCCCGCACCGGCGGATGTCCTTCTCAGCCCCGAGCCCAACACAATCGTATCAGTCCCGGCGGTTCTCCGTCCCGGGGATTGCCAACCATTTGGCATGGGCCAAAATAGCCAACCATTTGGCATGGGCCAAAATAGCCAACCATTTGGCATGGGCCAAAATAGCCAACCATTTGGCATGGGCCAAAATAGCCAACCATTTGGCA
>Ga0114932_10003322_pt1 | contig 15912 bp, 16 predicted proteins | sample 2SBtaG_2_FD_87286 | JGI IMG/M metagenome (GOLD analysis project Ga0114932, IMG submission 87286) | Deep subsurface microbial communities from Kolumbo volcano to uncover new lineages of life (NeLLi) - 2SBTROV12_ACTIVE470 metaG | ecosystem: Environmental > Aquatic > Marine > Volcanic ...
ACAGGTCATATATGAGGGCAATCTGGTGCCCGTGTATTGGTAGGATTCCTAAATCGGTTTCTTCTCCTGAGGTATTCACAGTAGGTTTCTTCGAACCTCCTTAATATTTGTCGCAATTGGCACCGGTCCTGCAAGCATCCTAAAATATAATACTTACTAGACGGTATCATTGCTAAATATAATATACCAGTGCCGCCTGTATTATGTCAAGGCATATTAATACTGCATAAGTATTAATTTACAGAATGTTAACATAGTGAAATGGTATTTCTGTTTTATATAAATATGTAGATGATCAATTGGAAGGGTTAATATAGTCCCGTGGGAAAGTTATAGGCCTAGTTTGCCTGGGTTCATTATGTTATTTGGGTCAAGGCCTACCTTAAGAGTTTTTAGGGAGTTGTAAGTGCTTGCCATATCCTCTTGTACTAAGTGGGTCAACTTTGTTCCTGGCCCATGACAATATTCCATTATGCCACCCATATCCTGCGCTAGGCGAAGTATTCTGTCCACTATAACTGCTAGTCCTTCTTTAGTGGCTGAAGGATGGGATTCCTTTGGTTCTAGCATGAGAGAGAACATTTCAGGTCTGCTCCAAATGGCATATTCGACAACTGTAAAATCACTAGAAGACAATATGGTTTCACATTTTTGTTTATATTCAAGCACCTTGGATATCGGTAGACATATGTGAAGATAGTCAAATAGTCTATTTGAAGATCGATTCCACCTAACGGCTCTTGTTTGGGCAAGAGCTTGCTTCTTGTAATTTAGTCCGGAGTCATGTCTCTGCTTCCAATACTCTTCCGTTTTTGCTGTCCCAATATCGAGTCCGCCAAAATCTTGCAATATGGAGTCAGTTCGGGTTTTCTGGGCATCTACTCCTTCTGTGTATCCCTCATGTAGAAGGTATAGGAGGGTTGTATTATTTTCTTGAGTTAAGTCCATTAAAGTCGGACGGATGCCTAATCTATGTAGTTCTGAGCATGCCATGAATCCATCTTCAAAGGAATTGAATTTCCAGGTAGAAAATATTTGTGATTCTGGTATAGGGAATATTCGTATAGTAGCCTTGGTTATTATCCCGAACACGCCTTCAGTGCCAATAAATAACTGATTGAAATTCGGGCCTGAAGAGTATTTTGGCACCGACTTTGTGGTGATTAATTCTCCTGACGGTAGGACTCCCTCAATAGATATTACTTGTTCACCCATGGATCCATAAGATCCCGCTTTATACCCAACGCCGTTTGTAGATATTGCTCCACCTATTGTTGCAATCGGCTGGCTATACGGGTCGTGTCCTGTACTAAATCTATGCTGCGCTAATTGCATGTCTAGATCCCCGATAATTACCCCAGACTCGACTGTGACTGTACGATCTTCCGTCGAGATTTCGAGAATAGAGTTTAGATCTTTGGTATCTAATATGATTCCAGATTCTAGTGGCATGACAGCGCCCATGACACCTGTGCCGCTGCCGTACGGAATAACCGGAGCGTTGTTCACATTAGCCACGCCGACGATTTTTATGATGTGATCAACGGTGTGGGGTATTACAACAACATCGGCTAGTTGATCAAAATGGTGAGTTATTCCGAAGCTACGAAATGGTGTTAGGGCATCTATAGAATATCTGTCTAGATCTGCATCTCTCGTTAATACTCTATCTTGGCCTACGATAGTTATTAGAGAATCTATCAGAGTTTTATTTTTCATAATTCTGTAATGTTAATACTTGTTATAACTTAGGGTGATATGAGAACGAATTTCAGAAGGATCACCTTGCAGGGTTTGGGTCCTTTGTCTGTAGTTATGTGTGCTACAGGATTATTCTCGGTTGGCCGTATAACTCCATTGGGCACCCTCTGGAGTATCTTCTATTTGCACTCCATTCTCAATTAGCATATCCCGTATTTTGTCGGACAAGTCATATTGTTTGTTGATTCGTAGTTCATTTCTGATATCAAGAAGCATCTGTATAAATGGGCCTACCTCTCCGTAATCCGAATCACTTGCTCCTTTGGGCGTGAAGGTCAATCCGAGGATACCGCCTAGATTCCTTAACGCGTCTTGGGCTTGCGAAACATCTAATCCGTTGGGTTGTGACCGGTTGATTTCACGAGCAAGATCAAACAATGATGCTAGAGCCTGAGGAGTATTCATGTCATCGTCCATAGCCTGTTTGAATCTAGATTCGTACTCCCCGTAATCGAGTGCAGGGCCATCTACTTGTGGCAGCGTCAGTGCGTAATGAAGTCTATCGATACTTCTTTCGATTGCTAGTGCACCTTCGTCGCTGTAAGTTAATGGACTCCTATAGTGAGAACTTAAAAAATACATCCGAAGTGTGTCGGCACTGTAATGATTGAGAGCGTCCTCTACTGATACGAGGTTTCCTATGGATTTGCTCATTTTGTCTTGTCCGAATTGCAGTAAACCATTGTGGACCCAATATCTGGAGAAAGGTTTGACGCCAGTGTAGGCTTCACTTTGGGCTATTTCATTCTCATGATGAGGGAATATCAGATCCTGCCCTCCTCCATGAATATCTATTGAAGCTCCAAGATTATCAATAGACATGGTAGTACATTCAATGTGCCATCCTGGCCTACCGGGCCCCCATGGACTTTCCCAAGAGGGTTCTCCTGGTTTTGCGCCTTTCCACAGTGCAAAGTCCATGGGATTTTCTTTATTTTCCTCGATCTGGATTCGAGCTCCCGCTATCATGCCATCTAGCGTACGATGACTGAGTTTACCGTAGTCCCCGCTTTGTGTGACCCTGAAATACACATCGCCTTCAACAGGGTAAGCGAACCCTTTGCTAATTAGCCCGTCAATAGTCTCAATAATACGTGGTATTTCTTGAGTCGCACGAGGGTATTCATCGGCTCTTAGTACATTTAGGGCATCCATGGTTGTAAAAAAGTCACTGATATACCTGGTGACCAATTCATCTTCTGTAATACCTTCATCATGAGACTTTTGTATTATTTTATCGTCTACATCAGTGAAATTTTGAATGTGTTTTACTTTGTACCCGCAATAGCACAAATATCTTTTAAGTACATCAAATATGACATAACTCAGGGCGTGCCCAACGTGCGTAGATGAATATGGTGTCACTCCGCAGACATACATGTTAACGTCCAGGCCATTGGCCGGCACGAATTCTTCTTCTTTGCTTGTCAGTGTGTTATAAAGCTTCATATGGAGTAATTTATGCTTGATTTACGAATGCTTAGTTTAGTAATTCCCAAATTTCTATAATGATAGAGTGGTGAACCCGAAATTCTATCTCGATATCGACACTATGCAACAGCATGCAATCCCTTCTTCTCTACCAATAAATCCCATGTAATCCGTTGTCGTCGCTTTTATGCTGACTCTATCCGACGATACTGATAACGTTCCCGATATGTGTTCGCGCATTTCTGCTATAAAAGCGCCAAGCTTTGGTTTTTGCGCGAGTATTGTAGCATCAACATTTGAGATCCGCCAATCTGAATTAGTAAGTAAAATGGCCGTTTTCTCAAGCAGTATCAAACTTGATATATTTTTATATGCGTCATCTGTCGATGGAAAATGAGTGCCTTTATCACCTAAATTACTTGCTCCTAGTATAGCGTCTATGATGGAGTGTACTAGAACATCGCCGTCACTGTGTCCTTGAAGCCCTGTATCGTTGGGGATCGTTACGCCCCCTATAATAAGCTCTCGGCCGTTGGCGAGGGGATGAGCGTCAAACCCTATTCCTACCCTAAAAATATCTTGCAAAATGTTTGTCCATTCGATCTATTTAATTCGGGATTCTAGGATAGAGGCTACAATTGGTATATCAACTGGTGTAGTAACCTTAATGTTGGAATAGGAGCCCTCAAATACAGTGATATTGTAACCCAGGTATTCAAGAAGAGCCGAGTCATCCGTAAATGTACACGTTGCTTTGTTGTGGGCCTCAATTAAGGAGCTATATTTAAAGATTTGGGGCGTTTGAGATGCCCATAGGCGATCCCGCGGCGGTGTTTCCTGAATTATATTGTTTTCAGATACAAGTTTTATGGTATCTGTAACTGGCACGCTTGCTACAGCTGACCCTGTTAGTTTGGCTGTTTTTATTCCCTCGTTTATTAACGACTTACTTACGCAGGGCCTTGCACCGTCGTGTATTATGACCCAATCACATGGATTTAGTGATTTTAACCCGGTTCCGACAGACTCTTGCCTAGTATTTCCTCCAGCGTAAACTCCACTGACCTTTTCGAATTTATACTGTGAAATAAGATTTTGCCCTCTAGCTACAGAGGGTAGAGGTAGTATCAGAACTATCTCGGTTATTTCATGAGATTCCTGAAATGGCAGAATAGTATGACAAATTAATGGCTTGCCTAATAATTCTATAAACGTCTTGTCTTGGCCATTCATCCTCGCACTTTGGCCTCCGGCGACGATCACGACCCCGACAGTAGCAGACATAGGTGGAGTAACGTCCGTTATGTTCTGTTCATATGGGTTTGAGTTATGTTCTGGTTGGGTGAGCAAATATGATCCGTCCTGCCCCTGTCTGTAATACTCTTGTTACTGCAACGTATGTAAACGAGTTGATGTATGGCCGACCTCCTTCAACTACAACCATGGTTCCGTCGTCGAGGTATGCCACGCCTTGACCAGCCTCTTTCCCCTCTTGAATGATATGGACCTCTAATTCTTCTCCAGGTAGAACTATAGATTTTAAAGAGTTAGCCAACTCATTCACGTTTAAGACTTGAACACCTTGCACGTCAGCCACTCTGTTGAGATTGTAATCTGTGGTGAGGATGCCAGCATTCATAGATAAAGCTAGTTGTACTAATTGTGAATCAACTTCTATTCCGTCGCTGACCCCAACGTCTATTATCTCTAGCTGTATGTGCTCTTCCCTGCGTAACCTGCCGAGTATTTCTAGTCCTCTTCTTCCCCTGTTTCGCCGAAGTGGGTCACTGGAATCAGCGATGTGTCTAAGTTCATCTAATATAAATCTTGGTATTACAAAAGTGGCTTCCATGAATCCTGTTGTTAGTAAATCAGCGATTCGTCCGTCAATTATCACGCTGGTGTCTACAAGTACTTTTGCGGGAGTATTTGATCTTGAAATGCTTCTAGCATTAGCGGTTTCTAGTGATGGGAATATACTTTGGACATCTCGGGCCCGTTTTATCCCTATCCATATGCCAACTATCCCTAGAGTTCCGGTTAAGACCATTGGTATGATGATTTTAGGCCATCCGTCCAATGTGTAGAACGGGATCGAGAATAAGGATGCGACGATTAGTCCTAGTAATAGACCCAATATACCCGATAGCAATATAGACCCAGGAGAGTTGTTTACAGTGACTGTTATGTATCGAATCGGACGTAGGATGACATAAGGAGCTATTATGCCTCCTGTGATAGCTCCGGTAGCTGACAAAACTATGTTTAATGGCCAGTCAGGATGAAATAAACTGGGTGGTAATATTACATAAGTCGACAATTGCCAGCCCAACAGTGCACATACAATAGCTGCCGCCAATCGTATAGCTACCTTTGCAACCAATCATCACCTCTGAAGTTTTCCAGAATTATTAATTCTTTTCGGATTATATAAAAATCTGTTCGATTATTGCATCTTTGAGTCGAATATTCGCATATTATATATGATATGGAAATACTTAGTATTATTGGATGCTAGATGGATAAGGTAGACACATTTGCAATTTCACGTGCTGTACGCGGAGCCAATGTTATTGAGATTAATTATAGAAAACTGATATAGTTCGTATTGTCAGTCTAGGTGGCACAGAAGTTCATTGAACCGTACGTATCTAATTTAAGATTGTTTGTGGAGATGTTTCAAATGGCAGAATTAACCTTGGCGTATAAATCGCGGAGTTACAGTACTGGTTCGGTGGGACGTGCTATATGCAATTCACGCAACCACCATTGGGTTGCCGATGACGCAGGTGGTGAAGAAGTCGGAGCTGGAGAGTTGTTTTTCGCCGGTATAGCTGCTTGTGCTGTGAATATGGTAGAGAGGATGGCCAAGCAAGATAGTATAGAGTTGAATTGGATGGATGTTAGTGTGGAAGCATACAGGGATCCTGAAAAAGAACAAGGCGAAGTTACACTTTATGATGACGTGCGAGTCCACTTCGAGATGTGGGGAGTAGAGGAAGATGAAGCCCACAATTTGATTGAATTGTGGAAAAGCCGTTGACCGCTATATGGTTCGGTTGCCGTGGCAACCCCAAATACAACGGTAACATCAGAAATATATCCTCATAATCATTAGTTAGGTATTGTAATTGGACCGGTATTTTTTAGTTTGTCGGAATGTGTAGTATTATTAAAATATATTGAAATAGTAGGTGTGTAGAGGAGGATCATGGTCATGGATAATACACTGATTAAGCGATTAGAGGAGCGAATTCAGACAAAGTCTTTGTTGCTTCATCCTTATTACCAAGCTTGGCAAGCAGGACAATTAACTATTGAAGATCTCCAGATTTATGCGGAGCAATATTACTTCTTTGAAGCGAATTTTCCGCGATATCTAAGTGCTATTCATTCAAAGTGCGAGGATCGGGAGGTTCGTCAAAGTATATTGGATAATCTTTGGGATGAAGAACATGGAGATTATAACCATAGAGCTATGTGGTTAGATTTCTGCGGGGGATTAGGCTTAGATAAGTCTAAAGTCGAATATTCTGAGATTATGCCTTCTACACAGCATTTACTAGATATATACTCAAATACTTGTGATAAAGGGACCTTTCAAGAAGGGCTAGCGGTTATGTACGCATACGAAGCGCAAGTACCAGAAATAGCTTTAGACAAAATGAAGGGTTTAAAAGAATTTTATGGGCTAGATGACTCTTCATCCCTAAAATTCTTTGAAGTGCATAGCATATTGGACGAAGATCACTCTGACAGGGAAGCTGAAGCGATTGCAAACACATCAGATTTCTGTGAACCCGAAGTGGAGGCAGCCCTGCAATCAGCATTGGAAGCTTGGTGGGGATTCCTCGATGGTATGGAGGAAAAACGACAGACTGTGATGCATGCTGCCGACTAGATAAATAAGTCTGGCTAGATTAACACCGTTCTGGGATAATCTCCCGGAGCGGTGTTTTTTTCTGCTATATTGAAAAGTAGGCTGTATTCCCGTCGCAATATACAAATTAATCTAGCAAATTAACCTATAGGAAGTGTCCTGATGAATATTTGTTCATTTTTACCCAGTGCAACGGAAATAGTATACGTCTTGGGTTTGGAAGACGAATTAAAAGGCGTTACACATGAGTGCGACTTTCCTCCTGGTGCTAAAGAAAAGCCGTGGGTGGTAAGGAGTGTATTTGACGGGCTCGAACCGACGAGTGGTGAGATTAATCAAGTTATATCTCAAAGACTTGAACAGGGTCTTGGGATATATGAAATAGATGAGGATGTATTTGTTGCCTCTGAACCTGATTTGCTTATAACGCAGGCTATCTGCGAAGTTTGAGCTATATCTTCTCGGCAGGTCGCCGAGGCGTCATCCTTGCTTGGGACAAATCCCAAGGTATTATCCTTAGATCCTCAGTATATTAATGATGTTCTTGAGGATATTAAAAAAGTTGGTAGTTTAACAGGTAAAGAAGACAAGGCTTTTCAGATTACTCAACTGATGTCAGACAGGATAGAAAGTGTTAAATCAAGATGCGCATTGGTATTAGATAAACCTAAGGTTTTGTCGCTAGAATGGGTAGATCCACTCATGTGTGGTGGTCATTGGGTTCCTGAGATGGTTGAAATAGCCGGAGGAGTCAATTGCTTCGGAGACAAGGACACTGGTTCTTTCAAATTAGAATGGCAACAGATTTTAGAATCTAAACCGGATATTATAATATTTATGCCGTGTGGGTTTGACGTGAAACGAGGCTTGGAAGATGTAGCGATACTTGCAAATAAAGAAGGCTGGGCATCGTTACCGGCGGTAATGAACAATCAAGTTTATGTAATAGACGCCAGTGCCTATACCAGTAGATCAGGACCTAGATTAGTAACAGGTTTGGAGATAATGGCAGAGATGATACACCCTGAAATATTTTCCGGCTGTATTCCTGAATCTGGAGCTTTGAAATTATACGGAGACTTGACCAAGTTATAATCTTTGGCCATGGTTATTAGATGCAAAGAATCGGATAGTTCGATAACTAGTTTAACCGGTGCCCTTGAAATGGGTTACTTTTCTTGGATTGTTCGAGCATCATCTCATTGCCCTTCTGCAATATTGGAATAAGCTTTTGTAGTCTCTCTGTATAGGAATTGGTTTCTAGGAGGTTTTGTCGCAGTTCACCCGGTAATTCTATGCTCACTGTCATTGCTGATATAACTCGTAGGCACAATTCTTTCGCGTCATCTGGTAGCATGACGTTGGCATTCCATCCCCCTGCTATTGTTGCCTGATGCCCCAAGAAAGTTCTAAATTCTTGGTGGGTAGAAAGTAGAATGCTTTGTGGAACTGGATCTGATGACTCGTCTAGATATCTGACTAATCCAGTCATGTAAGGAACTTTATCAAGGATTTGTATTAGCTCAAAACGCCGTTCTCCAGTGGTAGATATATTGAGTCTTCCTTCCTGTAAAGTCTGGGAATTCGTAACACGTGTTGTAGTCCCTATTTTAAAAGGCTCTGCCGGTTCTCCAACTTCCTGGCCCTCTTTGATCAACAGGATCCCAAAAGGTGTATTTTGTTCAATACAATGATTGATCATGGTCTTATAACGTTCCTCAAAGATATGCAGAGGCAGCTGCATTCCTGGAAATAAAACAATATTGTTAAGAGGAAATAGAGGAAGTTCTATTGGTTCATTGTCTGATATGTTCGGCTGTTCTTCCATGATGCGGTAGTATAGACGTTCATGATTATAGCCACAAGCTTAAGCCAGTGGCGTTTATGTAAGGACCTTCGTGTCCGTGCTAAAGACCTTGTATTGATAATAACAGTGTATATAATAGCGGATCATGTACGATCATTTTAGTTAATTATGGAGGTCTGATATGGGAGCCACTGAAACTATTTCACGATGGATAGTAGACACTACATATGAAGATATTCCACCTGAAGCAATAAGAGTAGCTAATGAGTCATGCTTTGATTTGCTAGGAGTTATCCTCGCTGGGTCTATGCAACCAGTAGGGGACATAATAAAACAGTATGTCAGTGATATGGGAGGTTCTTCTGAAGCAACAATATTGTCTTCAGGGGAAATGACCTCATTACCAAATGCCGCTCTGGCAAATGGGACTATGGGCCATGCTTTAGACTACGACGATTTTGGCGGCTTTGGACATCCGACCGTCGCTATTTTTCCAGCGTTGTTAGCTCTTGGTGAAAATATCGGCGCTACTGGAAAAGACTTGTTGGAGGCTTATGTAGTTGGCTGTGAAATAGGATTGGCTCTTCAACACACCACTAAGTATAACCAGATGGCTAAAGGGTTTCATGCCACAGCGGTTATAGGACGTCTAGCTTGTACCGCAGCGTGTTGTAAGCTCTTGAAACTAGATCAAGGTCAAATTGTTACAGCTCTGGGAATTGCTGGTTCTATGGCTGGAGGATTAATCCACAATTTCGGAACCATGACGAAACCTCTTCACGCGGGATTGGTATGTCGTGATGGTGTCACAGCAGCTCAATTAGCTCAAAGAGGCCTAACCTCTGGCCAGCAGATACTCGAACATCCTTTAGGGTATGCCACAACTATCCTAGGAGAAGGAATCTATGATCTAGATGATATGGCGGCCAACATGGGGAAACCATTTAGAGTGCAAGACGCTCTCATGATCAAAAAATATCCGTGTTGTGGTGGTAATCACGCTATGTTAGATAGCCTGTTTAGTTTAATGCGAGAGCATAACTTTACTTATGACGATGTAGAGAACGCTGAAGTAGATCAGTCATTTTTATCAATTGTGATGTTGTACGAAGAACCAGATGATGATCTAAAAGGAAAATTTAGCGCCAAGTATAATGTCGCTGCGGCATTGGTAGATGGTGAAGTCGGTGTAGATACTTTTAGCCAAGATAAAATAGATGATCCCAAAATCCAAGAGGCCATGGGCAAGGTGCGGAATAGAGTTATGGCTAAGGCGGAAGAGGGTTTGACAGATCATGGGCCAGGTCTTCCGATTAGAATTACCCTGAAAGATGGCCGTGTTATCGAGCATAGAACTGCGAGAGGAGATATTCTAGGAGCACAGGGGAATCCTTGGGGGATAGATAATATCAAGAACAAATTCAAGCAAAATGCTGGATTGGCTTTGCCTTCAGAACGAGTTGATCAGACTATTGATACGTGGGCAGATATTGGTCAGGTTTCAGATTTGGCGGATAATATCAGGAGAACCTTGGTAATATAAATCTGGTACATAACATAGATATACAAAAGGGAGGTTGAAAACCTCCCTTTTGTATATCTATGTTATGTCGTTCAAATTGTTATGGCTCTATACGTACAGTATCACCTATGTTGATAGATCCGCCGTTTATAACTACTGCTAACATACCTCGTTGTCCTTGAATGGCGTCGAGAAGACCGGGGCGGATGGCATCCATTTTGCCACAGGCGACGCATGGCCCCACGAGTTCTAATGTTACGCTATCTCCCACAAACAACACTTGTCCTGATTCCGTCGTGCTTAGGTCTAGACCTGAGGTAGTAATGTTCTCTTTAATCTGACCAGGCTCTAAGTCAAATTTTTCTAGAGTTTCCTGGTCCATGACTAATACTTGCCGAGTATTGTCAGGATTACAGCTTCTATCACCTTCTATACCTGAGCCAGCAATTAATGTTGCCGAGTTAACCGGAGCTGATGGAGTCCCTTTTATTCTAGCTATATGTAGTGCGGTTACATTGCCGTTTTGCATCGGTCTTCTCCATATTGTAGGTGTATTAGAGTTGTGCTAATCTGTTGCCCACTGATCTGGAATCACGTTGGTTGCTAAATAGTACCACAAATAGGTTGTTGACACTGAAACCGCATGCGTCTCCGGCGGAATTATCAATGATTGCTCATGAACATATACAGATTAAGGTCAGTCCCAGTCGATAATTAAATATCAGGAAATGCACAGTAATTTTGGATTATCTTTAATGGGGCACGAATAGTACAAGATCATATGAGACAAACCGGCGATCATAACGAGGCTGTGCAAGCATTTCTGGAGAAACACAAACCAATAATTAAACGTTAATAGCAGTTGTTATTTATAGTTCTAATCGGCTAATTTAAGGAGAAATGATATATATGCCAGACTTAAATGTTACGGCTAACGAAATAGCGAAAATTCTTAAGGAATCAGGTCAGACGATTTCCGTGTCGGAATCTTCCTGCGGAGGGCTTATATCGGCTTGCCTAGTATCTATTGCAGGAGCTTCTGATTATTATGTCGGTGGAGCTGTTGTTTATACTAGAACTTCTCACAAAGGGTTATTGCAGGTGCCGGATTCTACTATGTCTGGCATGCGCGCCAGTACTGAGGAATATGCCTTGCTGAATGCAAGGACTATTAAAGGGGAACTTGGTACTACTTGGGGGTTAAGTGAAACCGGAGCTAGTGGGCCGACTGGAAATAGGTATGGAGATTCAGCAGGCCACGCATGTATTGCCGTGTCGGGCCCAGTTGAGCGTAGCTTGACAGTTGAGACCGGAGAAAGCGATAGAGAAGCTAATATGTGGGTTTTTGTTAGAGCCGCCTTCGATCTATTGTCAGAGTGCATAGCGCAGTCCAATGCGTAGATGTATTTTAGTAATCACAATAGAGAAGTGAAAAACATTCTATTAGAAACGACATATAATTGAATCGTTCTAATCTGTATCAACAAGTAGCTTATCCTATGCGTATATTGCGGCAACGCAATTTTGCCCTAGTGTGGTCAGCCAACATGATGGGTGCGATGGGTAATCAAACTGAAGCATTGGTCCTGGGTTGGTTTGTGCTTACTCTTACGGATTCGCCTTTTCTTGTTGGTCTTATCACGGCCGCTCGGTTATTTATGAATCCTTTGGCTATTTTCGCAGGAGCAATAGCTGATCGATTTCCTAGAAATTTATTGTTAGCGATTGTCGAGTTTACGGTGGCAGCAACCGGGTTGTTAATGCTCGTCCTGATAACCACTGGCTCATTAGATGAACCTCATGAAGTAGTATATATATTTGCTGTAACGTTGTGTGTTGGTCTGGCTAGAATTTTTCAAATGCCTACCGTTCAGTCATTAGCTGCTGATACTGTTTCCCCTGATCAAGTTTCCAGTGCTGTTGCTTTAACAAATATGGGGATGAATGTCCCTTTGATACTAGGTCCTTTAGCAGGTGGCCTGCTGTTTGAAAAATATGGCCCTCAAGGTGCTTATATGCTTGTCTTGAGCCTGCATACTATGGCAGGGATATGTGCTTTGTTTGTCAGGACTGTCAGAGTTCAAGCTGGCTCTAGTCAGGCTTCAGTGTGGTCTACGGTAGTTGAAGGCTTGAGATACGTTAAGAAACAGGAAGCTATCTGGGCAGCTCTTGTTTTGGCGGCTATTATTAATTTAACTGGATTTCCATTTCATTTCACTTTGCTTCCGGTTTTCGCGAGAGATGTTCTGGGAACGGGAGCAGCAGGGCTAGGGGTTCTTACTGCCGCCTTTGGGCTAGGTGGATTATTGGGCTCATTGTGGTTAGCGTCAATCAGGGATTTGAAAAGAACAGGGCTATTGTTGATTACCTCAGTACTAGTATGGCATGCCACGATGATTGTTTTTGCTATATCTCGTGACTTCTCTACTTCGTTCGCGATTCTATTATTGTCTGGAATGGCATTCTCAGCCTCAATTGCTCTGATAGTAACCGTGATGTTTAAAGCCGCTTTGCCCGAGTATCGAGGGCGTATCATGGGGGTTCGTGTCCTTGCGATCTCCGCCCATACGTTGGGCAGTGTTAATACCGGGTGGATAACAGGTTTGCTTGGAGCACCGATAACTGCTGTTATAAACGGGGTATCAGGTATAGTCTTAGCTTTGTTGTTAACACTGATTACGCCCAAGTTGAGAAAAGCCTAGCTAGTGAAAATTATGCAATATACCTATTGACTCTACTGTGAAGGCTCCATATAATAGCTCCTACACTTTAGAAGGAGTTCCTGTAAAGGATGCTCATTACCTAACCTGAAAATAGTACGGCAAGGGTACCTAAGCAGCGGCTTGGGGTTTAGCCCCGCCGCTCTTTCTTTTTGTGTGGCACATTAACAATTGAATAAGAAGTCTTTTTGTAATGCTAGAATTATCCAATCGAGTTTGGAGTTCCTAGCGTGGGTCAAATTATTAAGGGCATACGGTGGATGCCTTGGGACCAAAGGCCGATGAAGGACGCGGTAAGGCTGCGATAAGCCTCGACAAGCCGTCTAACGGGCATAGTCGGGGATTTCCGAATGGGGAAACCTGTTCCGGTGTTGAGCCGGTTCACCTCAACCTAGTTGAGGAGGTAAGCGGGGGAACTGAAACATCTAAGTACCCCGAGGAAAATAAATCAACCGAGATTCCCTCAGTAGTGGCGAACGAACGGGGAAGAGCCTAAACCATTATGACTTAGTGGCGCGAGGGCCTATGTCATAATGGGGTTATAGGGAACACCTTAGATCACCTCGATAGATCTGAAGGAGTTACAAATTCTATTTATAGTCGAAGGACCCTGGGAAGGGCCGTCGTAGAAGGTGAAAGCCCTGTAGACGAAATGAATAGAACTCCTGGAGTTTATCCTAAGTACCACGGGGCACGGGAAACCTTGTGGGAAGTCGGGGGGACCACCCTCCAAGGCTAAATACCTTTGGTCACCGATAGCGTACCAGTACCGTGAGGGAAAGGTGAAAAGAACCCCTAGCGGGGAGTGAAATAGACCTGAAACCGTATGCTTACAGAAGGTCGTAGTCTCAATTTATTGGGATGGCGGCGTGCCTATTGAAGAATGATCCAGGGACTTAATGTATGAAGCGAGGTTAAGGAACTGTAGTTCCGGAGCCGTAGCGAAAGCGAGTCTGAATAGGGCGACTAGTTTCATGTATTAGACCCGAAACCGGGTGAGCTACCCATGGCCAGATTGAAGGTTCGTTAACACGGACTGGAGGATCGAACTCGTGGCTAGTACAAAAGCTTGGGATGAGCTGTGGGTAGAGGTGAAATGCTAATCGAACTCGGAAATAGCTGGTTCTCCCCGAAATGTATTTAGGTACAGCCTCGGGAACTAGGAGAACGGAGGTAGGGCACTGAATGGGCTAGGGGGCGTGAGCTTACCAAACCCAATCAAACCACCAATGCCGTTCTGCCGATACCCGGGAGTGAGACAGTCACAGATAAGTGCGATTGTCGAAAGGGAAACAGCCCAGACCACCGGCTAAGGCCCCTAAGCGCAAGCTAAGTGGGAAACGAGGTGGGGTCACCAAAACAACCAGGAGGTTGGCTTAGAAGCAGCCATCCTTTAAAGAGTGCGTAATAGCCCACTGGTCGAGGGGCCCTGCGCGGAAAATGTAACGGGGCTTAAGTTTGCCGCCGAAGCCGTGGATGACCAGACGTTTGTCTGGGCATGGTAGGGGAGCGTTCCTCGGGCAATGAAGGTAAATCGTGAGGTTTGCTGGAGCGCGGGGAAGTGAGAATCCTGGAATGAGTAGCGTTAATCAGGGTGAGAATCCCTGACACCGAAAGAGCAAGGTTTCCTACGCAACGTTTATCGGCGTAGGGTTAGTCGGTCCTAAGCCGTAGGCAAGTGCCGAAGGCGATGGACAGCAGGTTAATATTCCTGCACCGCCAGTATTTTGTTGAAGCAAGGAGGGGTGCGGAAGGGTAGGCGGAGCGTGCCCATTGGACATGGTGCGTTCTTTGCCGTAGGCGATAATCCGGGGCAGGCAAATCCACCCTGGTAGCTGAGGGCTGAGAGAATCGGAGCCTTAGGGTGTAAGAAATTCCGTTGAACCCAAGCCGACTAGAAAAGCTTCGTGTGGAGAAATATAGGCGACCGTACCGCAAACCGCCACTGGTGCTCTGGGATAAAAGTCCCTAGGTGTTCGAGCTAACCTCCGCTAAGGAACTAGACAAAAGGGCCCTGTAACTTAGGGATAAAGGGCCCCCCGGTGGGTGAAGTCACTTGCTGATGGAGCTTGCTGGGGGCGCAGAGAAGAAGTCCGGGCGACTGTTTAACAAAAACACAGGTCTGTGCTAAGGGGAAACCCAACGTATACAGGCTGACGCCTGCCCAGTGCCGGAAGGTTAAGGAGCGCGGTGAGAGCTGCAAACTGAAGCCCCGGTGAACGGCGGCCGTAACTCTAACGGTCCTAAGGTAGCGAAGTCCCTTGTCGGGTAAGTTCCGACCCGCATGAATGGTTGAACGACTTGGACATTGTCTCGGCGGAGGGCTCGGTGAAATTGCGGTGCCCGTGAAGACGCGGGCGACCTGCGGCAGGACAAAAAGACCCCGTGGAGCTTTACTGTAGCCTGTCATTGGGCTGGGAACTGTCACGTGTAGGATAGGTGGGAGACTATGAAACCTCAACGCCAGTTGGGGTGGAGTCATCGTTGAAATACCACCCTTGGCTGTTTTTGGTTCTAACCTTAGCAAAACTAGGGGACAGTGGCTGGTGGGCAGTTTAACTGGGGCGGTTGCCTCCTAAAGTGTAACGGAGGCGCCCAAAGGTCCCCTCAGGACGGATGGAAATCGTCCATAGAACGCATTGGCATAAGGGGGCTTGACTGTAAGACCTACAAGTCGAGCAGGGACGAAAGTCGGGCAAAGTGATCCTACGGCACCGTGTGGAAGGGCCGTGGCTTATCGGATAAAAGCTACCCCGGGGATAACAGGCTTATCTCGCCCAAGAGTTCACAT
>Ga0114932_10003323_pt1 | contig 15907 bp, 9 predicted proteins | sample 2SBtaG_2_FD_87286 | JGI IMG/M metagenome (GOLD analysis project Ga0114932, IMG submission 87286) | Deep subsurface microbial communities from Kolumbo volcano to uncover new lineages of life (NeLLi) - 2SBTROV12_ACTIVE470 metaG | ecosystem: Environmental > Aquatic > Marine > Volcanic ...
ACTGGCGTAACCGGTGCAACTGGCCCAGCAGGTCCAACAGGAAATACTGGGGCAAGTGGTACAGATGGAGATGATGGTGCGACAGGTGCCACAGGTCCAGCAGGTCCAACAGGTAATACTGGTGCTGGAGGAAGTACAGGACAAACTGGAGTTACAGGTGCTACTGGTCCTCAAGGACCAACGGGCAACACTGGAGCTGGAGGAAGTGCAGGTCAGACTGGCGTTACAGGAGCAACAGGTGTGCAAGGGCCAAGAGGCAATACTGGAGCTGCAAGTACTGTAGCTGGTAACACTGGCGCAACCGGTCCAACTGGCGGAGCTGGTCAAACAGGCGCAACCGGTCCGACTGGCGGAGCTGGTCAAACAGGTGCGACTGGACCTAGTGGAGATGACGGTGATGACGGAGCGACAGGAGCTACCGGACCTAGTGGAGGCACAGGGGGAGTTGGACAAACAGGTGCGACTGGACCTAGTGGAGGCACAGGCGGAGTTGGACAAACTGGCGCTACTGGACCTAGTGGAGGAACTGGTGGTGTAGGCCAAACTGGAGCAACGGGTGCTACTGGCGGAAGTGGTGGTGTAGGTCAGACTGGCGCTACTGGACCAACTGGAGGTAGCGGAGGTGTTGGACAAACTGGCGCTACTGGACCAGCAGGTGGTGGTGGTGCAGGTGGAAGTACTGGAGCAACTGGTCCTCAAGGCGTAACTGGTCCGGCAGGAGGTGGCGGCGCTGCAGGACAAACTGGCGCTACTGGAGCAAGTGGCGGAGTTGGACAAACGGGAGCTACAGGACCAGCTGGTGGAGGAGGAAGTACACACACACCAGATGCTGAACCTTCAGCTGGAACGCAAGTAGTAGGGCCTCAAGTTCTTACAACTCCAGCAGGAGCCCCCGGAGTTCCTATTGTCTTTGACCACCCCGCTTTACAATCAGGTCCGGCTACTGGTAATCAACCACTGATGGTTTATGGATGGATGATAGTAAATGTAGGAGGACAAGATTATTTCCTTCCAGCGTACCAAGTATTTTCACCATAGTTAATTTTATATACGATAATAGGATGTATTTTTATGCGTTTTCATATACTTGGCATTCCACATACTCAAACTGTAAAAGAACAATGTACTTGTGCATACACACAAAAGATATATAAACTTTGTAAAATATTATATGACCAAGGACACACGGTTTATCATTACGGTACCGAAGGTTCCAACCCTTCTTGTACTGAACAAATAAACACAATATCAGAAAAAGAGCACAACGCAAAGTTTGGAGAACAATGGAAGACTAAACATTCTTTTGACATAACAGATGACCACCATCAAAAATGGTATAATGAATGTGCTAAACAAGTACGTTCTCGTTTAGAAAGAAAAGATTTTGTTTTATGTATGTGGGGGTTAGGAGTAAAAAAAGTTTTAGAGTTAATTCCTGAACTATACGAAAAGGCTATAGTAGTAGAACCCGGTATAGGTTATCATTCAGAAAGTGGTCTTGGTCCTGAAGTTCATAAAGTCTACGAATCTTATAATTGGATGGCTTATAATTATGGCAGATTATGCCACCCACCTGAAGGAGCAAATGAAGGGTATGTTCCACGCAATTATGATTGTGTTATACCTAATTATTGGGACCCAGAGGATTTTATATTCTCCAAAGAGAAAGATGATTACTTTTTATTTTTTGGCAGAGTAATTGAAAGAAAGGGGACTTATGTTGCTATGGAAGCTTGTGAGGCAGCTAATGTAAAGTTAATTGTGGCAGGACAAGGAAATGAAGAACATCATAATTTACAAGATAATAAAAATATAGAATATATTGGATTTGTCGATAATCAAAAGCGGGCAGAATTAATGAGTCGTGCTAAAGCAGTGTTTGTACCTACTCAATATTTCGAACCCTTTGGTGGCGTAGCTGTAGAAGCCCAAATGTGTGGCACTCCAGTTATATGTAGTGATTTTGGTGTTTTTAATGAAACTGTATTACACGGTGTAACAGGTTACCGATGTCGTACTTTAGACCAATATGTTTGGGCTATAGATAACGTTCATAAATTAGACCCTCACGTAATTACTAATTGGGCTATTGATAATTTTTCTTTAACTAAAGTTGGTGAAATGTATGAAGAATACTTTTCAATGTTATATCAAATGTGGAACGAAGGTTGGTATGCTAGAAGAAAAGACATAAATGGTGAATGGCTTACAAAAATATACCCCGGTTCCCCTAAACCCCGTTTCATTTCTATAGCTGAGATGGAAAAATTACAGCACAATCTTTAAATACAAATTCAACCATATTTAGCTTGAGGTGATTTTATGGCACTCAAAGATAGTATAACAGGTAGAGAATTTGATAAATTTGCGCCAACCACAGATGGTGGCACAGTAGTAAAGGTATCCACCGTTGCAGGTGGTACTGTTGCAGGTAGTCTTGTATCCGTTTCTGGAAGTGCTGATGTAACCACCGCAGAAACTGTACTAATCCAAAAACAGACCCTTGATGGAAGAACCGGCTCTTGGTTCGTTTATAATTCAGGTAATGTGGCTGTAGATGTAAATATGTACTCAGCTTACATATCAGGAGCTGCGAATTTTACAACAGCAACAGGAAGTACACAATGGGATAAAGTAGGTTCTACACAGTCTATTGCCGCAGGAAATACAAAACATATACCATTTAACAATGTATATAGATATGTAGCTCTAGCTGCATCGACTTCTGCTGGCACAGCAACTGGTACAGCCGCTGAACTTTACGCTTTATAAAGAAGGAGTTTTTTAATGACAACGTTTACTTGGGATGCCGGAGATGGAACGTCCACAGGAGATTGGACGACACCCGCCAATTGGGACCAGAATAGTAGTTACCCTCAAGCTGGCGATACCGCTATTTTTCCTTCAGGTAAACATAAATGTTATGTTAATGCAGCTAGTGCTTGTACTGATGTACAAATACAAGGAGACCAAGGCGATACAATCCTTGAATTACAAAACAGTCTAACTTTGAGTGGTGATTTGACTATAACTAGTGGTATAGTAAATTTAGGTGCAGGTGGTTATACTCTTACTGTTGGAGGAGATTTATTACTCAGTCCAGCAGGTGCAGGTACAAATACAAATGCACAATTAACTTGTGGTAATGCGGCCGTAGTAGTTACAGGTAAATTACAAACTGCAGGAGTTTGGCATAGTGGTAATTATACTCCTAAGGCAATTTACGATGGAGGTACTGGAGACCACGAATATAATTCTATGCAATTATTAGTAGGTACAGATGTTACACTTTCATCAGGTGTTACTGAAATAAAAGGAGAAGATGGTGGAGCTGCTTTTAGACCTGATGTCAACACTACTTACACTACATACAATAATGGCGATGGCACTGTTAAATTTACAAGTAATTCAACCCAGAAACTTTACAGTACTTCACAAGCCGCTTCTGCTTACAAACAATTTTATAATTTAATTCTTGAAAAAACGAGTTCTACTTTACAAGGTTTATCTACAGTTGGTTTTGATATAAGGGTAGAAAATGACCTTACAGTAACGACAGGAGTGTTAAATACAGAAACTACAACTAATGTAGACTTTCCGCTTACAGTAGAAGGAAACACTTTAGTTTCTAATGGAGGTACTATAACTGGTAATGACTCAGTTCTTACCTTTGGAACAAACGGTGTTAACGGAACTGTAGAAGCTGGGTGTCTATGGGTAAATACTGGAGGTACTTTAACTTTTGGAAGTAGCGATGTTACAGTTTATGGTGGATGGCGAGCGGAAGGTGATATAACAAGCACAGGTGGTGGAGATTTTATAATAGCTGGGAGAACTGCTAACGGTTTTATGTCGAGCTATAGTAATCACGGATTAAATATTACTGGTGATGTTAGAATTACCTATGCTAGTGATTCACTTATAGATGTCAGAGGAGATTGTTTTATTACTTGTGGTACTTTAATATATGAACCAACTTCTGGGACACCTAAGTTAGAATGTTGGACCAATCAGGCTAACAAGACATTAACAATAAGTGGAAATGTAGATATAACTAAAGGCACCTTTGAGAATGATGGAAACGGTGGTCAACAAGCTGATGTTTACGTAACAAAGAATATGAGCATTTATGATGCAGCAGCTTTTACTGGAGGTGCAGGAGCTGATACATTTGGAGCTATAAGTTTAAGTGGTAATAGTACATATAATGCTAGTACAGGAGTTACTATGCTAAGTGGTAATATAGGTTCTATAAATGAACAAGCATATACTTGGGCGCCGTTTTACCAAAGAAGTACCGCAACATTTAATCATAACAATGGAACTTTCCATAATAAATCTAACAAAGGGTACATAGGATATCAAGGACCGGGTGGCGGTTTTATAGGACCTTTTTATAATTTTATACAAGATTTTGATGAAACATCAAATCACACTTTTAACACTAGTGTCCGTATTGAAGGGGATGCTACTATGTCTGGTACAGCTATTATATATGGTGGTGTGTGGGGTTTGCGAAATGAAAGCCAATATAAATTTTTTGTGTCTGGTAACTTAATTTTATTAGAGAATTCAGGTATTGGGGGAACAGAATATGAAAACGCTTCTGATGTAAAAATGTTTACAAAGGGAGATATAATTATGCATTCTGGTTCTAAACTTACTACTGCTACTGGAACTGTAGGTCCCGGTTGGGAAATTGGTGGCAGTTTAATTAATAACGGAGGAATTATTAGATAATGGGAATTCTTCATTTTACAGGATATGGTGGTAATGTAGTTGGTTCACTTGGTAGTGGTTCACTAATTCAGGATATGCCTTCTGCTATGCAGTTAAATGGTACTGATGCTTACGCTAGCGGTTCTACGAATATGTCAACAGTTACAGGAACCACAGCTACTGTTTCTATGTGGGTTTACTATACAGGTTCACAAACTAATCAAGGCGAAAAGGTTCTTTTTTCTGATTCTAGTTCTGAAAGCAGAAAGATTTTATTGCAAACTAGAGACTACGGTAGTCACGGTACCTCATTTAGATATGGGTATGTTGATTCTGCTGGAGGAGGTGTAGCTGCAAAAGATACAGGTGGGTCTGCTGGTGTATTAACAAGCGGAGCTTGGCAACACGTTGCTTTAGTAGCTGATGGTACGAGTGTAAGTTTACACATTGACGGTGAACAACTATCAGATGCCACTTATTCAGCAGCTGGTACAAACAGTTATGCTATTACAAATCCTCATTTAGGTAGAGCAGCTTTTTCTGATGGAAGGTATTTCCCCGGATATATTCGTGATGTTCAAGTTTATAATGTATCATCTTCTGATGCACAAGTTGTAGAACTTATGAATGGTGAGTTTCCACACGATACTCCAATTCATTGGTGGACCTGTGATGACGGTGCTACGAATGACGATGGTAGTGGTACAGATAGTGATTTAACCTTAACTAATACCGTAGAAGATAAAGCAAAGTATGAACTTAATCAAATCGGCGTAGGTAGTGTAAGTGGTTCTGTCACATTGAGTGGTGGTACTTGGAACCTGCGGGATTCAACTTATTTAGATTTTAACGGAAGTAGTGCTTATTGTAATGTACCTTCTGCTGCATCCTTAGATGAACCTAAAACAATAGCTTTCTGGTGTAGACCAGATGCAATTCAGAGTGGTGCTAATAATATAGTATCCAGAGGTGCTAATGATTATGAGATTTATTTCCACTCTTCTACTAATACTTGGTGGAACTATTGGGGGGATAAATATTCAACAGGAGCAGATGGACCCCCTGTTGGTGTAGGTGAATGGCAACATATTGTTTGTACACTAGATGATACTACAAGTCCACCTACGGTACGTTGGTATAAAGACGGAGAATTATATAATACTGACCCACTAAGTGGGACTCCGGCTTACGGGGATGATGGAGTTTTAAACATAGGAAGAGATGCAACTGAAGAGAATGATTATTTTGATGGCATTATTAAAGACGTAATGCTTTATGATTCAAAACTTACTGATACCCAAGTTGAATTACTTTTTAAAGGACAATGGGTTGGAAGACCTCAACATTGGTGGAAACTTAATGAAGGAACTGGTAATGGTGAAGATAGTGGACAAAATTCTTCAACTGCACAAACTAATAGTACAACGTGGGTAAAACCAGATTATGACGTTGTTGAAGGAGTTACAACAATAGCGGGTGCAGTTTTATCAGCACCAGAGGGCGTTTTGAGTATGAGTGCTGCTAATTGGGGTGCAGCTACATTTATACATAATAGTGGGACAGTTACTCCAACTAACGCAGGAACTGTTGAGTGGGAGTTTAGTAGCGACAACGCAGGTTCAGACAATGCACTTTACAATCTTGCCACTAATGCAGCAGGTCAAATAAGATATACTAAAGGGTATATTGTAGAAAACCTTCATTCTAATTCAGGAGGTAATGGTTTTAATTATTTAGTAGAAGATAGACAATACAATTATGGAACTACAAGTAGTGCTGCATCTTCTAGTGCTTTACTTAGGTCAGTAATAGGAACTGCAACTGATTATGCTAAAATATATGGAGTTAGTAAGTTACACCCTTTTAAATTAGGAGCTTGGGATGATACACCACTCAACACTGAGGTAGCACTTAAAAACGTAAATGTTACAGTAGATATTCCATCAGGTAGATTTGCACCATCAGGTAGAACTGTCAGATTAGATGGAGATTGTGAGTTTGAAGATGTGTTGGTAGAAACCGACACTAAATTAGATTTGAATGGACAAAGAGTTAAATTTAATGGTGACTTTACTGTAGAATCTGCAGGTCATAATAACGGGGGTGGATTGATTTTTGCAGAAGGTGATTTTAGTGATGGTAATGGAACTGGTAACAGTTATACTACTAAAACGCTAGTAATGGATGCCGGATATTGCAATCCTGCACAAACTACTTGGCAACAAATATTTTTAAGAGATGGAACACAAACTATAGGAGGAAATAGAGATTGGGGTGGAACACCAATTATTATGGGAGGAACAAGTAATTTTACTTCTAATAATACGTGGGGAGACATAACCATTCCTACATTAGGAACTCTTGATGGTAATTCTGTAGTAGTTACAGCAGAGGGAGATTTCAATATGGCTGGTGGTATTATTGGTAAGAGTGCTTTACTTTGTTCAGGAGCACACTGGGCTTCTGGCGCTTCAGTTTTAAATTACAGTAGTACTGATGTAACAGGTATTTCCATAGGAGCTTGGATTAAGGGTATTGATGTAGCTAACGGTGATACTAATCAAATGATTTTGAGACAAAATGACAATTTTATATCTATACAAGCAGATGGTTCTATTTATGTGGGTGTTGAGTTACAGAACGCTTCTTCTGGATATAATTATCCTAGTGTAATAACAGCTGATGGTACTATAAGTGATAATAAATGGCATCACATAGGTATGACGTGGGCTTCTGGTTCAACATTAAAGGCTTATTTAGATGGTAAATTAATAGGAGAAAATACTACTATATCGACAGATTATGTAAGATTAAGACAGAGAGCTGCGGCGCAAGCTATGGGTGTAGGAGCATATCAAGGTAATTCTGAGTATGAAGGAATAGTAGGACAAGCTTGTAGATGGCACACTGAGTTATCAGAAAGTGATATAAGAACACATATGTTCCAAGACTTTTCTTCATTAGCATCTACTACAAATTTGATATATTGGTATCAGTTTGATTCAGCTAACGGCACTGCTATTCTTGATTCAAGTACAAATGATTGTGATTTGACATCGGTAACGGTAGCATCAAACGCAGCTGAAGCAGCTTGGGTTGGACCGGGCACTTATACTTATGATACTTCTACTTTAAAATTTGATAAGGCAGGAACTTGTAATTTCACTGGACATCAGGATGGTAATGCAACTCAGCTGCATAGTATACATATTACAAGTGGTACTACAGTAGCTGCAGATTGTTTAAATAATGATTTAGTAATGAACTCAGGTTCACTTATGACTAACAGTGGTACACTTACTTCTAATAGAAATTGGCAGTACAAAAGCCGAAATATGCCTATTGTAGGACCAAATTCTGATTTAAAAGTTAGTACTAATATATGGTATTATATGAGTGATGGAAGTGGGTTACCCGCTTCTGGAGCAGGTACTGATTATTATCAATTAAGACCTGCAACTAATGTATATATGCAAGGTGATTTTGATTGTCAAAATGGATTGTTGCAAAGTGGTGGAGATTTACATTTGAATGGATATGCTTGCAGTACATCGAAAATTTGGAATTACGGTGGCGGGAATATCCACGCTGACCCCGGCTCATCAATTGTATTTGATAATGCAGATGGATTTAATACGTCGTATGGCGAAAGCCCTACAACGATGTTTTTCGTTGCTAGTGGCGAAGCAGCTTATCAAGCAATTTCACAACAAAACAATCACGCAGATGACGGAGTATATACTAATACAAGTGTTTTCGGTAGTGGTACATCTCAAATGTCTGTTTCATATTGGTTAAGATTGCCGTCTGATTCTGATTTCTTTGACGCTTCTGTATTACGTTGTATCTGGGGATTTGGTGGTATTTTTACAGGAACTCCAACTGCCGCAAGTCACGCAGGAGCTTGGGCTCATACTACTCAATCTTCTTACCTTAAAAATGACCTTTATACTTATGATGCACCCGGTACGTCTGATAGTGAGTTTAACCGTGTTCACGAAACCTTTGTTAAACCTATTGATTTCACTGGAACAGGTCCTTATGGATGGCACCACATTTGTACAACTATTGCATCTGGTTCAGGTGCTGATAAAATGATAACTTATGTTGATGGTGTAGAAGTGGATAAACGAACTAAAAATAAAGATTTCTTAACAGTAAGTTCAAGTTATCCCGGATTATCTGTACACGGAGCCCACACTGAAAATAGTGTAGCTGCTTATGGTACTAAAATGTCAATAGCTGATTTTAGAGTATATTCAGGTACTACACTTACTTCCGGAAATGCAGTCACATTAGCTTCAGAAAACCCTGCTACTAGTGTAAGTGGTGCTTATGCTGACTCTACTAATACACTTGGAGCAACTTTATGGTGGAAATTAAACGCTACTAATGGTGTTTTAGATACTACGGATTCAGCTGGTACTAATAATGGTACTGCATTTGGTGGCGCAAAAACAGGATTTGTTAATATAAGTTCAAGCGCTACACCATATAATCCTATAAACAATCTATATCCAGCTGGTGTTACATTAACGAACGTTTATATGTCAGGAAGTAAAGATATAGTTGTGGGTCAAAGGAAAGAAAATTCAGCCGGGTTTATGGCTGCATCTTCACAGACTGTCATAACACAAGGAACAGTGGTGATGGACTAATGACGGGTATCGTACTTTCTGGTGCAACGTTTTCAGGAAGTGGAGATGTTACTACCGAGTTCTTTTATGTAATGGCTTCTGGTTCAACTTCAGGAGTTAAAAGTAACGTTTATATGCCTGACACTTTAACTTTAACAGGCGCTAATACCGTTGATTACGATTCAAAAGGTACTACTAACTTTGCCTTATCATTACCTAGTGATACTACTTCTATAACCACATTTGATAATGGTAATGGAAAAGTTATTTTTGCTAATACTGCTAATTTTAATGTTTATCCTCAATATGAAACTTGGTATGACTGGGAGATGCAAACAATTGGAGATGTTTCAGGGACACAACGAGGAGATTTAACTGTAAGACAAATGATTGTACATAGCGGTAGTTGGGAAGCAGGGCTAAGTTACTGGAACGCTGGATTTAGTGCATCAGGATTAATTTATGCTTCAGGTGGACATCTCAATATAGGAACTAAAGCCGCTGGAACAGATGCAAGAACTGCAGGTGCTGTATACATAGCTGCACTCGGTACTTTAACAACTACTGCTGGAACTTTAACAGTTAGTGGTGCTCCAAATGGAGGATACAGTTGGTATAATCCCGAAGGAACATTTAATCATAGTAATGGTACGGTAGCTATTAATTTTGTAGGAACTGATGCAACTCACGTAAGAGAGGGCAACCAATTTTATAATTACGAACAAACTTTAGATACTGCTTCTTATGCTTCAGCTCGTGTAAATTGGAGAGGAGATGGTTCAGCTCCTTATGCATTTACTATAGGAAATAATTTAACACTTAAAGAAGGTGCATTTAGGCCTTCTAATGCTACTAACACTATAGTAGTTTCAGGTAATGTTGTAGTAGAATCTGGTGGAACATATGGATATTCTGCTGGTGACTTTGAAGCTGCTGCTACTTTTGGTTCTTTATATGCAAATTCAGGCAATCTTTATCTAAGTACAGGCACTACTACTATTAACAACGCCAATGCGGATAGTTACAAATTCAGAGCAGAAGGTAATCCAATTATTGTGCATAATGATGGTACTGTTGTTTTAGATGCATCTACAAATGGTGGTATGTATAAAAATACTGGCAGTAACGGTAAATGGTTACATAATCTTACAGTTAAAAATGATACTAGTTCACAAAGAGCAATACAAAACGTATATGATGTCTTTGTAGCTAATAATTTAACAGTGAGTGGCGCAGGAAGTGATGAAGCATCTTGGGATGTCGGCTTTTATAATGCAGGAGACGGCGGATATACAGTATCGGGATTGACTACTGTAATTAATGGTGCTAAATTAGGTAGAAGTGTTAGTTCTGATAGTACCTTTGGTAAACTCACAATAGGAGCAAAGGGATGGTATGATGCCCCTACTGGAAGTTTTACCCTTAGTGATGATTTTACTATTGCAAGTGATGATACTACATTTACACACAATAGTGGTACCTGTGTTATTGCAGGTAATGTAGAATTATTACCTGCTGATTTCGATTCTTCTGAAACTGCACGACACGTGTTTTGGGATGTATCCCACACTGCCGGAACTTTTTATCTTGAAAGACCTAGTGCTATAGAAAGAAATTATGTTAAAAGTGGCGGAGATTTAGTACAATACACAAAAACTACTTTTGGGACTACATCCGCTCCCGGAAGTTTAACAGTTAATAGTGGTGAATGGAAAATGTATGGTTATTATGGTAATCCTTACCTTTATGGAGCAAGTTCACTTTATCCGGTAGCAATTACTGGTAGTGCAACGACTGTTATTAATTGGGATAACATAGATAATGTAACCAGAGGAACTAAAAATCACATTAAATATATAGATATGCAAGTAGATACGAGCACTGGAGGTGGTGGTGCTATTATAGAAGCAGATGGAGATGCTAAATTCCGAGATTTAACTTTAACAAACGGTGATACTTTAACAATTAACAATCAGCGTTTAGAAACTGACAGTCTTCTATTAAATGGTATTTTTAACGCATCTAGTTCTTTAATTGTAGCTAATGATAAACTTAAAACTAATAGCGCTTCTACTATTAATAGTAGTGGAACTTCTGCAATTGTAAGCCACAGTGGTTCGTCTACTTGTAGATGGAACCGTGGTACTTGGGACAATATAATGTACAACGCAACTGGTGGTGAAGTTCACTTTGACACTAACGGTAACACACCTACTAACTTAATAGTAGCTGGTGGGACATTAAATACCAAAGGAATGCATTTTAATGGGATAACTTCTACTAGAATAGCTACTGGTGGTATACTAAATAATATAGATGCTTTGACTGCAGGAGGTATATATGACACTACTACATTTAGTAACAGGGGAGGATTGTTTACGAGCTCGTCTGCTGTAGAAATTACTGGAAGCGCTGCATCATCTACTGATTTTAGTTATATAAATGTACCTTATAATTTGTCTAGTTTATCTGGAGATGCAACTATTGAATTGTGGATTAATGCAGATATTCAAGCTAATTCATCAGGAGGGTTAGTAAATGGATATCCGGGCACTAATAGGTGGCAAATGTATTACGAGACTTCACAACAAGTAACTTTCTATAGTCACGAGAATAACAAATATCTTCAATTTAGTTGCCCTGCTGGTAAATGGCAACATATCGCAATTACTTTCAATAATAGCACACAAGAGTGTAATGGATATCTTAATGGGAAGTTAGTAGATAATACTAATTTAGGTTCAGGTATTAATTTAGCTGTTTCTGGAGTTAATCCAGATATAGGAATTAATTGGCAAAATGCAGGAAAAACCGCTATAAGAACAGGACAACAAATGTTTGATGGACGAGTAGGAATGTTTAGATTATTTAATTCCGAAAGAACCGCTGCTCAAATTAAAAATGATATGTTTAATGCCCACGGTGATATGGCCGATACTACTAATCTTGCTATTATGTATCAGTTTGATGAGGGTGAAGGTACATCTATTAAAAATGTAGATGATGTCGGAACTTATGATGCAACTTTATCGGGAGTTACAATACCAAATTGGGCAAACCAAGGAACTTGGACTGGTGGTGGACCTATAGGAGCAGAAACTGATGTTATAGCAGGTAATCTTTACATTGGCACTCACTCAACTACCCCAACTGTGTTTTCATCTTCTTATTTCCCTATAAACAACAGAAAGTTAGTTTCTGCATCTAAACTGGTTTCTAAAGCGCATATGGGAACTCTTGATTATTATATAGCTACAAGTGGAACTAATGATTTCCTTAGCTACCAACATCTTGAATCAGCACCTATTGGAAGTCACAGCGATGTTTACATTTTAGCTAACGGACTAAAACGGTCTTACTTTGAATTTGATTCTGATGCTCGTAATGAACAATGTAATATATTAGTAAATGCGGGTGTTGTGCGTATAGTTTCAAACTCTGATTTTTACACTCAAGATTTTGATAATGCACAAGGAGAGTGGATTAGAAGCACAGCTTATGATGGTATCATCCACGATGATGGTTCTACCCCGCACGAGTATGAACCAATTGATATAATGGATGACCAAGATTCCTTCTTTGATACGGAGGACCTAATAGATTAGACAAACCTTTTAATATAATTGGTGAGGTATTTAAATATGGATGAATGGGAAAGAGAAGAGTTACTTGTCCGAATGGACGAACGCATAAAGACTATCTACAACAGAATGGATAGGTTTGAAACTCTTTTCACTAACCATCTTCATCACCACGAGATGTGGGAAAATGATATAAAAACGCAAATGCGCTGGTGGATAGCATTGATAATTACTGCAGCCGGTGGCGCAGGTGCATTGGGGATGATGTAATGGCAGATATAACTTGGAACGAAGCCACTCGAGATAAAGTAAGGTTATTAGCAGGCATTGAATCGGAAAATTTAGATAATGCTAAGTTAGACATTTTGCTAAATTTATCGGTAGATTGGTTTGAACAACAAACAGATATAACATTTGTTTTAGGTAATGTCGCTGCTTATGACAACTCAGTTGTCTATTATACTTGTTATTTAGCTTCTTTAGCACAAAACGGTGTAGGTATTAAGAGCCTGCAACTTGGTGATGTAGAAGTAGATTATGACGCTTCTGAATTCCAATACTTCGTAGACTTAGCATTGGAGATGTTACTTTTCAAGCTGGGACTCAGTATCAAAAGGACCACATACAATGCAAACCCATACCTTGGAAATGTTAACTGGAACAGAAACGTTACTGGTGTGGATTCTACGGAGAATATCCGTAAAAAACCTCGTGGAATTAATTATAGGTAGTAAATATGCCAGTAGGACAACGAATGCCGACATTAAATATGTCGCGTGTATTACGCAATCTAGGGTATCGCACCGGTCAATCACGTAAGTTAACGTATTACCGTTACCCTATCTATGGTAGAGATAACTATGGCGTTGAAACTACTGATGTAAAAATTAATGAAATATTAATACCTGATGTTCAAGCTTATGTAAGAACACAAACTACTAAGAATTTTACCATTATAAAAGGTGGGGGAAATGTTGTAGGAGCAGCTCATATTTATCTGCCGCGCTTAGAAACATTAAAAAACTATCCTAACTTTGTCCAAGATAATAATATCTTCTTTAATGAAGTTGAAGGATGGGATGTACTCTATGATATAGATAGAATTGTTTACCCAGTAATTACATCAGGCACTTCGGATTGGTATGCAGGGACATTATCAGGGGCTACATTTACTTCAGACGGTGAAAAATTAAAGGTAGACCTTGGTGGATTAGGAGCTAATTATAGCGGAACTGTCTTTCATTCTGGCTCTAATAACGTATTAGAAGCCAACAGACTTAAGTTTCAAATTAAGGCTAGTGGCGTTGTAGGCTTTCCTAGCTTCAAAGTAACGACTAGTGGTACTAGTAGTGATTTTGATATAACGTACACTATAGACGATTTAAAGCTACCTACAGACGATTACCTGAGCGTAGACGTACCCTTTGTGTCTGGTGTAGTAGCTGATAACAGCAGTATTTATATGTCAGGGACTCGATATCCAGTAACAGTCACTTCTGGAAGTAAATATGCGTGGACATACAGTGGAGCTAATGATTATTACATTAGTGACCTAAGATTACTTACATTAGATGTGTCTGGAGGAGCAGCAACTGACGCTGTAGAAATTAAAAATATTAACTTTTACAAGGAAATAGAATGGAGTGTTCATTCGGTTAAAGATTACACTGATGAATATATGTGTTTAGAATGTGTAAGAACTGTAGGAAAGAGACAAAGTATAAGGAGAGCATATGGCTAATAACGATTATATTAATGATGTAGAAAGAGCAATAATAGATAAATTGCGTCTTGACTATCCTGATTGTCACGTTTATGGTCAATTTCCACAAGCAGTAGATGCTGACTGGCCAGCTATTATAGTTCAATTGATAGCTAGTGGTACTGAAGAAAAGTTTATGGGTAATAAAGTTACATTTGGTCCTGATTCTACATTAACTACAGGAGAGATATATGGTATGATGTTTATGATACATATTGTTGTTGATATTGATAGTACAATTACAGTAGATAGTACTGGATATAAACAACGTCGATTGTTAAATTATTTAATGTTAAACGTAGCTAATACCATAACAGATTTAGATTTTCCTTCTAATTTACAAATTATAGAGCGTCATCTTAGAAACTGGCAAGAAGTAGGATACGACCCTGTAGGAGAAGTATGGGGAGCCACTGCTACCTATATGCTTTCCTTTGAGAATTACAGAGGAGTTTAGAAATGCCTAACCTCCAAACTCGGAGTTTACGTTTAGGATATAAATATTTTTGGGACATATCTAATCCAGATAAAGACAGTTGGAGAAATTTTTATTATTCAGATTATAAATTTAAAACTCCATCTAACGCAAGGGACGGACCAAGAAGAGGTATTAGAACGGGTAAAGGTGCTGCAGCACAAGGTCCTTCTTTTAATTTGCAACCTCAGTTCCCGATGGCTGCTTCAAGAAACCCTGATAGCGAAAAGGCCAAAGAATATCAAAGAAAAAGATTGTTTAGTTGGTCTTTGTATCATAATGGTGACGATGTAGCATCAACCTTTAGTACATTTGCTGGTCAAGGTATACCTACCCAAAACAGCACTAGTACTGATGGAGGAGGTCGAGGTGGACCTTCTGAAGTAACTAGAGAAGAAGGATTAAAGAAGTTTTTCTGGGGTATGCTTAGATTCCCTGACGATGGAGGAGGCCCTGACAATAGGCAACAAATTTATAACAATAGAGGTCAAGCTTTAGCTCCATTCGAAATTCAAGGGCCACAACAAGCTGGTAGTGAGTTTATAGCAGATAGAATGAGACCTACAGATGGCGATAGTCTTTTAGGGTTTTATCAACGCGATATCTTACCTAAGACAATATTTGGAGTTAAAAGACTTACAGAAAAAAGATTAATAAGATTATTAAGTAATGCTGGAGGAGTGCTTGGTATAGCAGGTGCACGTAGAACTTTAGATACTTACTCTGAAGAAGA
>Ga0114932_10003324_pt1 | contig 15907 bp, 12 predicted proteins | sample 2SBtaG_2_FD_87286 | JGI IMG/M metagenome (GOLD analysis project Ga0114932, IMG submission 87286) | Deep subsurface microbial communities from Kolumbo volcano to uncover new lineages of life (NeLLi) - 2SBTROV12_ACTIVE470 metaG | ecosystem: Environmental > Aquatic > Marine > Volcanic ...
CGCCTCCTTCGCGCGGGGAGCGCGAAGGCTAGGACGACGACCTCAACGGGGCCTCAGATGGGATTCAGTCGATGGGTCGATGTAGTTGTCGTTGGCGGGTCGGTGTTATTGTCGTTGAGCACAGCTGTGGCTCAGGCGGCTCAAGCATCTGCAGTCGACGAACGACTTGTCGGCATGGAGGAGCAGCTTGGTCAGTGCTTCCAGGAACTCACGGAGAAAGTGGATGCAGTGGCAACCAGTGTCACGTGGTGCATCACAATCTCCACGATCGCGGCAATCCTTGCCTCGGTGAGTGTGTTGAGCCCCAGCTGAAGAAAGCTGGTCACCGCCGTTCTGGGTCGGCATTTGGCCTTCTCAACAGCGGCCCAAGTTGGGGGGAACGACCTTCGGGTTCTTTGCCAGATGCGTCTAAGTAGACGGAAGTCTGGTTGGTCTTAGGGAACAGCTCTCACCTGCAGGGCCCATCCGCCCACACTTCCGATCACGTCGCTTGCCGGTACACACCGCGCGCAACCTCCTGCAGACGATGAGGTGGCGCCTGCCTGAGGTGCTTCCGAAGGGAGGATCGGAGAATGCTCGGGGGGTCCTTGGCTTTGAACTCGAATAGCCCACCGGCAACAATTCGGCGGTAGATCTCGTCCGCCGCCAATGGCTGTCCTGCCTGCTCGAGGACACTGACACAGGCATCCAGAATAGTCGTGCGAGCCATGAGGCTGTCTCCTATCAGTTCTTGAGGTGAATAAGGCGGTGCCCGCGAAGCTGGCAGTTGTTCTCATCAAGCACGGCCTGCCATCCGGCGCGGGTACCGATATGTTCCGGCTGAGCGTAGAGCCCCCAGCGCTCCTCTTGCGCAGTCAGACGCTCGAACTTGCCACGACGCGAATCGTCGCGTGCGAGGAACGTCTCTTTGCGGTGGAGGATCGGTGGGTTCTGGCGGGCGCGATAGTCCGTGACGCGATAGTCCAGGCCACTCAGAGAGGCGATGACGCTAAACGCCAAGACCGGGTGGGGGTCTCGGTCGAAGTCTGGGTAGCTGAGGTAGGACACGCGAGGCTCCCTGCGATGTAGTTTGATCAGGTTGGCGTCATCGACGACGCCAACATACTGGCGGGCACAGCCCTCGTACACTCGGAGAACGGGCGCGAGCTCAGTTACTGCATCCGTGTGGACATACAGGGCTGAGCCCGTGAGCTTGCCAATACTGCTGGTCTTCATCGCTGTGTCGATGAGATCTGTGTTGCCTGCCGAGAAGAGCAGCCGATCAGCAGACTCGCAGGCATTCTTGTACGAAGAGAAAAACTCCCTCACGTCGATCTGAAGGTCCGGCGGGAGGTCTGAGAATCGTGGTCGCCGCCCAAAGCGAGCGAGGGCGAAGTGCACCAGCAAGTCGTTGAATCGGACCACTCTGCCTTCATCCCAGTGGTCGGTCCCGGTGACCTTCTTCACTACGCTGAAGGCCCTGGGGATAGAGCCAAAGGCCGCCACTAGGGCCTCGGGGACGGGAAGCTCATCCTTGGTGGGGAGCCTTGCCCGAGAGGAGACGAACTCCATCAACGGCTGCAGGATCTCACGGTGCTGCTCGAACAGCAGATCGCTCTTCCTGACTTTCGGTGCTGCTCTTCGGCGGGTGTACCGTGAAGCCAGGTAGGCCTCACAGAGGGCCGGTTCGCGGAAGACGAAGAACACGCCAGGGGCTGCTACACAGGCCGAAACTCCCAGCGTGCTGTCAATCCACGACCGTAGCTCCAGCTGTCCGAAGAACTTCTGGAAAGTGCCAAGGCGTGTTAGGACGCCGTCACGGTACGGCTTGCCTGGCTCAGCCTTGACGTCGCTTGTGAGGCGGGCTGAGACGACCAGGACGGAGGATGCAAGTCCCCAGGCGGCACGCAGCACTCGGTCACGCTCAGCTGGGTCTTCGATGACGTTGATGACGTAGCCGAGGTTGACGACGTCGGCTGGCAGGGGAACGGACGTCGATGGATGGGTTGGGTCCCACCCCGATGCCGAGATACCCAGGCTTGATAACTGCCGAGCATCGTCGCCGCGCCCACAGCCATAGTCGAAGAAGGAACGATCGGAGTTGATCAATCCTGCTTCGATGGCCAGCTTGGTCGGGCGCGAGAGATCGCGCCGACCGATCGCTGTCTTGTGCCTTTCAACCCGTGCTGGCACCGATTGCCAACCCAGTGAGATCCCGAATGGAGCGGAGCTTCTTGTTGCCTGCCAAGTACTCGATTCCCCTGTGCAGATGGAGCCGGAACTGGTGGGCGAGAGTCTCCGCGTCAACGCCGAGCCCGTCTTCGTGGCACCGATGTCTGAGAAGGGCGAGGTAGAGATCGTGGTAAGGCCCACCGAAGGTCTTCCACGTCATCTCCAGAGGGCTGTCCACAGGGATCTTGTGTGGACGGGGTGGAGAGGTCTCGCGGAGCGACACGCAGAACGCCCAACGGCAGACTGTGTTCCAGTTGCGAATGCCTGTGTGCCGCTTGATCCTCATCAGCTGATCGCGACCCTTCTTGGAGACGCGGATGGTCTCGACGGGGTGATGGTCACGTGTCAATTGAAGTACCCCTTCTCGATGCGCGTGCTGCACGTCTCGTCGTCGTACTCAAGTCGATAGGTCTGAGCGATTCGCCGTCCAAGGGCGCCGTGCAGCTCATCGTCAATCTCCTCGTCAGTCGAGAAGATCAGCACTTGATGGCTGGCATACGGGAAGTAGCGATCCACAAGATGCTTTCGGTGGATTCCGTCCAGGCGGCCGAGCGGTGTATCGATGGCTACCGGCAGAGGGCGGCCCGACGCGCGTGCCAGGGCCCAGAGAAGGGCGACTGCGAGCAGCTGGCGCTCCCCTGCGCTTAATCGTTCGGCAGGGATCTCCTCGCCGGACTGGCCATGCAGGCTGAGATCGTAGCTGTTGGGCTGAATGGTCACCGACGAGACCAGAGACTCCTTGCGAAGCAGCTGCTGGAAGGAGTCCAAGATCAGGGACTCAAGTCGCTCCAGATGACTAGCGACAACCTTCTGTCGAAACCGGCCTAGCACCTCACGAGCCCGCGTCGAGTGAGTCTCGAATCGATTGATGTCCTCGTTCTGGTTCTGAACAGACTGTTGTTGCTCATACAGCTTTTTAGCCTGATCGATGGCCTGGCTGAGTGCTCTTTCCTGCCGAGCCAAGTTCTCCTGTTCTGTCGTGAGGCGCCGTCGCAGTTCTGAGAGAGTCTCTTGAGCAATCTGACGCTCCCGGGCGATGGCGGATACCGCCTCGGAGTCGGGCGTGGCAGCCATGCTGGCCTCAAGGTCGTCTCGGCGTGTCTGTAGAGCGTCGGCCTGAGCGATGAGGTCCTGGGATCGAAAAAGCTGCTCGTCAAGGTCGTGATGTAGTAGCACACTTACGTTGCCGCGAGCGCTGGCATCGAGGGAGAGGAACTGGTCGACGTCGAGAGTCGCTTCCATCACGCGATTCTCTCCCTGACAGAAATCCTCGAAGAGAGTTGAGATGGCGTCATAGGCACCCTTCTCTGTCAATCGCCTACGGAGTCTCTCGTCGCGTTCCCGTATGACCTCCCGCAACTCCTGAGATTGGTGGGCAATCGCCTCGCGATCTGCCTGAGCGGAAATTTGTGACAGACGATCCCGGACGAGTTCGAGAGGTAGAGCGCCAGAGCTCAGATCGACGAGTTGTAATGCAACGGACGTATGACGAGCCGAGGCGTCCGCAGAGTCACGCTCAAGCTCTTGCCGCTGACTTGCGAGCTTTCCTCCCGCGGACTCAAACTCCTTGTCACGATCCGCCATGGTGCGCTCAGCTCTCGTGATGAGCGTGCGAAGTGTTGCAACCTCCGCTTGCTGGCTGTTGAGCAGTGCCCGTAGTTCCCTCGAGTTCGCGTCTGCCGCATCGATGGCACCTTGGTCAGCTTCCGACGCGCGTTCCTTGCTCTTCCTCTGTTCAAGTACGACGAGATCTGACTGGAGCTTGTCCACGAGGTCGATGCCGAGAAGGGCGTGCAGTGCTGTTGCAAGCATCTCCTTGGTCTTGCCTTTGTCCGCCAGGGACTCTATCTGCTCACCGTCGAAGAAAAACAGCGGAGCAAGCTGGGGCGGCATGAACTGATCCACACGCTCCGCCCAAGTCTCTGACAGTGAGACGTCATGGGACCCGTCCACGAGAACGTCGACGCTCTCGGAAACGCGTGAGGGAGTGGTCTTCCAGGAGCGTGTGACGCAGTACGCCTTTTGCAGCCCCTCGATGGTGGATCGGAAGCGGATCTCGAGTCTTGCGCCCTCACTTGGCGGTGCGAGACGGTGGATTGAGCGTCGCAGGTAGTTCTCGTATCCCCCGTTCCCGCGAAGACATGGGGCGTGGCGGCCGAACAGACAAACCAGGAGACCTTCAAGGAGAGTCGTCTTCCCTGCTCCGTTGAGTCCCCCGAAGAGGATGATGGGACGTTGATCCGACACGGGAGTCAAGCTTGCTCGTTGCCGTCCTCGGAACACCCCGAAGTTGTGGAGAACGATCTCGTCCAGGATCATGCCGTAGCATCCATGTCGTCGGTGAACAGTGTGGGCTGGATGCAAGGCTCAGCCGCTGGGCTGGTTTCGTCCATGTGGGACTCGAACTCTGCGCGGGACCTCTCACGCTCCAGTGCATCGGCTTCATCGTCGAAGAAGCACCTCTCTACAGCGGCTTCCAGTTCCTTGAAGAGGCCTCGGCGTACACCCATCGTTCGATACCGTCGCTCAAGATCCAGCAACGTCCGAACTAGCTCGAACTGGAGTTCGCCTCCATCGCACTCAGCCTTGAGCAACGCCAATGTCTCTTCGTCGAAGATCAGGCTCTCTTCAATTGTTGGGCCCGGATATGGCTCCCCGAGAGCTTCCTCGTAGATTTTCGGAACAAGGTCTTCGATCTCGTGTTTGTCGACTACCCACGTCCGACGTATTTCGTGTAGTTCCGGCAGCGTGATCAGTTCGAGGGACTGGACCTCAGGAGGCCCGAGTTCACGTACTCGTCGTTGGTTTTCCAACACGCGGCGAAGCCAGTATGCCCGCACCTCTTGCTTGTACGGTCCATGGACTAGCTGGTTCTCACCCGTCGCGGAAGTGAAGTAGGTTAGGTTTCCCTTGATGCGCCGGAAGTCGCGCCGTGAGCGCTCCAGCTGCTTCGCCTCATCGCCACGGAAGTCCAGTTCGTTGCGAAGGTCAAGGAGTGGCCGCATCCAGTTCTTGTCCTCGTCGTTTTGGATCATGGCGGTCATAGACTTGTCTTTATCCACAAGCGTGCAGACCCAGCAACCAAATCGGCTGTCACCACAGCTTGGCGTGCTTGTATCGACCACCAAAGGGCACTCGCCGTCTGCTGTTGCGCCGCTATACATGGTGAGAAGCTCTTTGTTGCTGTGCCCCCAGCAGTTGGTGACGCGCATGAGGAAGACCCACACGTCGTCGTTGGACCAGTCCTCAACGGGGGTGTAGATCAGACAGTTGGGCAGGCTGGCGCTTGGTGTCAGGCGATCCCGCACTGCCTGCTTTCCGTGCTTGGCCATGTTGGCTGCCCTGCGGCTACTTTCGGCCTTGCGGGTGCCCAGGACCAATACAGCCTCGCCGCTCTCCTGCACTACCTCTCGAATGAACTTGTTCGAGGGCTTGATCTTGAGCCGCTCGGTGCACCAGCGGAACTTGTTACGGGGTGCGGGGTAGCCGCGACCGATTAGTCCCACCCAGAACGTATCTCTGACTTCAGGAGATAGGCGATGTGGCTGAATCGGCAGCCCCTGGTCGGCGGCAGCCTGCTCCATGGCAGACATGGAACGAGAGACCCACAGTGCGACGATGGGATTCTCGACAAGCGTGTCGGTGCTGATGACGTGAACAGGTTTGGTCCGGTTGCTCTCTGGCAGATCCGCCAACGCCATCCACACGAGCTGCAGGATTGCCGTGGAGTCCTTGCCCCCGCTGTATCCCACCACCCAGGGAACGTGATCGGCCTGGTAGAGTTCAAGAATCTCGCTCTTGATGACCTCGATAGTCGCGCTGAATCCAAGATCCTCAAATATCAGTGGTCGCTTTTTGCCGCCATTGCTTGCCTTAACCATGATCCCTCCCGGTGTGTGCCTGCTCCACCCGCTGCTCATCCGCCGTGAGCTCAAGGCCGAGGTGTAGCTTGATCGCATTCGTGGTGAGCGTGACGTTGTGGCCAGCCTTGGACACTCGCCCGCCGATCATCGCACGGCCTTCCCACAGTTCCGTGTTGCTCCGAGACCAATCGAGGGCCGTGAGCTTGCCCAGCTTCTGCTTCCAGACGCGAGGCTGAAGTCGCAGCAGCGCATTGCCCACGTGCCCGAGCGAATGAAGCACCGTTCCGTGCGAGTGGAGAAAGTCACGCCGAACTTCGCCAGCGGACAGTTTGCGGGCGTGCACTTGCCTCCATTCGGGCATGTGCTTGGCGACCGACTCCCAGTAGTCGGTTGCTAGGAGTGCAAGACTGTCGATGTCTTCGCGCTCCCTATTTGAAAGAAGCGCTTTGGTTGCCTGATATAGAGAACTAAGCGTGAAAAGCTTGCGAGATCGCGGCGAGAGCGTGCTCCTCTCCATCTCGACGATGTCGCGGTAGAAATCCGATCGAAGGACGATCAAGCGAGTCAGTTGCGAATCGTCGTCGCGGTGATCATAAAGAACACCGATGGACTTGCTGGGGCGCACGGAGTTGCGGTTGAGATCCGCGAACATCTGCTGGCAGCGATCAAGCCCAATGTCGAGGAAGAAGACCACCGCGATCGTCTCGTCGCCCAGCTCGGGGGACTCTCGTAAGGCAACCTCGATGGCTGCGCGACGGTGCTGTCCATCGTTGATGATGAACCTGGCGTCCATGGGGACGTGCAGCTCGCCAAGCTTACTCTTCGAGTGGTCGGGACCAAGGGGGCGGAACTTTACCTCGGCATCGATGGAGGCTGTGATCGCTGAGAAGACGTAGCTGTCGGTGTTGTCGACGATGTATGTGGACAGCTCCGGGATGCGACCCTTGTTCAGAACTCGCTGGGCGCGCATTTCGGGCACTAGCTCCTCCTCATCGAAGAGGAAGATTCGAGGGATGAGCCGCAGGGGGCACATCGAGGCGTAGTACTCGCGACCCGCCTGAACTCCACGAATCGCGGGAAACACGTAGCCGAAGGTCGCGTCATCCCTCTGGCTTTGTCCTGGGCTGGGGTGTTTATTGCTCATGGGTGCCTGTTGTACAATGGGTGACGCACGTATGGCAAGATAAAAACAAACGTTTGGTGAAGTAACCCGGAGGAGCGAGGCGTGGGCGATCCCGTCTACTTGGACTGCAATGCCACGACACCGATGGAACCGGCTGTTGCCGAAATCGTTTGCCGATACATGGTCGATGAGTTCGGGAATGCGGGCAGCCGCACTCACGAGTTCGGTGCTCGAGCCAAGCGGGCCGTCGAGCATGCTCGACGCCAGGTTGCAGAAGTTGTTCGGGCCGAGCCCAGCGAGGTCGCCTTCACCAGCGGCGCAACAGAGAGCAACAACCTGGCCCTGCTGGGGCTCCGCCAGGCGGGCGAGGATTCTGGCAGGCGGCACATCGTTTCAACCCAGATCGAGCACAAGGCTGTCCTGGAGCCATTGTCCTACCTTGCGACTCAAGGATTCGAGATAGACCTGGTCCCACCCAACCGAGGTGGGTGGGTAGAACCTAGCGCCATTGCCGAGGTGCTAAGACCAGACAGTTTGCTGGTCTCTGTGATGCACGTGAACAATGAGACGGGTGTCGAGCAGCCACTGGAGGAGATCTGCGCGTTGCTTGCCGACCACCCAGCATTTTTGCACACCGACGCGGCTCAGGGCTTTGGGAAGCGGCTTGAGCCCCTCCGGCACCCTCGACTGGATCTGATCAGCATCAGCGGGCACAAGATCTATGGCCCCAAGGGAGTTGGAGCGTTGATTGTTCGACGGCGACGCGGGGAGCGCCCGCCCCTGCAGCCCCTGCTGCTTGGGGGCGGACAAGAGGGGGGGCTGAGGGCTGGGACGCTCCCTGTCGCGCTGCTTGCTGGGCTGGGGGTGGCAGCGGATCTTTCCACCAAGGAAAACGACAGACGGTCACGCTCCTGCCTGGAAACTAAGGGTTTCATTGTTGCGTCCCTCGAGAAACTCGACATCCAGGTGTTTGGTGATCCGGAGCGTACCCTGCCAAGTGTCCTGACTTTTGGTCTTCACGGGCTCGACTCCGAGGCGGCGATGCTGGCAATGAAGGACCTTGTGGCCGTGTCAAACGGCTCGGCGTGCACGTCAACTCTCTACGAGCCGAGCCATGTCTTGATGGCTATGGGCTACTCTGAAGAGGAGGTGCTAACTGCTGTTCGATGGTCATGGTGCCACCAGACGCCATTGCCCGATGTTGGCGAGACGGCACGTGTACTCGCCACGCTTCTGTAGCGTGTTCTGCTTGAGAGGAGGCACCGGGTTGTTCGTCCTGGACTTTCCCCACGGCAGCGGATACCTCCCACGAATCAATGCTCGGCCAGCAAACTCGCTACGTGTGTCATCAGTTCAAACTGCGAACGCGGGCTGATGTTGCCGGGGAAGCTCTCTTCGATCGTCCTAAACCCTCCGTATGCGATGGAGTTTGCGACGTTCATGCCATCTGAAGTGAGCTGGGTCCGATCATCGTGTGTGAAGATGCGCTTGCACGTCGCTTGCACGGCATTGCGTTCTTCGACCTTTATACCTCGGTCGTTGAGTTCGTCGTTTAAAATCAGTCCCAGCATGAGATCGCGGATGCCCTGGTAGTCACTGATCCAATACTCGATAACGTCCTTTGCGCTGCTATCGAGCTGATCACGGCGCCGTTTCTTGAGCCCGATGAGCAAGCAGAGGTAGTACTTGTCAAACTCGGTGCGGAGCGGCCCATCGTCTGCAAACGCGGACGCGAACCACTTCTGGGCGTCGCTAGCTAGCCGAAAATAACTCATACTTCGTCCTCATCTGCTTCGAGATTGAATGACTCAAAGAACTCGCGGTCATCAACGAGCGCGGAGTTCGCTGTCTTGACGATGCGCCCCGGCGGTGCGTTGGCTACTAGCGGCCGCGTTCCCGCCGTCAGGCGAACTAGGGTCAAGAACTGCACTGAGTCACGGCCAGCTTCCTCGACGGCATCAGCAAGAGTAGAGACGAACCCCTCACGCTCCGTGGAGATGGTAAATGCTAAGAACTGATCGCTCATTGCTGGAATGATACGCGCAACCTCTCTTCGAATAGTGTGGTCCAAGGGCCCCGCGGGGCTGTCTACGACAAGGGGGAACGAATGGTTGCCCTCGCTGAGTAAGGTGACCAAGAAGGTGTAACCAACAGCCAAGGTTTGGCCCATGCTGGCGCCACCTTGCGACTCGAGCGCGATGGACCTCTCGATGGAGCCGATACGCAGCGGGTCGTTCTTGAGCACCTGTGCCAGGCGCTCGTTGCACTTGTCCTTGACGTCATTGCGTAGCGCTGCATCGGCGATCTCAGAAGCATCTTCAAGGATGCCGCGCAAGACTTTTATCTTTTCGTTGAGTTCGACCGTCTTGGTCGACTTGGACAAGCCAAGGGCCAACTCATCCTGGCGAGCCTCCGCCACCTTGAGACTGTGCCTCCCGGTAGGGAGCTGCATCTGCATCAGGAGTTCTTTGTAGTCTGCGACCTTGGGCCGCAAGTCGAGGATCTCGCTGTTGATACGCTGTTCGTCAGCGTTGCCTCGCTCTGCGAGTGCCTGCTCGGCTGCCTTGAGCTTCGTGTCACACTCACGCTTGTGCTTCTCACTCTTACTTGTGGTGCTTATTGCGGCTGCTAGAGATGTCTCTGCTCCAGTTGGTTGCTGAGCGTGATCGAGAAGGGCTTGTCTTGCGCTGCCCTTTACAGCGTTTAGGACGGCATGCACTTCGGTTCCCAGGAAACGATCCTTGAGTGTCAAGATGTTCTGGCGTTCCTGCGGCCCGAGCGGGCGTCCACACACGCAGTTATCGTTCTTCGCGTCGGCAAGCTCATCAAACCACTGCGAGGCAGTGTCAGCTGGTAGGCGCAACTGTTCGAGCCCTGCAACCAATTCGCTGAGCGTTTGATGAAAGCAGGGGTGCACGAAGATCGGCTTTCGCAGCTGCGTCAGTAGATTGTATAGCGCGTCTCTAGCCTCTTGTTGCGCCTTTGCCTGATCAGACAGCGCGCGCGCCCTATTGTCATTTAGCCCTTTGGACTTCGCTGTCAGGTCGCGTAGCCTGGAATCGAGTATCTCAATGCGATCCTGGTCCTTGCTCACTGCGGCAGACGCTTTGTCTTTCTCCTTCTTTAGTGAGCGTAGGTGGTTCTCAGCAGCTTCGAGGTCCTTCCGCATGATCTTGATGGCGTTGGCGCTCCGAGACTTCGACCCAATCTCCTTGATTTTTTCCTTCAAATGAGCGTCGCTAGCGTCTTGAAGGTCTTCAAAGAGGTAGAGCTGGAAGAGGTTCTTGATGGCCTTACCAGCTTCGGACTTACTGCCGTCGAACAGTACGTGTGCATATTCACCGTCAAAGATGAAAAGCTTGACGAACTCACTTCTCAGAAACCGTGTGGCCTGCGCCGGCGGTTCGTGGTGTTCTACGTTTCTGCTGCGAAACTGCGTAGTGTAGCTAGCTCGCCCGGCGTCAAAATCTAGCTTCAGCGTGAAGGTGAGCGGCTCCTGGTCGACCGCCAGGCGGATGCAAAACTCCCCGTGCAGATCATCGGAGAGTGCCCTGCGAAATGACCGCACGCGGTCGGCGTTCCACTGCGCTGCGGATCCATCGAGCGCTGCGCGGATCAGCTCAAGGGTCGTCGTCTTGCCTGTGCCATTCGGCATTTGGAGCAGGGTCACGGCATGAGGCGTCTTGCCCCCCTTGGCGAAGTCGAGGTCGACGTCTGGGCAGCGTAGCCCGTTGGTGCTCCATCCGAGTATGCTGAGTTTCACTGGTCGCCCTCTACGACTTTGATGGTATCGATCAGGTCTTGCATGCGCGACCGCGTGTCTTCGCGCTCCTTGGTCAGGTGGGTCGTGCCGGTGCTGAGCGCGTCCAGCCAGGATTCGAGTCGGTGGTAGAGGCTTTCAGATTGCCCGGCGTTTTCAACGGCTTTTTGCAACGCCTCTTTGAGTTTGGGGTGAGCAGTCATGGCTTCCTTTTGATGGTGGATAGTTCGGTAAGCCAGGCGACGCGTGTTGCATCGGCCGTAGGCCGATCGGCGTTCGCTTCGCCGGCATCGCTTCGGCAAAAGTCAACGACAAGCGCGCGCTTGTCGGGCTGTGCAGGATTGGTGCGCAAGCACCGTCCTAGTCGCTGTATCGTCTCGAGTAGGGCTCGGCTCGACGACAGCAGGATGACCGTGCGCAGGCCAGGAATGTCGATGCCTTGAGACACCTTGTGGCAGGTGACGAGGCAGTCGAGGTCTCCGCGAGCAAAGCGCTCAAGGACTGATGATTCGTCCGTGTCAAAGTACTGACTGTAGGTGCGTCGGAGGCCATGCAGGACTTCGTAGAGCGGTTCCGCATGCTCCTTGGTCTCTGCAAAGATGATGCATCGATCAAGTGAGTCTGGATGGGATTTAAGGTAGTCCGCTAGGCTTGGCATCTTCTCTTCGGCGGTCTTGTAGACCCTTGCGAGTTCGATCCAGACCTCCTCCCTGGACATGGGGCGGCCTTCGCGCGCTCGCGCTGCCTTCTTCGCATAGACTTTCTGGATGCGTTCCTTGTCGCCCTCGGTAAGGTCAAACTCGATGACGTGGTAGTCAAACTCGACCAAGATGCCGCGCTCGATAGCCTCCTCCAGGCCAAACTGGAAGATGACGTCGCCGACCTCGTTCTTGATGAAGTTGGTGCTTACCTCGTCATACTCGCGCTCCGGGGTCGCGCTGAGTCCGAGTGTGTATGCGAACGGAGCGTGCTGGTCGCGTAGGCTCCCTTGACTTGATGGTTCGCCAAGTCCGTGGACTTCATCGTGGATGAGGATGGTCCGCTGTTTCTGGTCGAACGTCATCCTCTTGACGATGCCGTGGAGGTTGCGGCGGCTGGTGATCAGGGCGGACTTGTCGCAGAGCACGGGAAACGAGCTGCCGTCGACGTTCTTTCTATAGAACTGCATGCAGCTCCAGCCGCGTTGCGCGCACCAATCCAGAATCTCCTCATGCCACTGATCAAGGAGGTCGTTGCCATTCGTGCAAATGATGGCGGAGTCGACCTCGTTTGTCTCGTGCAACTTGGTGAGGATCTTGATCGCCGTCCTCGTCTTGCCCGTGCCCGTTGCCATTTCCAGGATGCCGCGGCGAGCTTGCAAGAAGGACTCAACTGCTTCCTCTTGATGGCGCCACTTGTTGGTGGTGGGTTCAGGCACGGGTAGATCCTTGGGTGGGGGAGTCGGGCGGTCCCGTGGTGCGCGCTCTCTGACCATCTTGAGTGTTCTCTCCGAGAGCTCGCGGACGCGGATGTAGCTGCTTCCGTCCCAGCTGGCTGCAAAGTCGTCAGCGTGAGACTGGATGCGGTTCTCCTCGCCAGTCATCCAACTACGAAAGACGTCGATGCGCTCTCCGTTCACCGCGTGGGCGCTGTAGGTCTCATTGGCTGACCCTCCAAATGAGATCCGCTGCCCGCTCGCAAGCGTGAAAACACCGAACTTCTCGTGATACAGCTCCTCTCCGCCCGGTCCCTGAAACCATGCGAATCTGAGCTCGAGCATTCCGGAAGCGATCAGCCAAGCGAGAAGCTCGGCGCGTTCACAGTCGGTGGGGTTGGGTGAGGAGGCATTGATCGCGGCATCAATCAGGCGATGAGCTAACTCCTCTTCGGTGTGCTCGCGAGCCTCGAGAGAGGTTTCGATCGCGGTCTGAAGTGCCGTGCGATCACCTGGGCTGAGTTCGGGTGCGACGAGGAGCCGGATCTTCGCATTTCGTGCCGCAAGCCCTGGCACCCCTCCTGTCCAGGCGTTGAGCGCGCCACTAGAGAAGTAGCCGGCTGCACGGTCGTACAAAGTTGCGTGTTTTAGAACCCTGGCAAAGAAGTCTCTACCAAGGTGATCTTCTCCACTCCGGTAGCGAGCTTTCATCTCACACAGGGATGCGGGTACCTCATACTCGTTCGTCATTGGTCCTCAGGAGAAGAGGTGCCTTGCCGAAGACTCTCGAGCGCACGCTGCGCTGCGTTTTCTCTCAGCATTTCCTCTAGAGTCGGAGTGGTGTCTTGATCCCCTTCTTCGGGCGGCAAGAGCGTCGAGGCTCCGATGTCGTGGAGTAGGTGGATGAGGGCCTCTTGAGATTCTGGACGCAGCCACTGACAATCGCCGTTACGGAGTCCATCACGTGCATAGCTCAGCAGAGACAAGAATGCGTCCGATGCCGGATCGTTAGCTCCACGCGCCATCCGCTCGGCGATCAAGTCACGAAGGATCGCGTCATGAGGATCAGCGTCCGTGCCGAATCCACAGGGGTGCCAGAGATACCACTCTGCCTGATCTTCTAACCATCCCGCGGCAATCAGGATCGCCATGTAGGGCCATGTGGTCGAGATGCGCGGGCGGGCTCCTAGGCTACGGTTGACGCGCAGTGGGTTGATGCCGCCGTCGAGCTTGATCATGCAAATCATCTCAACGAGTTCCGTCGGGTCCGGAATCTCTGGTGGCCCCGACGGGTGGATTTGAACGGCACCCGGATCGCGCGCGAAGCGTTGTTTCTGGTTGGTCCACCAAGCTTGGTCTCCTTTGGATACGGGCCATTCGTTGATCGACGCGTACCAGAGGAGTCGCGGGTAGAGCTTCGGGGCGTTGGCACGTGCCCAGCCACACCACTTAAGCTCCATGCTTGGTGTCCAGGCGCGGTAGCTGCCGAGGATCTCTCCGCATTTCCTCCCAAGTAGATAGTGCTCGATCTGCCAACGGTCCAGAAGCACGTGTTCGTGCGGCGTAAGATCGCTGTCTGTTAAGGCGTAGGTGCCAGGTGCCACACGTTCAAACTGATCCGTTCGACTGGTTGTGAGAGCATGTATCGTGCCTTCAGGTATGTTAGGCAGTCGGACGCGAACTGTCTTTAGTCGCGCAACCCCTTGTTCTGCAACAACCTCAGCGATCTTGGCGATGCTGGACTCAGGGCGTGGCGCCCTAAGATATGTTTGGTTTCCCCGGGTTGGGTTGCGCCGTGAAGCCAGGTCGAGATCGCAGTTCAGGGCGATCCAGGCATCATCGCCCAGCTTCATAAACAAGTGGGGGAAGTCTGTTGCGGCGTTGATGTCGCGTCGTCCAAAGTCAGGCACTTTTTGAGGCGCTGGTTCGGCAGTTTCACGCCGACCGAAGAACGTGTTCGTGACATAGCCCCCAAAATGGAGCATCCGCCGGTGCAGCTCGATGGCATCCAACATGGCTCGTGGCTTTCGAGCGGGCAGTACATACTCACCCACCAGATCGAGATTCTCCGAAACTGCGATTGCGTACATGCTCTCCACCGGGATCTCATCTTTCAACACTGGGGTCCACTGTACGAAAGCCTTGAGTGGCAACGGCAGGGGCAAGCCCTGCTCGTCTTGCGATTCATCGACACGCAGCGCTAAGGCGCCAACGGCAGGGTTGCTACTGCAACCCAAAAAGAAGCGCTTCTTGTAGGAGAGTCCAACTTCGGCAAAGAGTAAGTCGCGCTCATCTGGTGAGAGAGTTTGAAAAAGAAGTCGCCCCTCAGGAGCAAGATTCCTCTCGACCAAGCGGGCTGCATCTTCTATGGGGGCGGACTGAACGGAGCGGGTTTTCGATGACGTTAGCAACGCCGACAGAAATAAACGCGTTATCACCGGGTGGAGCCGTCGCGCTGGGTGTTCCATTCTGTGCCAGGCTCTTGATTCAATCTGCCCGATGCGCGCACGCGTCAATACGAACATGCGCCCGACCTCTTCAAGCGTCAGGGCCTGCCCATCTTTCAATCCAGTTCGCAGCGTTATGATCTCTCGCTCCCTGGGTGTGAGTTCAGCAAGCCGAGCGTGCACTACATTCCTGACCACGGCAGGCGTAACGAGTCCTGAAGCGATGTTGTAACGGTCATCGTCAATCCAATGGGACAGATTGTTAAGGAGGGTCTCATTTGCGGTGCGTGCAGCCCGCCAGGCCTCCAGATCCTCCTGCGAGGTAGTCAATAGCCAGTTTAGGTCGACGCTCTCTGGGCTTTCCGCGCCGCGACAGAAAGTTAGCTCTCGGATGAGCTTGTCGCATAGAGGGGTGTCCAGGCTTCCGCTGCGTTTGCGGAGCTCCCATTCGGCGCGAGAGCGAGTCTCGTCAGAGTCCCACCAGTCAAACTGGCGCATGGGGAGCGCACTTCGGAGCACCTTCTCAGCTTCTTGAAATGCGATGAACGTCATGTCCTCGACGAACTGGATATCGCTTTCTCGCAACCCCAGATCGTTCAGCTCTTCCGGATCAAATGGTGAGTTCGGATTAATCGGAGAACTACTGTGGTGCATCGCTTCGATATCAGCAGGACAGGTACTGCCCTAGCGTTCGCGCAGTTACCGGCGCAGGCAGAGTTGTGACGTGCTGTTCTATCCCCGAGGGTGTTGATTTTCTGGTGCGCAGGCTTCTAAGTCAATGATTAGATTGGCTCTTCCTGTCGACAAAGGGACGACATTCTACGCTTTCTCTGCCGTAAATACAGGCCCTTTCGGGGGCTTAATGCGACCCCCGACGATACATCCTGAACGACATTATCACGGGTTGCCGATCACCGCGATGGCAGGAGCCGAGTCGGGTTGGTGGGTGTCGGCTGCCGGCATGACTATGTAGCGAATGGGCTAGTGGGGCGATGCAAAAGTTCGAGAGATTTGTCTAACCGTTTTCTCGCCCGATTCGTACCTCCCGTAGGAGGTAGGCATGATGACCAAGATGGGCAGACCCAAGGC
>Ga0114932_10003325_pt1 | contig 15905 bp, 14 predicted proteins | sample 2SBtaG_2_FD_87286 | JGI IMG/M metagenome (GOLD analysis project Ga0114932, IMG submission 87286) | Deep subsurface microbial communities from Kolumbo volcano to uncover new lineages of life (NeLLi) - 2SBTROV12_ACTIVE470 metaG | ecosystem: Environmental > Aquatic > Marine > Volcanic ...
TGGGGGCGCAGCCCTCGTCGCGGGCTGCGCGCCGACCCGCGCGCCCCACGCGACCTCGACCGACTCGCAGAGCTCCCCCGAACCCGAGCCCGTGCTGGGGGAAGAGTCGGTCCCGGCGGTCACGGCGAACTCCGCGTTCTTCGTCACCTGGTTCAGCCAGCCCATGACGATCGACGAGAGCTGGCGACTGGCCGTGGCCCGCGCCGGCACCGAGATCGCGGCCTTGGACCTGGAGGCGCTCGAAGCCCTCGAAGCCCTCGACATCGAGCTCACGCTCCAGTGCATCGAGTCCCGTCCGGCGGCGCAGGCGATGGACAACGCCGTCTGGCAGGGCCGGCCGTTGACCGAGGTGCTCACGGCGCTGGGCGTGATCGAGGCGGACTGGTCGGGCGCGGGGCACATCGCCTTCACGTGCGCCGACCTGATGCAGACCTCGGTGCCCCTGGACGAGCTGGGGGGCCTCTGGCTGGTGTGGGGCATGAACGGCGACGCGCTGCCGCTCGACCACGGCTACCCCGTGCGGCTCCTCGCGCCCGGCCACTTCGGCTGGCTCAACCCCAAGCAGCTCACCGCGATCGACTTCATCGACGACGAGCTGGAGCTCTGGTGGGCCTCGATCATCAAGGCCTGGGCGGCGAGCGGGAAGCTGCACGAAGACAGCGACCCCCTGGCGCGCGACCTCGGCGTGCAAGCCTTGATCGTGGCGCCGGTCGACCTCGCTCTGATCGACGGCGAGCGCATTCGGGTGATCGGGAAGGCCTTCGCCGGCAGCGACCCCATCGCGTCGGTCGAGGTCCGGGTCGACGACGGCGCGTGGGAGCCGGCCGAGCTCACCTACGCGGGGGGCCCGAACGTCTGGAGCACCTGGCGGTGGGTCTGGGAGCCCGACAGCCCTGGGGTGTACAGCGTGCAGGTCCGCGCCACCGCGTCGAGCGGCGCCGCGACCGACGGTGACTGGCCCGCGGACCGCATCCCCTACAACGGGGGCATGACGGTCGAGGTCGAGATCGCGTGACGGGATAGGCTGCGAGCCGATGGAGCTGCCCCGCGCCACGACCGAGGTCGACGCCGAGCTGCTGGCCCCGCTCTTGGCCGAGCTGGCCGCGGAGCCGTGCGGCCACTCCTGGCGCACGCTGCTCGCGGAGCTGGCCGGCGCGCCGTCGGCCGAGCTGGTGGACCAGCTGCTGGCTCGGGCGCAGCGCTTCCGGCCCTTCACCCTCTTCACCTGGGTGGCCGAGGGGCAAGCGGTCGCCATCGGCACGGTGGCCGAGCGGGTCCACGCCACCTTCCCGCACGAGGGCTTCCCCGTCATCGCGCGGTGCTTCGTGCGGCGGCCCTGGCGGGGGCGCGGCCTCTACCCCCACCTCGTCCGCCAGCGGATCGCGCACTGCCACGAGCGCTGGGGCGACCAGCTGCGCGCCGTGCACCTCGGTGCGGCCGACAAGCCCGTGCTGGCCACTGTCCGCCAGCTCGAGCCGGCCTTCGTGCACGTCGGGGACGAGACGCTGCACGTGGCGGGCGAGGCCTGGCGCGTCCGGGACTATCTGGCCCCCACCCCGCGCTTCCGGGCGGAGCTGCCAGACGAGCCGATCCTCCGCCGCTTCCTGGACGAAGGCGCCGCCGCGGTGACCTACACCGAGCTCCACGCGGCGCTCGGCGAGCGCTCCGAGCCCGCGCTCCGGCAGCTCTTCGACCTGCTCGACGCGATCGGCGTCCAGCGGTGAAGGTGCTGGACCTCGGGGTCGGGTGGCTGGCGCTCGCGAACCCCGAAGCGCCCCTCGCGTTCGGCGGCACGCGCATCACCCCCACCGTCAGCCGCGACGAGGTCGTGGGGCTCGCCCGTGCGATGGACCAGAAGCTCGCGGTCCACGGGATCCCCGTCGCCGGCGCCAAGGCCGGGGTGGTCGCCACACCCGAGGAGGCCCCCGAGGCCCTGGCGGAGCTCGCCCGCCGGGCCCGCCACCTGCTGGGCTCGAGGGTGGTGCTGGGCAAGGACATGGGGGCGACCAACGCGCTGATCGACGGCCTGTACCGCTCGGTGGGCCTCGATCAGCTCGCCCCGATCCGCGCGGAGCACCCGTCCGCCCCCGGCCGGCTGCGGGACCTGGCTGGCTACCGGAAGCGGATGACCGCGCTCGGCGTGCTGTGGTCTGCGCAGGAGCTCCTGGGCAGCGTGGCCGGGCTACGGGTCGCGGTGCAGGGGTGGGGCGTGGTCGGCGCCGGATCGGCGTGGCGGCTTCGGCACGCCGGGGCGCGGGTGGTGGCCGCCAGCGATCTCGACGGGTGGGCGCCCGACCCGGACCCGAGCGGCCCGCTGGAGGTCCGGGCAGGACCGGCTCGCGAGCTCTTCGGGTGCGCGTGCGATGTGCTGGTGCTGGCGGCCGCGTCCAACAGCGTGGACGCGGCAGAGGCCGAGACCGTCCGGGCGGCCGCGGTGATCGAGGGCAGCAACTTCGGGCTGACGGTTGGCGCCCGGCAGGTGCTCGCCCGACGCGGCATCCCGGTGGTGCCCGACGTGATCGCGTCGTCCAGCTCGGCAGCGATGGTGGGGTGGCAGCTCGCCACGGGCAACGCACTCCGGCCCGACGAGCTCTGGGCACGCATCGAAGCCGCGATCCGACGCGCGGTGCGCGAACGGCACGGCCAATAGGCTTGCGTCCGCTTCCCGCCCGAAGGCCAGGACCTGCAAGGCGGCCAGGCGCCCTGGTAGGGGGGCAGCGCGCCAACGGCGCGCCCCCTCAGGAAAGAATGCGCCCCGCTTCCCGCCCGAAGGGCCAGGGAAGCGGGGAGGTCCAGGCGGCGCCTGCGCCGCCCCCTCAGATCCGCCCGTCCCGCTTCATCGCGCTCTTCAGGCGCCGGATCGCGCGGATCTCGATCTGGCGGATGCGCTCACGCGTCAGTCCGTAGTCCTGGGCGATCGACTCCAGCGTGCGCCGCTCCCCGTCGAGCAGGCCGAAGCGGAGCCGGAGCACGTGGGCTTCCCGTTCGGGAAGCAGGGCGATCTCGGCCAGCACCGCCGCGCGGGTGCGCAGGTCGGCCACGAGCACCGACGGGTCGTCGGCGTTCACGTCCTCCAGGACCTCGGCCAGGGTGGATCCCTCGGCCTGCTGGATGGGGGTGTCGAGGCTGACAGCCTCCTGCGCCGCCGCGAGCAGCCGACGAACGCGCTCCACGGTGAGGTGCAGCTCGGCGGCGATCTCTTCGTGGGTCGGCGATCGGCCGAGCACCTTCAGCATCTCCGACTGGAGGCTGCGGATCTGCATCACCTCCTGGTGCCGGTGGCTCGGTAGCCGGATGGTGTGCGCCTTCTGGAGCGCCTTGAGCATCTTCTGCCGGATCCAGAGCGACGCGTAGGTCGCGAAGCGCACCCCGCGCTCGGGATCGAACTTCTCGACCGCGCGGATGAGCCCCAGGTTCCCTTCCTGGACCAGATCCTCCATGGTCATGTGCATGCCCGCGTACCGCTTCGCGATGCTCACCACGAGCCGCAGGTTGGCCTGGATCATCTGCTGCTTGGCGGCGTGCGCCCCGTCCCCGCCCTCCTGGACCAGGCGGCCCAGCGTGACCTCCTGTTCCGGCGTGAGCAACGGCACCCGCCCCAGCGCGCGGCCATAAGCCTCGTCGATCTGCAGGTCGTGGCGGTCGTCGGAGTCCCTCACGGGGCGCTCTCCCGATGCTGACTCGCTAAGATCAGCAGGTGTCCAGGGAAGCCGAGCACTGGTTTCACCAGCGAGCTGCATTCTACGTCGAGGCCCAGCTGCTCTTCCACTTGAGCCAGGCCGGCGTGTTCACGCTGCTGAGGCGCGACGGACCGCTCACCACCCCCGAGATCGCCGGAAGGCTCGCCCTTTCCGAGTCCGTCCTGCAAGCGGTGTTGGACTACGTGCACGGGGTCGACGACCTGCTGGTGCGGAGCGAGCTGGGCTGGGGCGTGAGTGCGTTCGGAGTCACCGTGCTCGAGCGCTACGGTCGAGGCGAGCGGATCAACTTCTTCGATGTCCGTGTCGGGGGTTACGGCCCCGTCTGGGAGGGCGTGGGCCGCATGCTGCGCGGCGAACAGGTCAGCCGCCACGGGCAGGCGGCCGCCGAGGGCGTGTACAAGGTGGGTGCGCGCTTCGCTCCAGGCGTCCAGGCGATCGTGCAGGAGCTCCGGCCGAGCGCCGTCCTGGAGGTCGGAGTGACCACGGGTCTGCTGGAGGACCTGCCTGGCGCTCGGATCGGACTGGACCGCAGCCGCCGCGCGCTGGACCAGGCCGACCGACGTGCGGCGGACCCCGCCATCTCCTGGATCGAGGCCGACGTGTTCGACCCGGCCAGCTGGGCGGCGAACCTCCCGGCCGGCGGCCTGCTGTTCTCGGTGCACTTCCACGAGCTCGCGGCCCAGGGAGCGCACCGCGTGGCGAAGCTGCTCGACGAGCTCGCCGATCACCTCGATGGCTGGTCCGTCCTGGCGCTCGAGCAACCGCGCCTCCCCGAGGCCGACCGCGGCCGGATCGACGACGCGGACTGGCTGTACGCGCAGGCCAATGTCTTGATCCATCACCTGATCGGTAACGGTCGCATCCTGCCTCACCATGAGTGGACGGAGCTCTTCGGCGCCTCGAGCCGAACGCTGATCAGCGCGCAGCCCCTGGGCTACCTGGGCTACCACGCGTACCTGGCGAGGCTTGGATGAGCGACTTCGACGTGATCGTGATCGGTGGCGGGCCCGCGGGTTCCACCTGCGCCGCCTACCTGGCCATGCGGGGCCACACCGTGTGCCTGATGGACCGCGAACCCGGCACGCGGCACCGGGTGGGCGAGAGCCTGCTGCCGAGCATGATGCCGATCCTCGACGACTTCGGACTCATCGACGAGGTGGAGGCCCAGGGCTTCGCGAAGAAGACCGGCGGCACCTTCGTGTGGGGCAAGTCCCGCGAGCCGTGGGACGTGCTCTTCTCGAACAACCCCTTCCTGCCCTACCCCTACGCCTACCACGTCGATCGCGAGATCTTCGACGACCTGCTGCTGCGCCACGCCCAGCGGCGCGGGGTCGACGTGCGGCGCGGCTGGAAGGTCGACGCTCCCGTGCTCGAGGGCGAGCGGGTCACCGGGGTCCGGGTCACACCCCAGGGTGGCAGCAGCACCACGGTGAGCGCGCGCTTCGTGGTCGACGCCTCCGGACCCGACTCGGTGCTCGGCAAGCAGGTCACCGAGCGCCTGTACGACGAACGCATGCGGCAGGTGGCGTTCTACCGGTACTACGAAGGGACCAAGGGGCCCGAGGGCCACCGCGCGGGCCATGTGCTCATCGAGTCCAACCCATGGGGCTGGTTCTGGTACATCCCGATGGACGGCAAGGCGCTGGGCGACGCCAACGTCGGCCTGGTCAGCGGCCAGGAGTTCAAGGACGAGTACCGGGAGCTGGGGCTCGAGGCGTTCTACGCGCGGGCGCTCGCCGCCAGCCCGATGATGCAGGAGCTGATGGGCGACCAGGCCACCCCCATCACGGAGATGCGCGCGATCAAGGACTGGGCCTACACCTGCGACCGCACCTCGGGTCCGGGGTGGTTCCTGGCGGGCGACGCCGCGGCCTTCCTCGACCCCCTGCTCTCGAGCGGCGCGACCATGGCGATGCTCGCGGGCTACTCCGCCAGCGTCTGCATCCACACCGCGATCGAGCAGCCGGAGCGCGAAGAAGCGGCCAGCGCCTTCTACACGGCGAACTACCGCCGGATGTACGAGGTCACCCGCGACTTCCTGCACTACTTCTACGCGGGGAACAGCCAGGGCAGGTCCGAGGACATGTTCTGGCGCGCCCGCAAGGTGCTCAACCTCGGCGAGAACGTGGGCGCCAGCCAGGCCTTCTGCTTCCTGGTCAACACCCTGCCCGCCAACCCGCACCCCGCTCTGCGGAAGCAGATCCACATGTACATGCAGTTCATGGATCAGGTGGAGCATCCCGTCGACGAGATGACCGCCGCCCTCGACGGCACCCAGCGCATCGCGGGCAAGGAGTTCACCGACACCCTCGCGGCCCACGTGGTGCCGCTCCTGAACGGGCAGCTCGCCGAGAGCTGGTTGATCGACGGCGCCAGCCACACCCTGCAGCCCGTGCGCGGGGTGAGCTTCGACGAAGACCGGCCCGTGTTCTCCAGCACCTCGAGCTGGCTCCTGGGCCGCAACATCCACCCGCTCGACGACGACGCGTGGGCGCTCGCCCAGGACCTGGACGGGCGCTCGTGGGGGGAGCTGGCCGCCCAGGGCGCGCGCGAGTCGGTGCTCCAGCGCATGGTCGACGAACACCTCGTGCTCTTCGAAGAGCAGAGCCCGACGGGGTGAGCTTCCTCGTCTGGCCCCTCGCCAACCTGCGGCACCGACCCTGGATCTCGGGGGCCACCCTGGGCGGCGTCGCGGTCGCCGCCTTCCTCGTCGCCACGCTGCTGGGCTTCGTGCGCGGGTACGAGCAGGCGGTCCGTCGGGATGTCGACAAGCTCGGCTTCGACCTGCTGGTCACGGCGCGCGGCTGCCCCTACGAGGCGGCCACGCTGATGCTCCGCGGCGGCGTGGGCCTGCGCTACATGCAGCCGGCGGTCGTGGCGCGCCTCGAGCAGGAGCCGGCGGTCACGAGCGTGCACCCCCAGCTCATCCACCCCGTGCGGGATCCGGCCAGCCCCGGCGGCATGATCCTGATGAAGGGCGTCGAGCCGAGCCTGGCCGCCGTCCAGGGCCTGGAGCTCGCGAGCGGCGCCTGGCTGGACGCGGGCCCAGGCGTGGTGCTGGGCTTCGAAGCCGCGGAGCTCGAGGCGCGCCGACCCGGCGACGCGTGGAACGTGCCGGGCACCGACACGCGGCTGCCCGTGCTCGGCGTGTTGGAGCGCACCGGCACGCAGCTCGACGGCACGGTGCTCATGGAGCTCAGGGCGCTGCAGGAGCTCTTCGAGCTCGGCGACCGCCTCACCGGCGTGGGCATCCGCATCGATCCGGACCGGCGCCACCTGCTCCCCGACCTGAGGCAACGCTACGACGACGAAGCCGAGCTCCAGGTGATCGCCCTCGACAAGGTCGTCGAGGCCCTCCGGCTGGCGATGGATCAGCTGCGCGACGTGGTGAACCTCCTCGCAGGCTTCCTCGCCGTGCTGGCCGCCCTGGTCCTCCTGAACGCGGCGCTGCTCCGCGCGCTCACCGACCACCGGCAGCTCTTGTTGCTGCGCGCGATCGGCCTCCCGTTCCGCTTCCTGGCCGCCGCGGCGCTGACCGAGACCCTGCTGCTGGTGCTCGCCGGCACCACCACGGGCCTCGGGGCGGCGAGCGCGCTGGGCCTGTGGTCGAGCCGGCTGCTCATCGGCTACCTGCCCTACGAGCCGAAGGGCAACCTGATCCTGCTCGACGCGGCCAGCGCCTGGGGCATGGTCGCAGCGGCCGTGGGCCTGGGCGTGCTGGCCACGCTCCCCGCGCTGTACCGCGTGCGCGCGTCCGTGCCCGACAGCTCCAGGGTGCTCTGATGCTGGCGGCGCACGGCATCGAGAAGCGGTGGGGCGACCACCCGGTGCTCCGCGGGCTCGACCTGGAGGTCTCGGAGGGAGAGCACACCCTCGTCGCCGGACCGTCGGGATCGGGCAAGAGCACGCTGATCCACGTGCTCGGGCGCCTGGCCCCGGCCGATGCGGGCGCCCTGCACTTCCGCGGTGCTCCGGTGGCTGGCGACGCGGCGGCCTGGCGCCTCGCCCATGTGGGGCTCGTCTTCCAGGAGATCCTGCTGATCGAGAGCCTGACCGTAAAGCAGAACCTGCGGCTCGTGCAGCGGGGACCCAGCCCGCTCGACCCCGCCGCCCTGCTCGAGCCGCTCGGCTTGTCCGACCGACTGGATGCGGCCGCACGGGTGCTCTCCCGCGGCGAACGGCAGCGGGTGGCGCTCGCGCGAGCCTTCGCGAACCGGCCCACGCTGCTTCTGGCCGACGAGCCCACCGCGAGCCTCGACCCCGCGGCCCGCAGCGCCACCCTCGACCACCTCTTCCAGCTCTGCGAGCAGGTCGGCACGACCGCGATCATCGTCTCCCACGACCCGATGGTCGCCGACCGCTCCGAGCTGCGTCAGAGCTTCCGGATGCACGAGGGCCGCCTGGTGTGATCCACGTGCGACACTCGCGGCATGTGGCTCTTCCTGCTCGCCTGCAACGGCGCACCCGAGACCTCCCCGCCCCCGCCCGCCGAGGTCGACGCGCTGCAGCCGCCGTCGGTGGCACCCGCCGAATCGACGGTGCCGCAGCTGCCCCTCGATCCCGACATCCCGGCCATCCAGCCTCTGCCCGACCGGAGCGCAGTCGCCCAGGCCCGCAGCGCGTGGGACAACTTCGCCACCCGCGACACGCTGAACGACCGGTACGACATCCGCACCAAGCCTCCGAGCATGATGCTGGTCGCCACCAAGGAGGCCTACGAAGAAGACCCGGTGGGCGGCATCCTCCGGGACGGCAAGGTCAACTTCTGGGCGGTGAGCGAGCTCTACCGGGTCGGCATCATCAGCAGGGACGACCAGCAACCCCTGCTCGACGAGCTCGACCAACGCCTCGCGGAGCTCGAGGGCGACGCCAGCGCCAAGGGCAACGCCATCGTGGGGCTGATCCACATCGGCTTCGACGAGGCTGCGCTGCGCTACGGCGAGCGGTGGAAGGACGAGGCCTGGTTCGCCGAGAACTTCGACGTGAACTTCTACCTGGGCTCGCTCCACTACCGGTACCGGCGCTACGCCGAGGCGGTGCCGTTCCTGCGCGCCGCGCTGCTCTTGCACCCCGACGTCGAGACCCGGCTCTGGCTGGCCTCCGCGCTGGCCGCCGTGCCCGGGTCCGAGGAGGAGCGCGCCGAGCTGTTCACCTTCGGCGAGCACGTCGGCTGGGAGCGCGACGCGTTCATGTTCACCGACATCAGCGAGCGCCTGGGCATCCGCCGCTGGCAGCTCGCCGGGGCGGCCGCCATGGTCGACCTCGACGGCGACAGCTTCCTCGATCTGGTGGCCAACGGCGCCTTCTCCAACCCCGAGAAGTACCTCTACGAGGTCGGCACGGGCTTCGTGCTCACCCCGGACGAGGCCCTCGCCGACGTGCACAACACCCCCCCCGGCATGGTCGCCGCCGACTTCGACAACGACGGCGACGTGGACCTCTACCTCACCCAGGCCGCATGGTTCATGCCCGGCCCCAACCGCCTGCTGGAGAACGACGGTGAGGGCAACTTCAGCGACCGCTCCGACGGGTCGGGCGCCGAGCTGATGGGCCAGAACTCGTGCGGCGCCGCAGCGCTCGACTTCGACAAGGATGGCCTGGTCGATCTCAGCGTGACGGGCACCATGGGCGGCACCGTGCGCCTACTGCGCAACACCGGCGGCTTCCGGTTCGAGGACGTGAGCGCGTCGGCCGGAATCGACACCTCGATGGTGGCCACGGCGGTCGGGCAGGCCGTCGGCGACTTCGACGGAGACGGCTGGCCCGATGTGTTCGTGAACACCTTCTCGCCGCCCTACGGCGGCGTGCCGGGCTCCGGCTTCACCGCGCCCAACCAGCTCTACCGGAACAACGGCGACGGCACCTTCACCGAGCGGGGTGCGGAGGCCGGCGTGCAGGACGGCACCTCCATGGGCTTCGCCGCCTGGGCCTTCGACTACGACGCCGACGGCGACATGGACATCCTCGCCTCCAACTTCGCCCGCCCCGAGAAGACCGTGGTGCAGGGGTTGTTGACCGAGCTCCCCTGGGAACAGGGCTACCACGGGCCGGCGCTCTTCCGGAACGACGGCACCGGCACCTTCGAGAACGTCGCCGCCGAGATGGGCCTGATGCCCGCGAGCGTGATGGGCGCGACCTACCTCGACTTCGAGCTCGACGGCGATCTCGACGTGGTGCTCGGGCCCGGCAGCCACCCCCTGCTCAACAGCCAGCCGGTGCTCTTCTACCGAAACGACGGCAGCCGCTTCACGCTCATCACGCCGCTGGACGACCCCGACTACTACGGCAAGTTCCACGGGATGACCTGGGGCGACATCGACCGCGACGGCGACGCGGACCTCTTCCTGAACAACGGCGGCGTGCTGCTCAGCGACCGCTTCATCGACCTCTTCCTCGAGAACCAGACCACCGACATGGCCTGGCTCCACCTCCGGCTCAGGGGCACCACCTCGAACCGCGACGCCATCGGCGCGAAGGTCCGGGTCCGCGTGGGGGACCGCTGGCAGACCCAGGAGGTCGCCGCCGGTCAGGGCTTCTCGTCCACCTACTCGCCCTACCTGATCTTCGGGCTGGCCAAGGCCGGGCAAGCCGACGAGGTGGAGATCACCTGGCCATCGGGTACGGTGCAGAAGCTCCCCACCCTCGCAGCCAACCAGGCCATCGTGGTCACCGAGGGATCCGAGGAGCTGCGGAGGATCTACTGATCGCCCTGCTGCTCGCTTGCACGACCGGCTGGACCGTGTACGGTCTCGACCGCGCGGTGACCGACCTGGAAGCCCAGGCGGTCAGCGTCGCCGAGGCGCCGGAGCGCGGGTCCACCGTGCTCCGCGGCGAGGTCGGCCAGGTGTGCACCCAGGGGTGCTGGTTCTACCTGATGGATCCCACGTCCATGCTCTACGTCGAGCTGGACCTGGGCACGGGGCTGATCATCCCGCGCGACAGCCTCGGCAAGGAGGCGTTGGTCGCGGGGGAGCTGGTCGGCGAGGGCCCGGAGCGCCGGCTCGACGGCGCCACGGTGGCGCTGCGCTGAGCTACTCCGCTTCGGTGACGGCGCCGGTCAGCTTGTTGACCTCGCCGCCGCAGCCATCGTCCTGTCGGAAGGTGACGTAGCGGGCGGAGTCCATCGCCGTGTAGCCGTGCTGCGAGCCGTCCTCGCCGCCCCACCCCTCGGCCAAGGTCTCCTCGGGATCGGCCAGCACGTCGACCGAGATGGCGTAGCAGTCGGCCCACTCGGCGGCCTCGCGGGGGCGGCGCCAGTGCAGGCGAGGAGGATGGAAGCGAGCATGGGTCCTCGGGGAGCACCCACTCACAGCCGCTCAGCGCGTGCCGAGCGGATCGTTCGGGAACAGGGCACGCCAGGTGGTCTCCGGCAGCAGCAGGAGCGGAACCAGCCGATCGTCCTGGAACGCCAGGGCCCCCACCGGCGTCCTCTCGATCCTCACGCCACCCGCCAGCAGCTCCTCCGGCAGCTCGGCCCAACGCCACCCCCCCTGGCCGGGCAGGCTGACGACCGCGTCGTGCAGGTCCAGTGTGACCGCGTCCGAGGGGCCCACCGCCACCTGCGCGGCCGGCCAGCGCTGCCGCGCGTCGGCCCAGGTGGTGACGCCCACGCCCAGGCGCTCCAGCCGCTGGCCCGCGCGCTCGCCGTAGAGCCCCATCGCCAACTCCGGTGACCACACCGTGCCGCTCTCCGCGTCGCGAACCACCCGGGCGCGGAAGAGCACGTCCTGGGTCGGGATCATCTCCGGACCACGGAGCGCGCTGACCGTGCCGGTGGTCGACGACCAGGACACGACCACGTCGCCGTCGATCACGACGGGCGTGCGCTGGAGGAGCGCCAGGGGGAACACGCGCAGGGTGCCGTCCACCGAGACCGCCGCCACGGGGGCCTCCAAGGGCAGGTAAGCGGCAACGGGCGGCACGTAGGAAGGCCCGTCCACCACCTCGCGCACGAGGGCGTGGAGCCTGAGGTTGGCGATCCACTCCGCCACGCTGTCCTCGGTCCAGGCGGGGGGCCGGCCGGGAACGAGCAACAGCTCGCTCAGGCCCCACAGCTTCTTCATGGCGCGGAGGATCGCCTCGAAGTCCTCCCGGTCCTCACCGCCCGTGGGGTCGGACAGCCGGCACTCCTGGTCCTGCCAGCACGCGTCCAGGCTTCCGAGGAACGCGGGGGCGCTCAGGGCCTCCCACTGCGGCGAGCGGATCTTCTGGAGGTAGACCTCCTGGAGCTCCAGCTCCGGATCGGTCACGGCCACCACCTGGAGGTTGCTGTAGCGTCCGCGCTGGTTCGTCCCCCACACGTACCCGAGCACGGCATCGGTCCCCCAGACCGTGTAGAGCGTGTAGGGAACGTCGATGGTCTCGTAGAGTCGATCGAGGCCGCCAATCCGCCGACCGAGCTCCGACCAGGCCTCGGGGTCCTGGTCCTGGAAGGTGACGAAGTTGACCGAGTAGGCGACCACCTCCGGAAAGAAGCGCCGGACGTCGGCGTCGGGGTCGGCGAGGGAACAGCCGGTCGCCGCGGCGGCCACGCCGATCCAGGCGATCACGCCGACGAGACGATCTGGGTCCGCAGCCGCCAGAAGGCTACGCAGACCAGGAGGAGCACCACCGTGTACGCGCCCCCGGAGGCCGCGAGCCAGGTCGGGTGGTCCTGGGTGGACGCCGCCAGCCCTGCGACCACCGCCCACTGGTGCACGCTGACGCCGAAGGTTCCCACGCCGACCACGACGAACACCGGCAGCTGCCGTTGGGGACCGCCGGACCAGACGAGCGCGAGACCGAGGGCTGCGGCCAGCGCCATCACGCCCGTCTCCGGCAACAACAGAGCCAGCTGCTCCGGCCAGCCCATGCGCCCGGTGAGCCAGCCCGACCCGAAGGTGAAGACCAGCCCGTGGCTGCCGGCCAGGAGCGTAGCGAGGGCCAGGCACCACCGCGCCGGGGCATCCGAGATGGAAGAGGACATGCGCGCATCGTACTTCAGACGGGAGCCACGCGGCACGAAGGGGCATACTCGGAAGGGACATGCACGTGGTTGGACTGCATCTGTTGACGTGGCTCGGGTGCTCATCGGCGCCAAGGGACCCACCCACCCTTCCCGGTGACCCCTGCTGCTGGCTGGCCCTGCAAGGCGATCCACGCTGGGAGCAATGCGCCGACGTGACCGTCCGGAAGGTGATGTGCCACCAGCTTCCGAGCTGCTGCACCGACCAGTGGGGACCCGACTGCGTCACCGGCTACCGGGCTTTTGCCCCGGCCTGCACCGCGCCCGGACCCGAGCCCGCGCCTAGCCCGGTCGAGATCACCGACGCCCGGGGCCAGGACGCGCGGCCGCTCGAGGCGGAGCGGGTGATGCTCACCGTGTGGGTCGACCTGCAACCGCCGCCCGCGGACGGCGAGACCGGCAGCGTGTTCTACGGCGGCTTCCGCCGCGTCGAGACCGGCGGACGCCCGCCGCACGGTGCGATGCCCGACGACTATGGCCTGGTCGATCTCCGCACGGGCGACTTCCCCGTGCAGACCGAAGCGGAGCTGATCACGGGGCTGCACTACTTCGCGGTCTTCGGAACCGGCGCATTTCCCCGGCCGGGGGACCGCATGAGCGACACGGTGAGGCTCGAACCCGACATGGAGCGGCTGGAGCTCGTGATCGGCCCGGGGACCATCCCGCCGAGCTGAGGTGAAGACCTGGCCGGCGGCAACGTCCGAGCCAGTCCCCACCACCGCGGCTACCTTCTTCGGATGGAGGCTCCTTGCTGACGCTCACCCTCTTCGCCTGCGAGGCCACCAGCGGCCTCAACCTCTTCACCATCGAAGAGGACATCGAGCTGGGCCAGTCCGTGCTCGCCGAGATCGAGGCCGACCCCGAGACCTACCCGGTGCTCTCGGAGGATCAGTACCCCGAAGCCTACGCCCACCTCGACCGGCTCCGGGACGAGGTCCTCGCGACCGGCGAGGTCACCCACGCCGACGAGTTCGAGTGGGAGATCTACCTCATCGACGACGACGACACGATGAACGCCTTCGCAGCGCCCGGCGGGTACATCTGGGTCTACACCGGGCTGATGCGCTTCCTGACCAGCGAGGACGTGCTGGTCGGCGTGCTCGGCCACGAGATCGCCCACGCCGACGCGCGGCACTCCACGCAGCTTCTCACCCGTGCCTACGGGCTGGCGTACCTGCTCGACGTGGTGCTGGGGGACGACCGCGGCACAGGCTCCGAGCTCGCCGAGACCATCCTCGCGCTGGGCTTCTCGCGCGACAACGAAGCGGAGGCCGACAGCTACAGCGTGCAGTACCTCTGCCCCACCGACTGGGCGGCCGACGGCGCCAGCTACTTCTTCGAGGACCTCGAGGGGGTCGCCATCCCCGAGTTCCTCTCCACCCACCCAAGCTCCGACACGCGGGTCGCCGACATCCGCGCCGAAGCCGATGCGATGGGTTGCAACGTGGAGCTCTCCGAGGCCGACTACCAGGAGCTGCTCGACTCCCTGCCCTGATCCGCGGCATCCTGCGCTCGTCTGGAGCCCGCCATGCCGTCCCGCCTCGTCCTGCTGATCGCCCTCGCGACCGTCACCTCCTGCAAGCGCGACGGCGGCTTCACGCCCACCGACGACACCGGGCCGGTGGCCGGCGACTCCGGGACCCCATCGGCGGACAGCGGCACACCCAGCGATGATGGTGGCGACGGTGGCGACGGCGGCGATGGAGGCGACGGCGGCGATGGAGGCGACGGCGGTGATGGCGGCGACGGGGGCGGTGACAGCGGCGACACCTCGCCCGTGGACGCCGACGGCGACGGCTCACCCGCCACCGAGGACTGCGACGACGGCGACGCGTCGATCCATCCGGGCGCCGACGAAGACCCCGACAACGGCGTCGACGACGACTGCGACGGCACCGCCGACGAGCTGCAGGGGGACGCCCTGGTCGTCGGGGACCTGGTGATCACCGAGATCCTGCACACCCCCCAGGCCACGGAAGCCGGCGACGGCGAATGGATCGAGCTCTACAACGCCAGCGAGCTCACGATCGATCTGCAGGGGTTGAACCTCACCGACGCCCACAGGAAGCAGACGGCCACGCTGGGCCACGCCCTGGTCGCGCCCGGCGCCTTCGCCGTGCTGGGCACCGTGGACGACGCCAAGCTCAACGGCGGCGTGAGCCTGGACCTGGCCATCGGCTACGGCGTTCCGCTCGCGAGCGCCGACACCATCACGCTCTGGGCCGGCGGCAGCACGCTCGACAGCGTGACCTGGACGGAGGACTGGCCGGTCGCCGCGGGCGGCTCGTTGTCGCTCGACCCGGGCTCCTTCGACGTGGACGCCAACGACGAGGCCGGAGCCTGGTGCCGCGCCACCAGCACCTTCGGCTCCGGCGACCAGGGCACGCCGGGCGCCGAGAACGACACCTGTCCCACCGACTGCGACGACGCCGACGGCGACGGCGTGGACGACGCGTCCTGCGGCGGCGAGGACTGCGACGACAGCGATGCCTCGGTGAGCCCGCTCGAGAGCGAGACCTGGTACGACGGCGTCGATCAGGACTGCGACGGGCGCTCCGACTACGACGCCGACCTCGACGGCTACGACGCCGACACCTACGGCGGCGACGACTGCAACGACTCGGACGCCGACGTGAACCCTGGCGGCACCGACACCTGGTACGACGGCATCGACGCCGACTGCGATGGCGCCGACGACTACGACGCGGACGGCGACGGCTACCAGGTGGTCGACGACTGCGACGACACCAATGCCTACCGCAACCCGGACACGGTCTGGTACGAGGACGCCGACGGCGACGGCTACGGCGACGCCGACAGCACCCAGGTCCAGTGCGAAGACCCGGGCACCGACTGGGTGCGCAACAGCAGCGACTGCGACGACGACGACAGCAGCACCTACGAGGGCTGCGACACCGGCAGCAGCGGCGGCGACACCGGCCTGTCGTGCACCGACGACGCCGATGGCGACGGCTACATCGACAGCGCCTGCGGCGGCGACGACTGCGACGACACCAATGCCTACCGCAACCCCGAGACCGACTGGTACGAGGACGCCGACGGCGACGGCTACGGCAACGCCGACAGCACCCAGGTCCAGTGCGAAGACCCGGGCACCGACTGGGTGCGCAACAGCTCCGATTGCGACGACACCGACGCGAGCGTGGGCGAGGCCTGCGACACCGGAGGCGGCGGCGACA
>Ga0114932_10003326_pt1 | contig 15894 bp, 15 predicted proteins | sample 2SBtaG_2_FD_87286 | JGI IMG/M metagenome (GOLD analysis project Ga0114932, IMG submission 87286) | Deep subsurface microbial communities from Kolumbo volcano to uncover new lineages of life (NeLLi) - 2SBTROV12_ACTIVE470 metaG | ecosystem: Environmental > Aquatic > Marine > Volcanic ...
AAAAAACTGAATAGTAAATACCCGCCAACGCCATCAGCGGAAATCTTGGTCGTTGCTCCGGGTCGCTCATGACCCAATGTATCGCCGGAAGCAGGCCGACAACGATCACTCCGACAGCCAGCAATGCCGTGGTCGTCGAGAGCGTCTCATGGCGATGGAATACAAGGTACGCAGTCACGACCATCACCAATAAGATGCCGGCGATCAGGCGTTCGCGTGGACTGGAGCCCATGGACATTGTTTCAGCTGATATCCCGCATCACATCGATACTCATTGAAAATTCGATGTTACTTTACTTGTTGTCAAATATGGCCACGGCACCAAGCATCAAGTCCCGAACTGCAAATAGAAAGCGAGGACCAATTTCTTTTAGAATTCGGGCCCATATTGTTTTTGTTCCCATATGACAACCGATATCAAGACAGTATGTGTCGATTTCTTTAAGCTTCCTTTAATGCGAATGTAAGCAACCTTCCATGTCCGAGCGCCGATTTGCGCAGTAATCGTTATTCCCGGCTTGCGGACAATGGCCGTATGCAGCAAAACCTGGATGCCGTCATCATCAACCCAAAAACCTTCGTGCCAATGGCCATGAACCACTGTCCCCGTTTATCTGATCGCAGCAACTGCCGAGCCGTTTCGCATCCGACCATTGAGGCATCTTAATCCATGAACAGCTTTCTCCTTCAATCCGATATTGCTGAAATCGTCACCCGCCTAGGCGACAAGGTCGAGGCCTTTGCCGGCAAAACCGTATTGCTCACGGGTGGGCGGGGGTTTCTTGGCCGCTATTTCATGGAGGTGTTCGGCGCCCTGAATAATGGGATTCTCGATGCGCCAGTGAAATTGGTAGCCATGGACAATATGATTACCGCCGGCAATGAAGGCGCACAAATCCCCGACCTGCCGAACGTCGAATTCATCGAACACGATGTCATTGAGCCGTTCGCCTGGGACCGTCCGCTGGATTACGTTATTCATGCCGCCGGTATCGCCAGTCCGTTCTACTACCGCGCCTACCCGCTGGAAACACTTGAGGTTGCCATCACCGGGACCCGGCGGATGCTCGAATTGGCCGATAAGCATGACGCGCGGATTGTGTTCTTTTCATCGAGCGAAATTTATGGCGACCCCGACCCGAAGCATGTCCCCATGGCGGAAAGTTACCGCGGCAATGTATCATGTCAGGGTCCGCGGGCGTGTTACGACGAAAGCAAACGGGTCGGCGAAACCCTTTGTTATATATTTCACAATTCCAACGGCACCCACACCAATACAGTCCGGCCGTTCAACGTATTTGGCCCGGGCATGCAGGAAACCGATTACCGGGTGCTGCCCAACTTCGCCAGCCGCATCAAGGGTGGCCTGCCGTTGCACGTCTACGGCACCGGCAATCAGACCCGGACATTCTGTTACATTACAGACGCCATCGTCGGATTCTTGCTCGTCGTGTTGGAGGGTGTCGCCGGCGAGGCCTATAACATCGGCAATCCGGAGCCGGAAATTTCGATGCTTGATCTGGTTGCGCGGATCGAAAGCGTGTCGTCGCGCAGCGTCAGTTGCGACATCGTCGAGTATCCCGATAGCTATCCCGCCGACGAACCTAATCGCCGCGCCCCCGATATCCGCAAGGCCCGCTTGCAGTTAAGTTTCGAACCCGAGGTTGGTCTCGATGACGGGCTTCGGCGCTTTCTTGATTGGTCGGACGGCGTATATACGGGTAAAGAGTAGACCTCCAAAAATGAATTTTATCGTTCCATACCAGCGTCTGCGCCACGGCGGCCAATCATAGCCACGATCATATGAAAAGTTCCATTACCCCTGTTGTCCTCTCCGGCGGTGTCGGCACTCGGCTTTGGCCGCTGTCGCGGCAACTCAGGCCGAAGCAATTTATGGACGTTCTCGGGTCGACGTCCATGTTCCGCCAGACCCTGGCACGGATCGACGGCGACGCCTTCGCACCCCCCCTTGTTGTCTGCAACGACGAGCATCGGTTTTTGGTGGCGGAGGAATTGCGGCGCCTGGAAATCACCCCCTCCGGCATCCTCCTGGAACCCCTGGCGCGCAATACGGCGCCGGCGATTGCCGTCGCGGCCTTGCATTTGTTGGCGAAGGACACGGACGCGGTGATGTTGGTATTGCCCTCGGATCATGTTGTCGGAGACACCGACGCCTTTGTGCACGCCGCCCAGACGGCCGCCGGCCACGCCGCCGACGGCCAGTTGGTCACTTTTGGCGTCACCCCGACGCGCCCGGAGCCGGGATACGGCTATATCCGGTCGGGCGCCGCCATGGCCAGCGGCGCCTGGGAGGTTGCACAGTTTGTCGAAAAGCCGGACACGGAAACCGCCAAGAAATTTTTGACCGCTGGCGGTTACTTCTGGAATGCCGGGATGTTTATGTTCGGTGCTGGCGCCTATCTTGAGGAACTTGCCCGGCACCAACCAGACATCATCCCGGCGGCCCGCGAGGCCCTATCCGCGGGCCACGCGGATTTGGACTTTTTCCGCATTGATCGGACTGCATTTGAGCGTGCGCCCGCCGTCTCCGTCGACTACGCGGTGATGGAAAAGACAGGCCGGGCCGTGATGGTGCCCCTTTCGACAAGTTGGAGCGACGTTGGCTCTTGGGCCAGCCTGTGGGAATTGGGCAATCATGATGACCGCGGAAATGTCGCCGAAGGCCGGACCCTCGTGCTCGATTCCGACGACAACTATATCCGCTCGGAAAAGCCCCTGATCGCCGCTCTGGGTGTTCGCGGTCTGGCGATTGTCGCGACCGACGATACGGTGCTGGTTTTGCCCGTGGACCGGGCCCAGGAGGTCAGGGATATTGTTGCCGAACTGGATGCATCCGGGCATGAGGAAACGGTCACCCATACCCGTGTCTATCGCCCCTGGGGACACTACCAGAATCTGGAGGGCGGAGACGGATTTCTGGTCAAACGCATTGTTGTCAATGCCGGCGCCAAACTCAGTCTGCAGTACCACCATAAGCGCGCCGAACATTGGATCGTGGTGGCCGGTACGGCGCGGGTCACCAATGACGGCGAGACTTTCGATCTTGGTCCCAATCAATCCACCTATATTCCCCTTGGCGCGCCGCATCGGTTGGAAAATCCTGGCGCCGAGCCCCTGCACCTGATCGAAGTTCAATCGGGCGATTATATCGGCGAAGATGATATCGTCCGCTTGGAAGATACTTATGGACGTCAATCGCGGCCCGCTGGCAACTCGTGAATTTTGGTCAATTCGCCACCGGCCCCGGCCTGGACATTCACCGCACAAACCCTAAATTGAGCGTCTATCAAATGTTTGAAGTACCAGCCCCATGAAGCCCATCGATATCGATCCCGTCACCGACGAAGAGCGTGCTCGCTGGCCGGCCCATGGCGTGGTCAAGCTGGAGAAGCCGTTCGTTGACGCGCGCGGCAAAATCCAGCCGCTGGTCGATGAAATGATGCGCAGCGCCGTGATGATTGAATCGAAGGCCGGATCCATTCGCGCCAACCACTATCACAAGACGGACTGGCACTACTGTTATGTTTTGTCCGGCCAGCTTGAATACTTGCATCGCCCGACCGGTTCCGATGCCAACCCTGCGGTGATCATGGTGAACGAAGGTGAGATGGTGTTCACGCCGCCACTGGTCGATCACGGCATGCGGTTTCCCGTCGATACGGTGTTCCTGACCCTTGGCCGCAACCCGCGCGATCAGGCGACCTATGAAGCCGATGTGGTGCGGGTCGAATTCGTCTCCACGGAGGGGCAAATTTCGTGGCAGCCCGGCGATGAACAAAGCCGCGAAGACAATGCCAAGGCTAGCGACGATTGACGCCTAACGCTATTCGCCGCGATACCTGCCGCCTGTGCGGCAGCCGCAAATTAACGGAAGTATTGGCCTTGACGCCAACGCCGCCGGCGAACGCATTTGTCAGCGCCGAAGCTGTCGGCGACGATCAGCCGACGTTCCCGCTTGACGTTTACTTTTGCGAGGATTGCGCCCATGTGCAGTTGCTCGACGTTGTAGACCCTGAACTTTTGTTCGCCAACTACGTCTATGTCTCCGGCACGTCGCCAGTGTTCGTCAAACACTTCCGTGATTACGCCGAAAGCGTCATTGATGCCTACGCCCCGGCGGCAAGCGGCGGCCTCGTCATCGATATTGGATCCAACGATGGCACCTTGCTGGCGCAGTTTCAGGAAATGGGATTGCGGGTTCTGGGCATCGACCCGGCCCGCAAAATCGCCGCTGCCGCGACGGCCAATGGCATCGAAACATTACCAGCGTTCTTCACCGAGGCCCTGGCCGCCGACATCGAGGCCTCTCACGGCCAGGCCCAGGTCATCACCGCCAACAACGTTTTTGCCCACGCAGATAATCTCGCCGACATTGCCGACGGCATTTCCTCCCTGCTGAGCCCGGACGGGGTGTTCGTCTTCGAAGTGTCCTATTTGGTCGACGTTTTTGAGAACACCTTGTTCGACACCATCTATCACGAACATCTGGCCTACCATTCGGTGAAGCCGCTGGTCGGGTTCCTTGCATCGCACGGGTTGGCGTTGATTGCCGCCGAGCGCGTATCGTCTCATGGCGGCAGCCTGCGGGGCATTGCCCAGCGCACCGGCGGCCCGCATCCGGTGGCGGCCTCGGTCAAAGAACGGATCGATCACGAGGCAAACCTTGGCCTGCATGAGGCGGGAACTCTGCGCCAGTTCGGTGCCAAGATTGATGACATCAAAGAACAGTTGCGATCCGTGCTTTCGGATTTAAAGCACCGCGGCAAGACGGTGGCGGGTTTCGGTGCGCCGGCAAAAGCCACGACGCTGATGTATCATTTTGATATCGGTCCCGATCTGATCGACTTTATCGTCGATGACAGCCCCCTCAAACAGGGTCTCTATTCTCCCGGCATGCACATTCCCGTGCTGGGGTCGGAGGCCATCTATGACCGCAAGCCAGACGCCATTGTCATTCTGGCCTGGAACTTCGCCGACCCCATCATGTCCAATCATGGGCGTTATCTGGAACAAGGCGGACGCTTCGTCGTGCCCCTGCCCAGCGTCGAGATATTCACCTGAAGATGTCCGAAATCACCCCGCAAACCGATCTTGAATACGATGGCTTCGATCTTGAAAGCCTGGCTGATCTGCACCGCTATCAACGGTGGATATTATCGAATTTTGAACCCTATCTCGCCGGCTCGGTGGTTGAGATCGGGGCCGGCACGGGCGCCGTCTCCGCGCATCTGGTGGCAAAATCCAGCGAACTGACCCTGGTCGAGCCCTCTGCGCCCCAGGCCGAACATCTACGCCGGCGGTTTGCCGATTTTTCCCACGTAGTAATTTCAGAGGATTCTCTGGAAGCCCAGGTTGCCAGGTTTCCGACCACCAGCATCGATGGCGTGGTCATGGTCAATGTCCTTGAGCACATCGAGGACGATATTTCGGCGCTTCGCGAAATTCACCGCAGCCTGAAAACGGGCGGGCACCTGATGATCATGGTGCCAGCATTGCCGTTCCTGTTCTCCAAAATGGACGTTCGACTGGGCCACCACCGGCGCTATCTGGCCGCACCACTGCGCAGCATGCTGGAAACGGCGGGATTTGAGGTCATTGCCGCCAAATACATGGACCTGATCGGAATCGTGCCCTGGTGGCTAATCAATACCCTGGCCGGGCAAACGGAGTTCAATCCGTTCCTGGTCAAAATTTACGACATTGTTTTTGTGCCCATTTCGCGGTTCATTGAAGCCATTGTGACGCCGCCCGTTGGCAAAAACATCGTTATCGTGGCGCGGCGCGCAGCCGTTAGCGAAGCTATGAATTCATGAGATTGAGAGCCCCGCGCCGATGATCTCCGTTTCCGTCATCATTCCGGCCTACAACGAAGAGAAAACGATCATTCAACTGCTTGAGCGGGTTCATGCGCAAAAGGTTGAAGGCGCGTCCTTCGAGGTATTGGTCGTCGATGACGGCTCAAAGGATTCGACCCTTTCCCTGCTTGAACAACGACCCGATCTTTATGCCAGCCTGATTAAAATGCCGCGCAATGGCGGCAAGGGCGCGGCCGTCAAAGCAGGCCTGGCCGCCGCCACTGGTGAGTACATTCTGTTTCAGGACGCCGATCTGGAATACGACCCGGCCGAATACAAAAAACTTCTGACGCCAGTGTTCCTGCATGACGCGGACATTGTCATGGGCAGCCGTTTCGCCGCACCGCAGATCAACCGGGTTGCCTATTTTTGGAACAAGGTCGGCAACCGGCTGATCACGCTGGGCTTCAACATTCTCAACAACACGACCTTCACCGATATTTATTCGTGTTACCTGTTGTACCGGAAAAACCTGGTCAATGCCGATACCCTGCGCACCGATGGCTGGGAGCAACAGGCCGAGATTTTGACCCGCGCGCTGAAAACCGCGGAGACCATTTATGAAGTCCCCATCGATTATCACGGCCGCACCAAGGCGGAAGGCAAGAAGATCCGCGCCCACCATGCCATCGCCGTCTTTTGGACCCTGTTTATCACCCGCATCTTCAGGTAAATTTTTCGGCGGCAACCGCCGCCATCTGTATTTCGCCCGCTTTCCCGCCTCTTCGCTTGGGCTCACCGGTCAGCAAGGATAAACTTCCGCCATGCCGTGGCCCCAATCCCTGATCTTTCCCATTCTTGTGTTTCTGGTGTCGATGACCGGCACCCGGCTTTTGATCCAGCAATTGGCAAGCCGTGCCGTTCTCGACCGCCCGAATGCGCGCTCCAGCCACAGCCGACCAACGCCGCGCGGCGCGGGCCTTGCCGTCGTTGGCGCGTTGCTCGCGGCGTGGGTCGCCATGGGGGTGATGGAAGGCGCCGGCGGATCGCCGCTTTTGGTGATTTCCGCGATCGGCCTGATTGTCGCCGGCATTTTCTGGGCCGACGACCTGCATGGCCTCAGCCCGACGCTACGCCTTTTAGTCCAGGTTGCCGCCGTCGCCGGCGCACTTTTTTTGGCACCGTTGCCGGGGCTTGTCTTCGGCGGATTGTTGCCGCCCGTTGCCGACGTATTATTAGCCGGCGTTCTGTGGGTCTGGTTCATCAATCTGTTCAATTTCATGGACGGCATTGACGGCCTGGCCGGTATCGAGACGTTGGCCATCGGCACCGGCCTGTTTGTTATTTCGCGAAAACTGGGGCTGGGCGATCTGGCCATGACCATGAGCCTGACCGTGGCCGCCGCGGCCTTGGGTTTTCTGCGCTGGAACTGGCATCCGGCGAAAATCTTTCTGGGCGACGTCGGCAGCATCCCGTTGGGATTCCTGATTGGCTGGATGCTGCTGAACTTGGCGGCCCATGGGGCCTGGGCGCCGGCCCTGATTCTGCCCATGTATTTCCTCGCCGACGCGACCCTGACCCTGGTCCACAGGATTATTCGCAGTGAGCGCGTCTGGGAGGCTCACCGCCAACATTTCTACCAACGCGCCGTGGACAGCGGCCTACGTCACGACCAGGTCGCCTGGATTATCGCCGTCGCCAATATGTTTTTGATCATGCTGGCCATCGTCGCCACCCGCGGCCAGCCGGAAGCCGCGCTGACAGGTGCCGGAGCGGCGGTTGCGGTGCTTTTGTTCTTGCTGGTCAAGGGAGGTCCGACGGACTGATACCGGGCATGCGCATCCTGTTCCTGAGCGAAAACTTCCCACCGGAAACCAATGCCGCCGCGACACGCGTTTACGAGCGCGCGTGTTATTGGGCGAAGTGGGGCCATCAGGTCAGCGTCCTCACCTCGGCGCCCAACTTCCCCCACGGGCGGCTTTACGAGGGCTATCGGAACCGCTGGCATCAGGTCGAAGAGATGGACGGCATCCGCGTCGTACGGGTCAAAACCTACATGGCGGCGAACCGCGGCACGGCGCGCCGCACACTGGATTTCATCAGCTTCATGGTCTCGGCTTTCGTCGCCGGCCTGTTCGAAGCTCGGCCCCAGGTGGTGGTCTCGACCTCGCCGCAATTTTTCGCCGCCGTCGGCGGCTGGGCCCTTGCGGCGGTGCGCCGCGTGCCCTTCGTGTTCGAATTGGGCGATCTATGGCCGGCCTCCATCGTCGCCGTCGGCGCCATGGCGGACAGTGCCCTGATCCGCGGCCTGGAGAAACTGGAGATGTTTCTTTACCGCCGCGCCGCCTGCGTGGTCGCGCTGACCCAGGCGTTCAAGGAAAATCTCACCGGACGCGGTATTCCCAACGGCAAAATCGCCGTTGTCATCAATGGCGTCGATCTGTGGCGCTATGGCCCGCAAGAACCCGATGCGGCGCTTGCCCAGACGTGGCATACGGCGGAACGTTTCGTCGTTGGCTACGTCGGCACCCATGGCATGGCGCACGGCCTGACCAATGTTTTGGACGCCGCCGAGCGGTTGCGCGGCCGTGATGACATCGCCTTCCTGCTGGCCGGCGCCGGGGCGGAGCGTGACGGCCTGATGGCCGACGCGGCCGGGCGCAATCTCACCAACGTTATTTTCATGGACCCCCAGCCCAAGGAGCGCATGCCGGCCGTGTGGAGTCTTTGCGACGTGGCCCTGGTTCATCTGCGCAACTCACCGGCTTTCGAAGACGTTATTCCGTCGAAGATGTTCGAAGCCATGGGCATGGGCCTGCCAATCGTGCTGGCACTGCCGGCGGGTGAAGCCAGCACCATTTTGGCCGCCGATCATGCCGGACTGCACGTCGCGCCGGAGGACCCCGAAGCCCTGGCCGACGCCATCACCCAGCTTGCCGATGATCGGGGCCGCTGCCGGAAACTGGCAGGGCACAGTCTTGCCGCAGCGCCGCGCCACAGCCGCGAAACCCAAGCGGCCCACATGATCGCCGCCCTGGAAGCCGCCGCCGCCGGCCAAGGCGGCAGCGTCGCCGACATCGCCGCCCCGGAGGCTAACTGATGCGCGTGCTTGTCACGGGCGCGTCCGGTTTCGTTGGCGGTCACCTCTGTCAGGCTCTCATCGATACGGGCCATGAGGTGACGGCGGCGTTGCGCCGCGGGCCCATCGACGACCTGCCGCCGGAGGTTCTGCAAGTCAACGTCGGCGACATGGGAGCTCAGACCGAATGGCGTGACGCCCTTAACGGCGTCGAAGGCGTCATGCATTTGGCTGCCCGCACCCACGTCATGGATGAGACGGCCACCGACGCAGAGGCGCTATATCGGCAGATCAATGTTGACGCGACGGCGCGGCTGGCCGAGCAAGCTGCTGGCGCCGGCGTGAAGCGGTTCGTGTACCTCAGTTCGGTAAAGGCCGGCGCTGAAAACTCGGCGCCTGGAAAACCGCTGACAGTGGATGACCCGCCGGTTCCGGAAGATGCTTACGGACGGACCAAACGGGACGGCGAAGCGGCGCTTTGGCGGGCCACAGAGGCGAGCGCGATGGAGGGCGTTGTGATCCGACCGCCGCTTGTTTATGGCCCCGGCGCCAAAGGCAATCTCATCACCTTGTTTAAGGCGGTCAACTTGGGCCTGCCGATGCCCTTGGGCAGCGTCGGCAATTTGCGAAGTGTTGTTTATGTGGGAAATCTTGTCGACGCCATGCTGACCGCATTGCAAGCGCCGGCCGCCGCCGGGCGAAGTTTTTATGTTTGCGATGGCGACGATGTTTCATCGACCGAGCTGATCCGGCGTATCGGCACCGCTTTGAACCGCCCAGCCCGGCTCATTCCGTTTCCCACGACCTTGTTGTTTCTGGCCGGCCGCCTGACCGGCAAAACCGAGGTCATGACTCGAATAGCCGGATCCTTGCAGATAGATGGCGCCGCCATCCGCCAGGCACTCGATTGGTCGCCGCCGTTCTCCATGAAAGAGGGGTTGGAACAAACGGCGGCATGGTATAAGAGCCGGGGCGACGGGTAATGGCATCCGTTTCAAAAACTGAGACTTTCGGCGCTCATGCTGCATAGATTACATTCCCGCGGATGGATTGTTTATGGCCACGACATATTCATGGCCGCGCTTTCGTTCATTCTTGCCGTCTATCTGCGTCTCGGTTTCTGGGTTTTTGAGTTTTATCCGGAAATGTGGACATCCGCTTGCGCCTTGTTCACGGGTATCTGCGCGGCGATATTTTGGCCGTCGGGCATGTACCGCGGGGTCTGGCGCTACGCGTCCCTGAACGATCTTTGGGCGATCACCAAGGCCGTTTCCATCGCCACGCTCATTTTTGCCTTTGTCATGTTCATCTGGGTGCGGGCCGAGCCGCTGCCGCGCTCCGTGTTGCTGATCAACTGGTTCGTGCTGATGGCGCTGCTGGGCGGGCCGCGGTTCTTTTATCGTTTGTTGAAGGACCGGCGGTTCGAATATGAGCACAGCACGCCCGGCAATGAGCGCATCCCCGTACTGCTGGTCGGCGCCGGCGACGGTGCCGAATTGTTCATCCGCAGCCTGCGCCGGTCCGGCGATAGCAGTTACGAAGTTGTCGGCCTGATCGCTGAAGATTCAAACCGCGTCGGGCGCGACATTCACGGCGTCCAGGTGTTCGGCACATCGGATGATATCGAACGGGTCGTCCGCCAGTTTCGCAAGCAGGGCCGTGCCCCGCACCGGCTGATTCTCACCAAGGACGACATGGATGGCGCCACGGTGCGGCGTTTGTTGAACGCGGCAAATGATTTGGGCATGACCTTGGCGCGCCTTCCGAAAATCACGGATTTCCGCGCCGGCACCGCCGACAAGATCGAAGTTAAGCCGGTCAACGTCGAGGATTTGCTGGGCCGCCCTCAGGTGCCACTGGACCGCCCGTCCATGCGCCGCCTCATTGAGGGCCGGCGTGTTTTGGTGACCGGCGCCGGCGGCAGCATCGGCAGCGAATTGGTACGCCAGATTTGCACCTTCGCCCCGACAGAGATCGTGCTTGCCGACAATTCCGAATACGCCCTGTACACCGTTGATCTGGAAATGTCGGAGCTGGCGCCGGAAATCGTCCGCCACGCGGAACTGGCCGATGTCAGCGACCGGGCCGATGTCAATCACCTGATCGGCACCTTCAGTCCCGACATTCTATTTCATGCGGCAGCGCTGAAACACGTGCCCATGGTCGAAAAAAACGTCATTGCCGGCATCGATACCAACGTTTGCGGCACCATCAACGTCGCCGATGCCTGCCGCCACAATGGCGTCGGTGTGATGGTCTTGATTTCCACGGACAAGGCGGTCAATCCAACCAGCGTCATGGGCGCCACAAAGCGCATCGCCGAGTCCTATTGTCAGACACTGGACATGAACGGCGATGATGACGATGCCAGGCAAAGCGGCACCCGGTTTGTCACCGTGCGCTTCGGCAATGTACTGGGATCAACGGGGTCGGTGGTGCCCCTGTTCCAGCGCCAACTGGCGAACGGCGGCCCGCTGACGGTGACGCATCCCGATATGACCCGGTTTTTCATGACCGTGCGCGAAGCCGTGGAGCTGGTCCTACAGGCGTCGGCCTTGGCCGCCGGCACGACGACGGGCACGGGCGAGGTGCCGAAAGGCAACATCTGTGTTCTGGACATGGGTGAGCCGGTGCGCATATACGACCTGGCCCAGCAGATGATCCGGCTGGCCGGACTGGTGCCGGACAAGGACGTGGAGATCAAGGTCGTCGGCACCCGGCCCGGGGAAAAGATGTTCGAAGAGGTCTTCCACGGCGCCGAACCGCTGCTGCCGACCGATTGCGCGGGAATTCTCCTTGCGGCCCCGAGAACCGCTGATATAAACGCCCTGACTGAGGCCGTTGAACGACTGAAGGCTCAATGTTCCGCATTCGACAACGCCGGTGCCTTGACGACCATCCAAGAACTGGTTCCGGAGTTTTCCGGCGGCCAGGACGATGCCCGCGCCGCCGCCTCGGCCTGAGACCACCCCATTCCCCGACATACCTGACCTGACGTGAGGCTGACCAATGCCATCTCCCATTCGACGCGCCCTGATTTCCGTTTCCGACAAGACCGGCCTTGTCGGCTTCGGCCAATTTCTGGCCGCACAAGGTGTTGAGATTTTGTCCACCGGCGGCTCCGCCAAGGCGCTCAGCGACGCCGGCGTCGCGGTCACCGAGGTGTCCGATTTCACCGGCTTCCCGGAGATTATGGACGGCCGCGTCAAGACCCTGCAGCCGACCATCCACGGCGGCCTGTTGGCGGTGCGCGGCAACGCCGGTCACGAAGCCGCCATGGCCGAGCACGGGATCAAGCCCATCGATCTGCTGGCCGTCAATCTCTACCCCTTCGAGGCCACCGTCGCCGGCGGCGCCGACTTCGACACCTGCATCGAAAACATCGATATCGGCGGCCCGGCCCTGATCCGCGCGGCGGCCAAGAACCATGCCTTCGTGACGGTTGTCGTCGATCCCGGCGACTATACCCGTGTGCTCGATGAGATGACCGCCAACGGGGGCGCCACCACGGACGATTTCCGTACCCGCCTGGCGGCCAAGGCCTATGGGCGCACGGGGGCCTACGACGCGGCCATTTCGACCTGGTTCGCCGGCGAGTTGGGCGAAACATTCCCGCCCCGCGCCGTGTTCGGCGGCGAGCTGCGCCAAACTCTGCGTTATGGCGAGAACCCGCACCAGGAGGCCGCCTTCTATACCGGCGGTCAGGCCCGCCCGGGCATTGCCACGGCTGAGCAACTGCAGGGCAAGGAACTCAGCTTCAATAACCTCAACGACACGGACGCGGCCTTTGAATTGGTCGCCGAGTTCACCGACAGCCCGGCCTGCGTCATCGTCAAACACGCCAACCCCTGCGGCGTCGCCATCGCCGGCAGCCTGACCGACGCCTACAAGCGGGCCTTAAGCTGCGACACGGAAAGCGCCTTCGGCGGCATCATCGCCTTCAACCGGGTGCTCGATGAAGCGACGGCGAAGGACGTCGCCGAGCTGTTCGCCGAAGTCATCATCGCACCCGAGATCGATGATGCGGCAAAAGCCGTCCTGAGCGCCAAGAAGAACCTCCGCGTCCTCGCCACCGGCACCATGCCGAATGCGGAAGAAACGGGCATGACGGTACGCTCGCTGGCTGGCGGTTATTTGCTGCAGGGCCGGGACCACCGCGTCCTTGAGGACATGAAGGTGGTGACCAAGCGCGCGCCGACGGACCAGGAAATGGCCGATTTGAAGTTCGCCTTCACCGTCGGCAAGCACGTGAAATCCAACGCCATCGTCTATTGCAAGGACGGCATGACCGTCGGCGTCGGCGCGGGCCAGATGAGCCGTGTCAATTCGGCCCGCATCGCGGCCTGGAAAGCCGAAGACGCGGCCCGGGTGGCCGGCGACGGGAAAAGCTGGGCGAAGGGCTCGGTGGTCGCGTCGGATGCCTTCTTCCCCTTCGCCGACGGCCTGCTGGCCGCCGCCGAGGCCGGTGCCACGGCGGTCATCCAGCCCGGCGGCTCCATGCGCGACGATGAAGTCATCGCCGCCGCCGACGACCAGGGCCTGGCCATGGTGATGACGGGAATGCGGCATTTCCGGCACTGAAACGGCTTCGAAACAAACGTTGAAAGCCGGGCCCTGTGCCCGGTTTTTTTTGGGACACTTCAGATGAACTTGAAAAAGTAAGGCGTTCGTTTTACATTTTGGGATGATTACCGCCAAACTTTCGTCGAAATCCCAGACCGTCCTGCCGCGCAGCGTCCGCGACCATTTGGGAATCGGGCCCGGTGACGAGATCGATTTTGAACTGGTTCCCGGCGGCGCCATCATTCACGCCCATAAGAAAAGCCGCCAGGAAGACCCGTTTGCGACCTTCACCGAATGGTCCGGCGACGCCGACGAAGAGGCCTATGCAGACCTTTGATCCGGGCACCGTCTGTGTCGTGCCGTTTCCCTATGTTGAACGCCCGGTTCGCAAACGCCGGCCCTGTGTCGTCGTCGGCGCACCGGCGGCATCCCTTGAGCTTTATTGGATGACGATGATCACCAGCCGGGCAAATGATCCATGGCCCGGCGACGTCGTTGTCAGCGATCTGGACGCAGCGGGCCTGCCCCATCCGTCCGTGGTTCGAACGGCGAAGATTGCCACTGTCGAGGCCGCCGCACTGGCGCCAATCGGCACGTTGGTTCCGGCGGACTGGTCGGATGTCTTGGCGGCGGTCAGCGCGAATTTACCGGCCGCACAAATTCAGTAGAGGATTTTCGCGTAGCGGGCCTGCATGTCCGCATCCGATTCCAGCGGCTCATCGTCGCCGGACTGGTCCTTGATCATCTCGGCGATGGTCGGGATCGGGCGCACTGCCGATTGCGCGTCCGCGGACCACAACTGCGAGCGCATCAGCGCCTTGGCGCAATGCAGGTAGGCTTCATTGATACGGACCACCAGCACCGACGTCGGCAACTTGCCGCGCACTTCGAAACGCGCCAGCAGATCCGCATCGGTGCGAATTTCCGCCGCACCATTGATGCGCAGGGTCTCGTTGACGCCGGGGATGAAAAAGATCAAGCCGACGCCGGGGTTCTCCAGAATATTGGTCATTGTATCGAGGCGGTTGTTGCCGGGCCGGTCCGGGATCGCGATGGTCTGATCATCCAGGACATGGACGAAGCCCGGCGCCTCGCCGCGCGGCGTCGCATCCCCCAGGCCGTCGGGGCCGGTGCTGGACAGCACCAGAAAAGGCGACAGCGCGATGAACCGCTTCGAATGCCGCTCGAGCCGGGTCATCTGCTTCGACAGCGAGCGGCCCTTGGGTTGCTTGTAGACCTGACGCAAGGCCTCGACATCGGTGATATGGGCCATCAGAACTTCCTTTCCGCGATCAGGTCCGCGTCCATGCGCTTGAGGCGCAGATACTGGGCCAGGATGTGCATGAGACTTTGGTGGACATCCTCGACGATGCCGTAGTTATCCGCGTCCACATGCAGATTGACGTCGGCCAGGGCCGCCGAGCGACCGCCGACGAAGCCGGTCATGGCGATCACCGAAACGCCGTTTTCCTTCGCCCACTGGCCGGCGCGGACGATGTTTTCCGAATTGCCCGACGATGAAATGGTGACCAAAACGTCGCCGTCTTGCGCCAAGGTGCTTAATTGGTAGACGAACACATCGTCGTAAGAGATATCATTGGCGATGGCGGTGATGGTCTCGATATTGGCGCTCAGGGAAACGACGCGCGGCCGGGTCTCCGTATCCGTCTGCACGCCCTTCAAATGGTCGCAGACCAGGTGGTTTGAGATCGACGCCGAGCCGCCGTTGCCGCACACATAAACCGTGGCCCGGCGCTCATAGGCGGCACTCAGCAGCTCCGCCGCGTCATGCAGCTTGGCACCCTCAACGCTCTGCGCCGCACGCCCGATCTGATCGAAATAGGCGCGCGAAAAGGCGACGATATTTTCAAAACCCTGGTCTGGAAATGTCATCGCCGGACTATGGCGCGGACCGTGGGGAGGATCAATATCTAAGGGGCGGGTTTTAGGGCTGGCACCTTCATCATCAGCGCGGCACCGACGGCGAAAAACACGATGATCGTCGCCATGCCGGCGCGTTGGCTGTCGAAGGCCGTGGTGGCCCAGGCCAGGAAGAGCGGGCCGAGGAAGGCGGTGGCCTTGCCCGACAACGCGAACAGGCCGAAGAACTCCGTGCGCATGTCGGGCGGTGCCATGTGGGCCATCATCGAGCGGCTGGCCGATTGGGCCGGGCCGACGAAGATGCCCAAGGGCATGCCGAAGACCCAGAACAATGTCTTCGTCTCAACGACCAAAAGGGCCGAGCCCAAGACGGTCAGGCCGGCAACGGATATGAGGATCACCGTCTTCGGGCCCAGGCGGTCGTCCAACCAGGCGAAGGCGGCGGCGCCCAGGCCCGCCGTGACGTTCATGCCGATGCCGAACAGGATCAATTCCTCGAAGCTCAGGCCGAAGGTGCCGGCGGCGTAGATGCCGCCGAAGGCAAACAACGTGTTG
>Ga0114932_10003327_pt1 | contig 15887 bp, 19 predicted proteins | sample 2SBtaG_2_FD_87286 | JGI IMG/M metagenome (GOLD analysis project Ga0114932, IMG submission 87286) | Deep subsurface microbial communities from Kolumbo volcano to uncover new lineages of life (NeLLi) - 2SBTROV12_ACTIVE470 metaG | ecosystem: Environmental > Aquatic > Marine > Volcanic ...
ACAATTAACGTTGATTCTGATAAATCAAAATCTGCACGAATAAAGATTGAAGAATGGGGTGAGAAGAAAGAAGATATTGTTTGTGTTGTAGATGGTGCAAATGATGTAAAATTATTTGATGTTTGTGGATTGGGAATAGCATATCGTGCCCAAGATCTTGTGAAAGATTTGGCTACTACCACATTGGAAGAAAAAGATCTTTCTAAAATAATCGACATTATCAACAAACACTACAAACTAGAATTAGAAGCTGCAACACCTGCATAAACAATTTTTTAGTCCACTATCTCATTTAGAGTACTTGCAAATTATTCCTGTCCATATTGAAAAAGAGATCGAACCCTCTGACGATATTTCTTCTCTTATTTTAAAATCTGAAAATCTTTCAGATGGCGATATTGTAGTGATTGCACAAAAAATCATTTCTAAACAAGAAGGACGTTTGGTAGATTTGTCCACTGTAAATCCCTCTTTATTGGCTGAAGGTATTAGTTCTCAATATGCAAAGGATCCTAAAATCACTGAATTGATTTTATCTGAGTCAAAACGGATTGTGAGAATGTTTAATGGAATTTTGATAGTTGAAACTCATCATGGCTTTATCTGTGCAAATGCTGGAATAGATGAAAGTAATATCAAAGAAGGATATGCAACTTTGTTACCTGTTGACTCTGATGTTTCAGCACAAAGAATTAGAAAGAACATTTTAGAACAATCAAACAAAAATGTTGCAGTAGTGATTTCTGATACCTTTGGTCGTCCTTTTAGACTTGGACAAACTAATCATGCAATAGGTGTGTCTGGTCTGAATCCCATTTTAGATTATGAGGGAACTTTGGATTCTTTTAATAAAATTTTACGAGTAACTGCAATAGCAATTGCTGATGAACTTGCATCTGCATCAGAACTAGTTATGGGAAAATCCCTGAAATGTCCTGTAGCAATAATTCGTGACTATTCATACAAATCTGATAATGATAAAATTGATGAATTAATCCGACCCAAACACGAAGATCTTTTTAGATAATTTTTTTGAATTATATTTTTAGCCAAAATAGGACAAGCTAAACTCAAATAGATTTTAATATGACAAATCGCTCTTTAGCAATTAGTTACAATGTCTGAATCAACTGAAAAAAAATTAGATGCAACCGGATTATTTTGTCCTGAACCCGTATTCAGAACAAAAATTGAAGTTGAAAGAATGCAAGTAGGTGAAATCATAATTGTATCAGCTGATGATCCTGCTGCAGAAGATGATATTTCTAGATGGGTTACAAGAAACGGTCATGAATTATTAGACATGTCCAAAGATGGTGAAACAATTACTTTTAAAATTAAAAAGGTGAAATAATTCAAATCATGACTACTGTCACTGATACTGATATTTTGAATCGTGTAGGTAATACTCCTCTTGTAAAATTAGACTCTCTTACTCATGATAATGTAGAATATTTTGCAAAGTTAGAAGGACATAATCCATTTGGTTCTGTAAAAGATAGAGCAGCATATTGGATGATTAAAGATGGTGAGGAAAAAGGAATTCTGACAAAAGGTAAAAGTATAATCATTGAACCAACTTCTGGCAATACTGGAATTGCATTAACTGGTATTGCAAATGTCTTAGGTTACAAAGTCGAGATTGTCATTCCTGAAAAAGCAAGTAATGAAACTAAAGATATCATAAGAAATCTGGGTGCTAAAGTGTTTGAAACTAGTGATGATTTATGTCCAAAAGTAGGTGCTGGAACTGATCAAAGCATTGCACTTGCAACATCTATTGCATCCTCTAGACCTGACACATATTATTCTCCAAATCAATATGCAAACGAAGCAAATTTCAAAGGACATTATGTGGGAACTGGACCTGAAATATGGAAACAAACAGAAGGTAAAGTAACTCATTTCTTTACTGGTGTTGGCACTGGTGGAACAATTACTGGAATTGGGGCTTTTCTAAAGGAAAAAAACCCTGATGTAAAGATCATTGGCTGTCAACCGCAACAAAATCATCTTATCCAGGGATGGAGAAATTTTGAAGAATCTGCAAAACCTGATTTATTCTTAAAGAGAGAAAATGTTGTTGATGATTGGGTATCTGCTGACAATGATGAGGCATTCTCCGTTGTTAAAGAAGTATTTGCAAAAGACAAACTTTTGATTAGTCCTTCTTCTGCAGCAGTATATGCTTGCATGAAAAAATACCCTATTGAAGGTGATGCATGTGTTGTTGGTATTTTTGCAGATGATGGAAGGAAATTCAAAAGTGTTTATGCAAATCAGAATGTTATGACTGAGGAGGAATTTGATAATTCTCTAAAGGATGCAAAATACATGTCTGAATTAGCATATTGATTAATCTATTCTAAAATTTTCTTCAAATGTTTTTCATAAAATTCTCTAAACGAAGTATTCATGTCCATTTCATGTCTTAGACATTTGTTACTTTGTTCTGTAATTTGATTTTTAATTTCTCTACTCCATTGACTTTGTTGTTTGTCTTTGGAATCAATAACTGTTGGATTGTCTTTAATTTTTTCCATAGTTTCTAACAATGATTCACTTAACTGTCTGAATTTACTTACTCGTAAAAGAAACATTTGTGCTTCTTCTTTATTTACTAAATCCATCATTGCGTGAACTTGATTATAATATTCTAAACCTTTTTCATTATATTTTTTAAAATCCTTCATTCTTAGTTGCCAATATTCTTTAGTAACTTTTTCTTCAATTTTATAACTAAATTGAATTTCTCCTAATTCCATTCCTAATTTTGCCAATTTATCACTATGTTCTTTAGCTGATTTTTTTAGATTTTCTGGAACTTCACTCATGTTTTTCAGTTTTCTCTCTTACAATAAAGAGTTTAGATTTGTGCATCTTTCCACTTTTTCTCTGATTCCTTAGAGTATGACAAAATACATTCTTCACAAAATGAATCCCATTCAGTGACTCCTAATTTCTCAAAAAACTTTATTGACCATTCGTATGGGGGCTCTTTTCTATATTGAAATTGCTGAATAGTGTAAATTTCTTTTTCATAAAATTTATTCAGACATTTTTTGCATTGGGCATTCTTCATTATGACTAATCTGCACTTTCAGTGAGATATTTGTCCACATCGATTGCTGCCATACAACCAAATGCTGCTGCAGTAATTGCTTGTCTGTAACTTCTATCATGCACATCCCCTGCTGCAAAAATCCCTTCTATGTTGGTGTATGTTTTATTTTTTAATTTAACATAACCTTCTTCATCTAAATCAATTTGTCCTTTGAATAACTGGGTGTTTGGTTCATGTCCAATTGCTACAAACAAACCTCCTGCATCTAGTGCAGTCTCTTCATTTGTTTTTAGATTTTTTAAAATAACTTGTTGCATTTTTTGATCTCCTTTGACTTCTTTTACTGCAGAATCCCAATGAAATTTTATTTTTTCATTGTTGAGTGCTCTTTCCTGCATAATTTTACTTGCACGTAATTCCCCTCTCCTATGAATTAGATGAACATTTGATGCAAATTTAGTAAGAAATGTTGCCTCTTCTATTGCTGAATCCCCACCGCCTACAACAATAATTTCCAAGTTTCTAAAGAATGGTCCATCACAAGTTGCACAATATGATACTCCTTTTCCTGCAAATGCTTCTTCTCCTTCTATGCCGAGTTTTCTAGGGTTTGCACCTGTTGCAATAATTACTGCACGACCTTCGTATTCTTCTGATGCTGTTAGAACTTTGAATGGTTTTCGTCTAAAATCAACATCTACTGCTACATCATCAATAATTGTGGTTCCCATTCTTTGTGATTGCTTTCTCATATCTATCATCAAGTCTGGGCCCATGATTCCGTTTTCAAATCCAGGATAATTTTCAACCTCTGTAGTGTTTACTAATTGTCCTCCTGGCAAAATTCCTGATAAAATTAATGTATCATAACCTGCTCTTGAACAATAAATTCCAGCAGTATATCCTGAAGGTCCTGCTCCGATAATAATTACATCAAATTTTGTTTTATTTTTGTCCGGTATTTTTGGCGCATCATCTTTTGATTCAAGAACTGCTGCACCTGCATCTCCCGCCATCATAATGTTAATGGTCTTAATTTCAATAATTTAAGTGAATATCCTTTTTGGTTACTCGTTTTCCATTCTCAAAAGAATTTGATCACAAATTCTTCTCATTTCTGAATCTGATCCCACACTAGAAATTCTTACAATGTCTGAAGTAGTTACAATCCCTACAATCTTTCCATTTTCTATAACTGGTAATTTATGGATTAACTTCTCTTTCATTAATTCAGATGCTTCCCAGATCGTTTCTTCTGAATCAATTGTAATTAATGGTGATGAGATTACTTCTCTAATTTCAGTAAATAATGGTCTTCCTTCTGCAGCAATTTTTGTCACAAAATCCCTTTCTGTAATTATTCCTATTGGATTGCCTTCTTCTGTAACAATTACACAACCAACACTTAATTTTTTCATGTTTTCTGCAGCTTCTTGTAATGATGTTGATTTATCTAAAGTTAGTACATCTTTAGTCATTATTTGTTTTACAAATGTATTATCCATGTTCTCGCTATCCTTTTCAATTATATGATATAAATTCTAAATTACCAGGATTGAAAATCAATTAAGATAATTACATAAGTCTTTAAACTAGCATTTGTTTTTTATAGTAATATGGCAATTAAAACAAAGAAAATTCTTGTTCCTCTAGATGGTTCTAAAAATTCCCTTCGTGGATTAGATATGGCTATTCATCTAGCAAGGCAATCTCAGGGAACAATTACTGCTTTGGCCGTAAAAACTGTGCCTGGAATATATGCAATTCATCCTCTGGGATTCTTGGATTTCAATTCAATGAAGGAGATAAAAAAATTACTTGCTGATGCAAAATTACGTGCAGCGAAAAAAGGAATTCAATTAACTGGAAAAGCAATAGCTGGAGATCCTGGATATGATATTGCCCGATTTGCAAACAATTCAAAAAATCGAATTGATATGGTAGTAGTAGGTGCACGTGGTCGGAGTTCTGCAAAAGAAATTTTCTTGGGAAGTGTTTCAAACTATGTTTTGCATAAATCTAAGAAACCTGTACTTGTTGTGAAATGACTGCAAACAATTTCAAAAAAATTCTTGTTCCTCTAGATGGTTCTACATATTCTGAAAAAGCATTAAAACGGGCATGTGAACTTGTCGAAGCATTTGATTCAAAACTACTTCTCCTATATGTTGTGGAAAAATCTATTCCCATAAATTTACTAGACCGTAAAGAATACCTTGAAATCCTTCGAAAGTTTGGAAACAAAACTTTGCAGAAAGCAAATGTTGTAGCATCTCAAAAAAACATATCTTCAAAACTTTTACTCAAAGAAGGAAATATTGTAAATGAAATTGAAAAAGTTGCAAAAAAAGAAAAATGTGATCTTATTATCGTTGGAAGCAAAGGCCTTGGGTCTGTAACTAGATTGTTGTTGGGTAGCATCTCAAATAAAATATCTCAATCATCTTCTTGCTCTGTGCTTATTGTAAAATGAAATTAACTTGCTAATGCGTTTACTATATCTGATTTTGTAATTATTCCAACCAATCTTCCCTTTTTTACAACTGGAAGGCCGCTGATATTATGTTTGATCATTTTAGTGATTGCAAATTTCACATCTTTGTCTGCATCAATGGTAATTGGACCCGTTGCCATAATGTCTGTTGCATGGAATGGAAAAAGATAACTCATTTGATTAGAATGCTTTTCCTCTAATCCCTTCTTGAACTTGTATTCTTGAACTTCCTTTGGATCAGCTGATTCTGCAATCCATTGTGGGATTTTTGCAGGCACAAAATCTCTGAATGTAATAATTCCTACTGGTTTTTGATTTCGTTTGATGACAATTCTTGAAATTCCATATTTTAACAACAAACTCTCTATGTGTAGAATTGGATCACTGGGAGCTCCTGTAACAACTTTTGATTTCATTATTTTTGAAACTTTAATCGAATCTGAACCTTTTGTAAGGAATGCCGTTGCAAGATTTGTTTTTGTTACTATGCCTTCTAACGTTTTATCTTTTTTCAATATTATCACTAAACTAATTCGGTGCTTTTTCATCAATTTTGCACATTCTTTTACCGAATTTTCTCTAGTTAATGTGAATAATTTTCTTGGTTTGAAATCTTTTGCTTTGACTGATTTAATTGGATTTGCACCTAAATCATAAATTTTTTTTGCTAAATCTTTTTCTGTAATAATTCCTATGGGTTTTTTCTTGTCAATTACTATGACACGTTTAACTTTGTGCTTCAAAATTGCTTCTCTTGTTTTCATAAGTGATGTACTTGGACCTACTGTAACTGGTTTTGTGATTAACTCGGATAATTTCAAATTTCTTACATTCATGAATGATCTACCTAATAATTTGTTAAATATCTTTCAATAATACCATCACTGAAAATCAAATTTGGTAATTATTAGAAAGCTATTTAGTTATAGTTTGTTTTGTTCTGGTATGGCTGATAAAGTTCCGTTATTTGTAATTGGTTTACCAAAAGATGATCCTGCTAATGAAGTCCTCTCTTCAAAATTTGGTACTGCATTAGATAAAGTCCAACAAGTATTATCTCATATTATCGAAGCAAAAATCTCAATAGAGTCTCAAAACGCTGAGGGTTCTAGAACCCATTATGATGCTACGGCCACTGTCAAGACCTCCAAAAATCAACTTGTTTACACTGAATCTGGTTGGGATATTTTGAAAATTGCTGATGATTTGAGTAGAAAATTGGAGGGAGAATTATCAAAACATGACGATAAAAGACAAAGAGAGAGTATTCGTAAAAAGGAGTATTGAGATTGTTCAAAAATATTCTTGTTCCATTTGATCTTTCAACTCAATCTACACGAGCCTTTAAAGCTGCAGTAGATATTGCAAAATGCCGTGATTCTAAAGTTACCCTGCTTACTTGTCTTGAAGGTGATGCATGGCATCACAAATACTATGATGCCCGAGCCGATTCTGAACTAATTAAAAAACAGAAAAAAGCTTCTCAAAAACATCTTGAAAAATTGGAATCTTTGGCAGAAAAAAATAATGTTTCTATAAAATCACAAATTATAACATCAAAATCTGTTGTTAATGATATTGTAAATTATGCAAAATCTAGAAAATATGATTTGATAGTAATTGGCTCTCATGGTAGATCTGGATTTGATAAATTACTTTTAGGCAGTATTGCAAATGGTGTTTCTCAAAAAGCTAGATGTCCTGTTTTAATTGTTAAATAAACAGAATGTGGTTTAATTGATTTCTATAGTTGGTAGCGGCCGAGTTGGTTCATCTATTGCGTTTCTTTGTGTGTCTAACGGATTAGATGATGTTTTACTAGTTAATCGAGACAAGAAAAAAGCAATTGGTGAAGCATTAGATATTTCAAGTGCAATTCCTGCGAACTCTAAATTTTCTATTCATGGAACAGATGACTATTCTCAAATATCAGGTTCTGACATTGTTGTGATTACTGCAAGTGTTGGTGTTTACATGAAAGATAGGACTGAAAATATGGAACTACAGGTAAAGATGATAAAAGAAATTGCACAAAAAATCAAACAATACTGTCCTTCTGCAATAGTTTTGATGGTCTCTAATCCTCTTGATGTTTTAACCTATTTTTTCCAAAAAGAAAGTAATTTTCCTAGATTCAAAGTTATTGGCATCGCGTCAAATCTTGATACAAGCAGATTTCGCTATCACATATCTGAAATCCTTTCTGTACCTCAATCTTCCATTTCCAATGCTATTGTTTTAGGAGAACATGGTGATTCCATGGTTCCTATTTTTTCTAGAGTAACTGTTGGTGGCAATCCTCTTTTTTCCCTGATTGATAGCAGAGATTCTATTACTGAAAATGTTAGAAGTTATTGGAAAAAATTGAGAAATTTTAAGAGCAGATCTCACTTTGGTATTGCTAAAAATACTTTTGATGTTATTGATTCTATTTTAAACAAAAAAGAAATCCTCATTCCTGCATCTGTTGTTCTTGAAGGTGAATATGGAGAAAATTATGTTGCCATGGGTGTACCTGTAAAAATTGATCAAAATGGTGTAACTGAAATACAAAAAATAAAACTTGATGACACAGAATCCTCATCTTTGAAAAAATCATCTGAAAAGATTCGTAATCATATTCGTTCTCTTCATTCTTGATTTGTTAATTTTTTGAAATTTTCTTGATGTTTGTTACACATCTTTTTGTTTTCTAATTGTAAATAGATGAGATCTTTTTGCCAATGAGCATTGTATAATCTGCATTCTTTGTTTTCACAAAATGCATCACCTGTCTCATAATACATTATAGATTGTAAAAGATACCCTTTGATTATTTCTGACAATCTTGAATCATTATATTCTAAAAATTGACCTTTGAATTTTTCTTTGATTTCCTCCATTTTTTCTTTAGTAAAATCTGTCATCATTTCTAGATAGTATTGTTTTGGTTTTGCAGGTGCTTCTATTATTCCTGAAGTTGAAATTATTACCGGATTTGAGCCAACTAAAGCTCTTGCATGATATCTGAAATCATTTTCATCAAAGGTACATGTTAGTTTATTTGTAAAAACCATGTGAAGTACGTCTCCTTTATTTTCATTTTTTGAAATGAATTCTGATATGATTTTTTGTAATTCAAATCCATCATACATGGTCATTTTTTCTTCATTTGACATGTCTTTGTTTTGTGTTTCAATTTTAATTTCTTCTTTTGATGGTGTGTGTGGTTTGAATGGTTTTTTTAAATCAAAAATTCTAGAACTAGCTATTTTATCATACATAATTTGATTTGAATCTTGAAAAAAATTCCCTCTAATCTCAGTTTTTACCTTAAATGTATCTACAATAAATTTCTCTAATTTTTTTAATTGAATTTGTGGAACTGTGGGCTCATCGTATAGAATGATTTTAGATGTTTTCAATAAGATATCTTTGGTTTTGATTGCTTATCTTTCTAACTCTTTGATTTTTGCTGCTGCAATTTCAGCTGCTCTCTTTCCAGAATATAACATGGAGCCAAATGTTGGACCCATTCTTGCAAGTCCATGTGTCTCTGTAACTGACATTCCTGCTGCAATTAATCCTGGATAAATTTCACCTGTCTTGTGAACAACGTGTTCTTCTCCATCATTGACATACATTGGTTCCATTCCTTTCCATTCAGCAAGTCCTCTATCTACTAGTCTTTTCACTGCTACAGAATCATGTCCTGATGCATCAATGATTACTTTAGCTTCAAATGCAACTGGATCAACACATGTGATGTTTCGTGGTAATGCTGATACTGGCATCCAATTAACAACTATTCCTGCAACTCTTCCGCCCTTTAGTACTAAATCATCAAATTTTGTTAATTGAAGAAATTTAACTCCTGCATCACAAGCTCCTGCAATTAATTTTGAAACTGCATGTGGTCCTGGTGTCATGTATAATCCCTCTTGTACTTTTTTGTATGGCACTCCTAATTCATCCCAAATTTTTTGAGCCGGCTCTCTTACTGTGACAGGATTCATCATATATCCTCCTAACCAATAACCTCCGCCTAGGTAGTTATTTTGTTCAATGACTAAAACCTTGTAGCCCATATTGGATAATTCTCTACTAGCTGTTAATCCTGCAGGACCTGCACCAATAATGATGACATCTGATTCTGCTCTATCAATTAATACATCGTGAAATTCATTTGCTATTGCACGTGTAATTTCGACTTCACGTACATCTGTAAAAATTTTATCTGATTTCTCTGCAACTGTTGCTTCTTGCATGGAAGTGAAGAATTTTATTTATAATTAATACTTTGCCACATCTTTTTTTCAAAAAAATTAGGTTACACTAATCAACTCTCTTATTTCCACACTGCTGAAGTAGGAAAATTTTGTACTCTAAGGAAAATTTTTCTCCTAAAAGCTCCAAATATCAAAAATTTATATCCAAATTAAACAAAATTTCTTTGTATTGACAGTACCTAATCTAAAGCAGACTGCTAAACCTGTAAAACCTAAAATCAATTGGGCTAGAATGGAAGAAGCTGACAATTTTGCTAAAACTGTGAAATTATTCCGTCAGGGAAAATATGACGAAGCTAGTTTTAGACGATTTAGGCTTCAACATGGCGCATATGGTACTAGAATGACTAATGATTATGCAATGGTTAGAATCAAACTTCCTGCAGGTGAAATCTATCCCCGTCAATTTGAAAAAATATCTCAACTTAGTGAACAATATTCTATTGGAAATGCACATTTTACAACTAGAGAAAGTATCCAATTACATTGGGTAGTTCTTGAAGATGTTTCAGAAATACTTCGCAGTCTTGCTGAAGTTGGAATGACCTCAAGAGAAGCATGTGGTAATAGCGTAAGAAACGTAATGTGTAGTCCTATGGCTGGTGTCTGTACTGATGAGGAATTTGATTCCACACCTTATGCTCTTGCTACTGCAAAATTCTTTTTAAGAAATCCCATGTCACAAGGATTGCCACGTAAGTTCAAATTCACTTTTACATGTTGTGAGAAACATGGAATGGCAAGAATAGTAGATGTAGGATTAATCCCACAAATAAGAGAAATAGACGGTGAACCTCAAAGAGGATTCAAAATATTTCTTGGAGGTGGTTTAGGTAACAAATCTTTTGTTGGACATCAATTAGAGGAATTTACTCCAGAAGAAGATTTACTTCATACTTCTATTGCAGTAGTGCGATTGTTTGATAGAATGGGTGATAGAACTAATCTTGCAAGAAATAGAATGCGTTATCTTGTAAATGAGATGGGTTGGGAAAAGTTCCAAAATCTTGTGTTAAAAGAACGAGCTGTTGTAAGAGCAACTCAATCAGTAATTACCAGACTTAAAGTTGATACGACACCTAATGAACTTAAACGACCTATCAGAATTACTGATGAAAGTGGTGAGTCAGCTCCTGATGGTTTTGCAAGATGGCTGAAAACAAATACTGTCAAACAAAAACAATCTGATTATCATTCTGTATTCATTACACTTGAAGCAGGTGATATTACTTCAAACCAATTAATGGCAATTGCAGATATCATTCGTGACTTTTCTGCTGAGGGCAAGGCTAGAACCGGTTTTGTGCAAAATGTGGCAATTCGTTATGTTCACGAAGATGATTTGTCCAAATTGTATTCTAAACTTCTTGAGGTTGGATTGGCAAAATCTGGTTCATTAACTATGACTGCTCCTATTGGCTGTTCTGGAACAACATCTTGTAACTTGGCTTTGACTAATTCTCATAGACTTGCAAAAGAAATTCAAAGAAAATTCCTCGAGTTAAAACTTGATGAGGATGATGATCTTGGGGATTCTTCCATTAAGATAAGTGGCTGTCCTAATTCTTGTGGTCAACATGGAATTGCAACCATTGGATTCTTTGGCGGTGGTGGACGTGTTGGAAAAGACATGTATGCTAATTATCAGATGTCTATAGGTGGACGTTCTGATGGTGATGCCATGTTGGGTCAAACACTTCTTAGAGTTCCTGCAAAAAGAGTGATTCCAGTAATTCTAAAAATCATTGAAATTTTTAAAGAGAATAAAAAATCTGACGATACTCTCAAGTCTTGGATTCATAGAATTGTTAGTGGAAACGAAGATTCTAAAATAAAGTCCATCAGTGATATCAAAAATGTTCTTGAACCCTTAACGGTTCCTCCAACAAAAGACGATGATCCTGATTTCTATCTTGATTACGGTAATGACACAAGTTATCATACAAAAACTGGCAAGGGTGAATGTGCTGCTTGACAGAATCAAATAAAATAACAACTGATGTAGATTCTTTACGTTCAGAAATTAGAGACAAAAGTGTTAGAGTAATTGATGTTCGAAGAGAAAATGATTACAAACAAGATCATATTTCTTCTGCAGTAAATCTCCCTTTAGCACATCTATTATCTGACGATAGTCCTGAAAGAGTTTTGAAGTTAGTAAACTCTATGGGAATTGATGATGAAACTCCCGTAGTTGTTTATGATGATACATTTGGAGCTTTGGCATCAAGAGTTGCATGGACTCTAGAATATTTGGGACATTCTGATGTAACATTACTTGAAACTACTTACAGTCATTGGAAATCTCTTGGACTAGAAAATGATTCAAACACCCCTGAAATTCAAACTAAAGAACATTCAATGAAACTACAACCTGATATTTTGGCCACCTCTGATTACTTGGAATCTGCAAAAAATCGAGATGATGTTATTCTGATTGATAATAGGGAGAGGTTGAACTTTCTTGAACAACATATTCCAGGAGCTATTAGTTTGCCTTATCGAACCTTGGCTTCAAATGACAAAATTTTACGCTCAAAAGAGGATATGAAACGATTATTGGAAAACCGTGGTGTTACTGGAAATGCCGAAATTATAACATATTGTGGCAGTGTGGGAACTCTTTCTGGTTTGGCCTATTATGCTCTAAAATCAGCTGGATTGCCAAATGCAAAACTATACGTTCGTTCGTTTAAAGAATGGAAAAATCTTGAAAAGCCTACAGAAAAACAAGAAGATGCTAGTTATTGGGATTTATCGGCTGAATAATTAAGAAATTTCATTTCTGAGTTTTTTTGTAACTGTTCCTTCAATGTTTTCAAAAAGAACAATCATTTTCTCTTTATTGTCAATTAGGTATTCTTCTCCTCTATCTTTTAATCTGATTTTCCATAATCTAATTTCTCTATGTTCATCAAAGAAATTTTCAATCATTTGTTCTCCTGATTTTTTTGGGTCTATGAACACATCAAAGATTTCTATGGTTTTATCTACATCCCCTTCTTCAATTGATTCTTTGACAGATTGAATTGCTTGACTGAGCTCTTTCAAATTCTTTACTGGCTTTGGTAATGTCTTTTTGGTAATTCCAAACAATCCTTTTTTTTCTTTACCTAATTTTTCTGCAATGTTATCTGCAAGATCGTACACTGGAATTTTACTTAAACCGTCACGTTTTTCATTTTGTACAATTAATCCTTTCTCTAATAATTTTCTCAAAGCTTCTTCTGCATCTACTTTATCTAGAAATGTTGTCCATACAATTGCACCTATAGTATGGTATCCTTGTCTTACTGATTCTAAAACTACCACTTCTTGAATTCTTTTGAACCCTTCTTCTATTCTTACATTCGTGAAGTCTTTATCTCGAATTGACTTTCTGGCATTTTTAACATCAATTTCAATTGAGCGTTTTAGTGCTTCTAATGATTCTGGAACTTGATTTAACAAAGATAAGAAACAAGCTTGATTGTACCATGCCATTCCATATGTTGGATCTGATTCAATTGCTTTTTGAGCTGAATCTAATGCTTTTGCATAATTTTTTTGTTCATAGTGAACTAATCCTTTGAGATTCCAAGCTTCTGGATTTGTAACATCAATATCTAAAATTTTATCATATACTCTTAGTGCTTCTGGATATTCATCTAAATGAAATCTAGCATATCCTATCTTCATCAAAGTTTCAACATTGTCTGGCTCAATTCGTAATGCTTGTTCAAACACTTCGATGGCATCTTCTAATTTTTCATCGGCCATCAAATTGACGCCTTTTTTAAATAATTTTTTACGATTATAATCTATATCGACAAGACTTCTTTCCTTAGGAATTGTTTTTTCTATTTTTGTCTCTTTTTCTTCCTTTGTCTTTCGACCAAATGGTTTCTTCACAGCTCAATTTGCTGTTTTATCTAGATAAATACCAAGCTTAAATGAGCCTATGCTGCTAAACCTGCATTTTGGAATAGGTTCAAGCGATCTAAATACAGAAATACTTGAAATATACACAAACGATTGTGTCATCTCAGCCACGATTAGAGATTCAAGGACAGGCACCTTTCAAACAATCCGGTGTCTATGAAGCTCAAATTGCAATTACTGATAGTAAACCATCTGATGATGATATTCGAACAAAACAATTTTCATCTTTATGGCGAGGAAATTTCCATCTTAGAGTTAAAGATGGTGTTTTTTCTGAGACCGTAGGTTCTCCTGCAAATCCTCTTCCTTCATCTATTGCTAATCTTGATAAAATTTGGATCGTTGTTACTGATTTATTCTCATCCCTACATACTGTTTTTGATGTATCTTTAGCAAGTTCTACACCAAAACCTGAAACCATTTCTAAACCAAAACCTGACACAACTGAAACAAAAACAATTTCTGATAGTCCAAAACCTAAACGTTCTCCTAAAACAACTTCTGCCGGTTCTCCTGGTCCAACTGGTGTCCCCGGTGACAAAGGTTCTCCTGGTCCAACTGGTGTACCCGGTGACAAAGGTCCAATAGGTCCACCTGGTCAACAAGGTCCAATAGGATCAAAAGGTCCTGAAGGTTCTCCTGGTCCAACTGGTGACAAAGGAGCAACTGGTGACAAAGGTCAACAAGGTGACAAAGGAATTTCTGGAGATAGAGGATTAACTGGTGACAAAGGAATTACTGGAGATAAAGGAGATAAAGGTGACAAAGGAATTACTGGCCCTCCAGGTGACAAAGGAGAAAAAGGTCCAACAGGTCCAATTGGAGAAAAAGGTCCTTCTGGATTAAAAGGCCCAACAGGTCCACCCGGAGAAAAAGGTCCTACTGGTTCTGTTGGCGATAAAGGTGCATCTGGATTAAGAGGAGTCCCTGGAGAAAAAGGTGACAAAGGTCCGCAAGGAGTTCCTGGTGACAAAGGATTAACTGGTTCAACAGGTCCACCCGGAGAAAAAGGTCCTACTGGATTGTCTGGAGTTCAAGGAGAAAAAGGAATTCAAGGAGGCCCTGGTCCAATAGGAGAAAAAGGTCCAGCAGGTCCACATGGTGACAAAGGTCCAATAGGTCCAGCAGGTCCACATGGTGACAAAGGATTAACAGGTCCAGCAGGTCCACATGGTGACAAAGGTCCAATAGGTCCACCTGGTCCAATAGGAGAAAAAGGAAACAAAGGTACCGAAGGTCCAATAGGAGAAAAAGGTCCACAAGGTCCACAAGGTCCCGCTGGTTCTAAGGGATTAACTGGAGTTCCTGGTCCTCAAGGAGAAAAAGGAGAAAAAGGTCCCGAAGGTCCAATTGGAGAAAAAGGAACAACTGGTCCGTTAGGTGCTCCTGGTGACAAAGGTCCACAAGGTCCACAAGGTTCACAAGGTGAACGTGGAACAACAGGTCCGTCTGGAGAAAAAGGTCCACAAGGTCCACAAGGAATTCAAGGTCCACAAGGTGAACGCGGTCCAACAGGTCCAATTGGCTCAATAGGTGAACAGGGTCCAGTCGGAGGGCAAGGCCCAGTCGGCCCAGCAGGTCCAAGAGGTCCACCAGGTCCACCCGGAGAAAAAGGTCCTTCAGGTGGAATGTCTTCAGAACAAAAAGCAATTTTCAAAGATTTGTTAGAAATTTTAACTAACAAAAATATTATCACAACTGAAGAACAAATTAAATTGATGAGTTATCTTTATTGATAAATTATATTTTTAATTAAATAATTTTAGAAATTAATTTTTTTCTGAAAATATTTTATCCTTTTTCATTTTTTATTATTTCTGTCATTTGTTTTGTTGTAATTTTGTAGATGTTTGATTATTAATTTTAATCTAAATTTATTCACATTTTATTTTTAAAATAATTTTTATAGTTTTCACTGTAAGATTTTAGAAAAATGGAAACAATTCGTCGTCTGAAAGACGATTGTTAGTTTACTGACGAGATTATCGTCTTTTTGCTGCTTTTCTTCTAGGAGCTGCTTTTCTCTTTGCTGCAGTTTTTCTCTTTGGAGCTGCTTTGCGTTTTGCTGCTGCCTTTCTCTTTGGAGCTGCTTTGCGTTTTGCTGCTGCCTTTCTCTTTGGAGCTGCTTTGCGTTTTGCTG
>Ga0114932_10003330_pt1 | contig 15877 bp, 23 predicted proteins | sample 2SBtaG_2_FD_87286 | JGI IMG/M metagenome (GOLD analysis project Ga0114932, IMG submission 87286) | Deep subsurface microbial communities from Kolumbo volcano to uncover new lineages of life (NeLLi) - 2SBTROV12_ACTIVE470 metaG | ecosystem: Environmental > Aquatic > Marine > Volcanic ...
AGAATATATCTATTTTATCTTTAATCATTGGATCATCACTAAAGACACTCCATATTAAAAGTAAAATCGGGAGCGAAATTAAAATCAAAACGAACTCGTCTTTCCATCCATTGTCTTGTGATTGCCTAACAACTTGTTGGTATTCAATTTCACCATTGGCCATCTTCTGTGCATGTACCATAGCTGCATCAGACTCAAGCATTTTACGCTTTTGTCTGTTTTTCATTATGTGAGTACCAGCACCTACCGCTAGCTTAATAACATCTAATATCATAAATTATCTTCTTTCCATTTCTGAACATCAAAACTAGGACATTCTTTTTCTGAGATTTCATTGTGTCCAATTATCTCTGCTTCAGGATAATTAGTTTTTAATTGTTGTACTAAATCTAATAAGGCAGTCCATTGCTGTGCAGTAAAATTATTTTCAGCAGAGTTATCTTTAGCCATTCCACCCACCAAGCACAAACCCAAACTCTTATGATTATATCCTCTTGCGTGTGAGCCAGTATCACGAATGCTGCGACCAAGTTCCACCTCTCCGTTTCTTCTTATTATGTAATGATAGCCAACATCTCTCCAACCTAAATCTAAATGCCATCTACGAATTTCAGTTAGCCCAATATCCATTGAGGGCTTTGTAGCCGCACAATGAATAATGAGGAAGTCAGTTGACTTGCGTTCTTCCATTAACTAAACCAAGCGACAATGACTAATATTATAACAATCCATGTAGGAATTTTATAATTTAACCACTTCCAAGCTATGTCTATATATTTCCATATTGTATCCATAAATTACTCCTTTATTTGATTTTTTTATAAGGATCAGTACTAAGTTTTACAACTTTTTCAGGTTGAACATTTGCAACAATATCATCTAAGTTATTTTTAATATAGTGAACTACATTTCCAACAATACTTTCTTTAGTTAAATCTTCAGCAATTTTTTCAAATGTATCGCCCTTTTCTAAATTTTTAGTAATAGAAATTGCGTGTGCTTTTGCTTCTCTATCAACCAGTTGATCGAATGGTTTTATGTTTATTGCAAATAATATTGGAGTGATACCATTAGGTGTCGGAGCAAAACCAAGTCTGGCAAATGCTCTGTAATTATCAATGTTAAGTTTTAATATTCTTCCTATAAGTCTATTTGTTTGCATTTTTTAGTCTCTCTATTTCTAGTTCGCAATAATGTATGATTTTCTTTAAATCTTCAATACCATTTTTATCTTGATACCTCAAAACATACTTAATTACGACACCTTGAAAAAAGCTTAGTCTATTTTTTGCAATAAACTCAAACGGTTGTATGACATATTTTTTTATATAATGATTGCCACCAACTTGTATTTTAAATGAACTCAACAGACTTTTCCATTCCAATTACCTTTAGAATCCATAGGCATTGCAAATAACATTGGTTGATTATCTACAATTGCACCTAAAGAAATAATTGGTCTTTTTATATAATTTTTTGCGTACTTAAATGCTTCATGTTTTGGGTCTATGCTACAACCCACAGTCATTGCAAAATTCAAAGCTGTAGGCGAACTCCAATAACTAAGATTTGACTGCGTATGCTGATGACCAGCAACAAATGACATTCCTAATTCTTTTGATGATGCTAATACACTTGCTTTAAAATGATGTGTAAAAAAAACTTTAGTTTTATTTGGTAAAGTTACAATTAATTTATCGTGCCATGTCCACTTCCAAGATTTTTCTATTCCTAAAATATCATTCAGGTCTCTAATAAAAGATTCTGGCATTGAAGAATTTTCTGCTAATCTTTGTATTCTAATATCGTGATTTCCATTTAAAATCTGCATTTGGCAAGGGAATAACTTTCTTAATTTTAAAATACTTTTTCTTGCATCTTTGAGTTCATATTTAATATTAGGCAACTCTGCTGAATGTAGATGAGAGGATATGCTGTGCATATCAACCAAGTCTCCAATATGAATTACATTTGTAAATTTTATATGGTCTCTAATTTTCTTAACCCATTCAAAATATTGTGGGTGTTCATAAGGAAAATGAGTGTCCGAAAGGATTAAAACTCGCTTCATTTGATACTCCTTTAAAGAGTTATGAGGTCTATAAATGATTTAACTGTTTCAGCAAAGACAATCGTAAACATAAAACAAAGGGCTAAAACTACTTTAGTCAGGACATTGATCTTATGTTCGATGGTATGAAGATGATTGTCTTTAATAGATTTTATGTCTGCTTCCATCAATGCGACTTTCTTATCTAGTCTTTGTATTGCTTCGCTATTTTTTTGACTCTGGTTTGGCATTGGCTTCTTCTTTTGGTAATTCGGCTGTTAGAATTGCTGTGTAAGCACCTTCTATTATATTAAGTCGATCAGTTTGTAATAAAAGTTTTGGTTTTTCTTCTGCAACATATTTAAGTTGTGCAAAAGCTATTTTACCTTTTTCAGATAATTTGGTTTCGTCGTATTCTTTATTATTAAATGTAAACATATTTCTCCTTATTGTAAATTTAACCAACCTGTTACGATGGCTTTATATTGATTACTTTTTTCTCCTTTATGTGTATGTGTCCAATCACTAGGAAATAATAAAGTTAAACCTTTTTTACAAGGTGTTGTTATTTTTTGATATTTGAAAGATGTTCCGCCTTTTTCTGCATCTGTTAAGTAGGTCATAAAAACACCCATTCGTTTTGCTTGTGCTAATTTTTGTCTTTCACAATGTTCTTGTGAGTACGATTGTCCAGCTTCATAACTTTGCACAAATGTTTCTTCGTCTCCGCCATTAAAATCTATTAAAGATACTTCAGGATATTTATCCATATACTTAGAAATACTTTTTGATAATTCTTTATGGTATCTATTAAATAACTCTGGATTTTTGTTTAAACTATATTGTTTACCTTGAACAACATTATCGTTTCTTTCTAAACCATCTACACTATCTATCCACGCAAGAATATCATCACATAAATTTTTACTTATAAAAGAGCTACCAATAAAACTATCTATAGGTAAATTCATTAAGCTTCTTCTAATGCTTTTACTTTAGCTGATAATTCTTGAATTGCTTTAATCATTGGAGAAATAAATTCTTCATATCTTAATCCATAAGTATATTCATTATCTATTTTTTTTGTTCCAAGATCATGTTTAAAGTGGCCAAGTTCTTTAGATGCTTTTTGTTTAATATCACCTACACTTCTAATGCCTTTTTTAACTTCATCATCATCAGATGTAAATAACACTGCGTCTTGAGTTTCAGGATCATCTTCTGACCATTTAGTATTATCCTCTTTTTGTGTTTTGATAAAACCTGCAAAGTCTGTGCTTGTTTTACTAAGCTCACCTAATAAATCTTCTATGTCTTGAGATATCAAACCATAGTGTGTTCTAGTTTTTTCTTTAAACTTATAGCTAACAGGTTTTAACTTGTTAACAAAATCTAATCCTAAATCAGATTCAGTTATGTTATCTTTTATATTTTTATCTGAGGTTTGAATTGTGCCATTAGTTGCATAGATATCATCCCATTTTAAATTAGCATAACCCAAATCATTATTATCATTTGTAAATGGATAAAATGAATCAACGCTTCCATCAAAAGCATAACCATTATTACTATCACCCGGAATTATCTGTGTCGTTCCATTATGATAAATATACATTCTATTAGTAACAGAAGCTGCTCCATCTTTAGTTGTAGCAAATTCAAGTCGCCCAGGCATATCATTTTCACCTGGTGTTGCATCAATTTTTGCAGCAATAGAGGCTGCTGGGGTAAGTAAGTTAGTACCATCATCAGCAGTGAATAAAATCATTCCAATATTTTCATTGTGAGCTACGCAAGTATAAGAGCCTATTGCAGCATTTGCAGATTTACTAATATTTAAAACAGGCTCTACTGTGTTAGTTGTAGAGCTTGCGTGAAGTATTGAGCAACTACTCTCAGCATTATGTCCTACTATTCTAAATACACTAGAACTTCCTTGTATAAAAGCTTGAGATGCTGCTGATGCGGCAACTGTTGAATTTTTTTCTGCACCAACTATTGAAACATTATCCATAGAAGCATCTACAAATATTAATCCCTGAGATAGATTGCCTTCTACTCTAAAATTAACATCGTCTGAATCCTCGTTAATAATAACATTAGTATCACTAATAGTTATTTGATCATCATTAGAGGAAGATTGGTCATCAATACCAGTTATTGAAGCACCTGCATATGTTTTTAGTCTTGACGCTGCTACTTTACGGTTTGTACCTCCAGCACCATTATCAATAATAAATAAATCCGCATCAACAATCGCTTCGCCAATGTCTGTTCCACCATCAATATCAAGATCAGCAATATTTATTGATCCATCTGGAAAAACTGGTGCTTGTGAAAATGTAACTGCTCCACCATCAGCAATAGTCATTGCATCGTCTCCATCAGTAAATTCAATTAATGCAGTTCTGATAGAGTCAGCTTTAAAATATTCAACTGTATCGTTTGTTTGATCTAATTCAGCGATTGTAATATAAGCATCATTATCTTCGTTTCTTATTTGAAGTAAATTTGTGTCTGTTTCATAAAACCATTGATTTGCAAAAGTTGTGCTTGGTGCGGCCGTTCCTGAATTGTTTGATGCAACCGCAGATAAAGCATTATTTATATCAGACCTAGTGTTTGGAAATGTCTGGTTTGCTATGTTATAATCGTGTTGTGCCATTGTTTTCTCCTTATAAGTGATTTGTTATATTTTGGCAATTAAATTGCTCTGCCTTGACCATTGGCTACATAATCAAAGGTTTTGCTTATTGTTGATCCGCTTGAGTTAAAAAATTCTATTGTAAAACCAGTTGCAGATTTACTTGTTATTGTAAAGAAGTCTCCTGTTGCAAGGTTTTGAGCAGAAATAGTAACTGAAGGCTCTGCATAAAAAGCTGTTCCAAATGTTACTACTTTTCCAGATGTACTTGTTCCTGATACAATATTTTGTTGTCTATCTGTTCGTTCCATCATAAATAATTTAACTTGGCAATTATTTACTTTTGGTGATTGTTGACTAACTGCTGATGACAGTTCAAGTTTAAATTTTGCATAACGAAATTCGTAGTTACCATCTTGAAAAGGGGTGAAAGCAGTAAATGTTGAGTTATCGTCTGATGTAGCAATTAATAATTTTGCATCCATTTGAGGTGGAGAACTTGAATCATCAAAATTACCTTGAGCAGAGTCAAATAAACCTCCAGCATCATCAAAACTAGAAATTCTATCAATCATATCTACATTTAGAAAAGAAGATACTCTGCCTTGATATTTAGCCGCTAAAGAAAATTGATTTGCAAATAAATAATCACCAGATGACTCAAAGCCATCTATTTCATCAAAAAACCCTCCTTGATCGTCAAAGTCTCCAGAAACACTATCAAAATTAGTAACCGCTTGCCCTTCTAAAAATAAAGCATCATCAGATACAGCTACATTATTTTTAGTTCCATTAAATGATGTTTCTTCTGTTAAAGTTAATTGTAAATTTTGACCAGCAAATTCGCTTATTGTTCCAATCACTGAGGTCGCTGTAACCGACTCGTGTCCTAGTAAATCAACTGCTTTAATAAAATATGTTCCAGCTTTGGCAGGTACGATAACAGAATTAGCTGGTGGGCTAACCCTATCAACTAATAATGTTGTATTAATATAATTAGCACTTGAAGTAACTGGAGTATATCTAATAAAATAATGACTTAAATCTAAATCGGTGCTTGGTGTCCATTCTAAAACAGCAACTTGATCTTGAAAATCTATTGAAAGATTACTGACATTAGCTGGTGGATCACTTGCACCCACAACAAAATGATCTTGAGTAACAAAAGCAGATTTATAACCAAGAGAGTTTATTGCTCTAGCTTTTATATTATAAGTTGCTCCACTTTCAACTGCAATCTCTCTGACTGTTGCACTTGATATACCAGATGTTTTGTAAATACTATCTGTTGATTTTTTATATACAACCTCAAACTTATCAACAAAAAAATCTGATGTTCCTCTTAATGTAACAGTCATTACAACATTAATATTACCTTCTGTAACATTGACCAATTCATCTGTAATTGATGTTATGGTTGGTGCATTGACAATTTTTGGATTGGGTAAGAAAGTTGCTGGAGCATCTGGTGTTTGTATCTTTGTGTTATAAGTATATACAGACGCAGTATATTCTAAACCCCTAACAGCAACAAATCCTCTTTTATCTAAACTTAAACTATTACAAATAAACAATTTAGAACTGAAACCAAATCCTGTGTGCGTAACTGCAAATATATCACCAACTACTAAATTTAAAGCTTCTGATGTAGTTTTCAAAGCTATTCTTAATCCAGTTCGTGATCTTTTTAATGCAAGTTCAGCTAAATCTTCGGCTTGATATGGACTTGTTGTTGCTGGTAAACTCATATCAAAATGCAATTCTTCGTCATTGTCAGAAGCTAGCATTGTAGCATATTTAAAATCACTACCTACATTTGTTTCATCAATAGGTGGATATATTATTTCATCTTTTTGATATGCTTTTTCTTCATTATCAAATCGAGCAATTACTCTATTATATTTTTTAGCTTTTTCTTCTCCAATAATTTTTAAACCACCAATCATCATATCTTCTGTTATTGTTAAAACAGATGATCCAGTTCCTTCAATTTTTAAAGTGTAGAGACCTCCAGAGTAAGTAAAGAAACCTCGCATTGATGATATAATGGTTTTTACATTATCAATTAGCTTAGTTTTGTTTCCTAACCCAACATGACATTCAAATAATTTAGTTGTACTTGCTCCAGTATGGGTTGTTACATTTGTATTACAAACACCTTGAGCAGTTGTAAAAGCTGTCGTGTCTATATCACTTGCAGATAAGCCTTTTCCGTATCTTGTAGAAATTAGATAATCATGTAAACACAATGCTGGATTAGCAGAAAATGCCATTGAAGTTCCACTTAGATTTGTATTGACTATTTTACCCCTAATAACAAAATTAATTTTAGGTATTCTATTAAAAGCATCTGAATTATATTTAAATCTAAAAGCGGCATGACATATACCCTTACCACTATGAGAAATGTTCCAACCCAAATTACTAATTTCATTATTGACACTAAAAGAGGTTGTTCCCTCGCTGTAAGTGTGTCCATCATCTGTTCCATTAAAAAAAGTGAAGTTTGTTAAATAGTGAGTAGTTTCTACTCCATCAACTTCTTCAGTTCCTTGATATGCTGGGTGTGAAGTTTCAATTGAAAGACCTGATGTATTTGATGGTGCAGATGTACTAGCACCTCCAGAGGACATACTTTCAATTAAAGTTTTTGTACCAAATGTTGAGTCTGATCCAGTAAATGTAGCATAAAGTTCATCATCAATAAATAACTCCGTAAATCTTGCAACCTGACCTTCACATAAAGCTAAGATTACATATAAAAATTGATTATCTGTTGAGGTTGCTAACCAAACTATATTACCGCCTACTTTACGAGTTCCATAAATAACTGGCAAAGCTGTGTTTGAGTCTCTTTTATTAACTAATATTCCATCACCAGCTAGAAGGTCATCAAGATTAGGCATTTCAGGCTCATCAGGGATAAGCCAACCAAATAAAAAATCTATAGTTTCATCAATTACATCTCCTACAAAGTCAAAAACATCATCAACAAAATCTATGCCAATGTCTTCTAATGGATCGGTTATTTCATTACACATTATAAACCATATCCGTATTTATGACCTACTCTACGAAATCCAGCATCAGAAAATAATTTTTCTCTGGCTGGTATTTCTCTACCATCAAGTGTATTTAACATACAAGGCACTAGATTTTTATCAGCTATTTCTTTAAAGCCATTTAATAACATTGTTGCTGTTTCTATACTCCTATGTTCTTTTTCTATCCAAAAACCCATTTCACTTAAAATTTTTGTATCTGCAAACCACCAACCGCCAATAGTTCCACATACTGAGCCAACTACTTCTTTGTTATGGACCAAACATAAAATAGTTTCATCTTCAATCATCTTCATTATATATCGGCTGGCTTTCATCATATTTACTGGGGGAAATACCATGTCAGCATTTTTGATCATTGTATCAGTAAAATACTGTAATTTTTTTATATGTTCTTTTTTTGCTCTGATAACTTTGTAGTTAGGTGTTGTCATTCTGTTTACCCCATTCTAAATCAACAATTAAAGAATTTGAAAATTCAAAAAACTTGTCTCCACTAAATTGTATCTGCTGAGAATTGTCGTTAGTTCTTCTTCCTCTTTTCATTTCAAAGTTAGCCCAATGGTTTTGACATACAACAACTAATTGACTTGATGTTGATGTTTCATTGACTGTATAACTCGAAATATATCCAAGAAAAATTTTAAAAGGGTTATTAATTAATGCTCCACTATCATTCAAGTAAGCACGAAATATTGTAACTGGTCTGTGAATATGATTGTGAAGTAAAAACAATGCAAGAAATGTTTGATCTACTCCAGTTAAAGTAAATTGAACATTTGATGTTGATATTTTGCTTGACTCTGAAATCGTTGGAATACTTACTAAATCAGCAGATGCAGTATAAGTATTGCTATCGTATGTAATATCAAAATATGCACTTGTTCTGTAATATGTAACTCCGCCTATTTCAAATTGAATTAAATGTATTTGATCTAAATGGTCTGTTGCTAATTCTGTTTGAAGATCAGAATGTAATCCTCTTGACATTAAATTACCTCAATAAATTTCAGTTCATATCTAAAAAAAGCATCACTCGGTAAATCAAACTCTTGTATGTCGTTACTTAATGCAACTGTAAATGGGACGCTATCATAAGTAACAGTAGAGTCAGAAGTTACTGCAGTTGTTAATGGTGGCTCTATTGTTACTGTTGCCGCATTACTTGATGATGTTACATCAGACACAACCATATAAACTTTATCGTGTGAAGCAAATTTAATAAAATCACCAGCTTTAAATCTACCAGCACCATCTCCAGCAAAACCGTCCATAGCAATACTTGTAGCTCCTACTGAATGTGCTCCGTTTATTGCAACTGTTCCTGTTTCTACCCCTAAAGCATCATCTATTATAACTGGAGTAAATTGAAAACTCTCTTTCTGTCCTCGTTGACTTACTATAAAAGCCATAATGGGAGCAAACTCTGCTCTTGTCATTGGAGGAAAACTTACTTCCATAGACCATCTTTGGTTTTGTAATTGTCTGGCCTGTCGCCTACCTGATATTGCAACACTAACCATAGTCGTCTGGTTAGATTTAATATTAATACTAGATGGCTCTGGACTTGATGGAAAACTACCACTCATACAATATTACTTTGTCCCTTCTGATTTCTTGCTGAATTAATCATATTTATAATCTGTGCTTTTCTCGTATCTAATAAAATACCAAAACCTTTTGCATCAACTGTGTTGATATTGAAAACTATGTGAGTTGCTCCACCATTTAATTGGTGATTTGGTGTAACTGTTCCAGCGGTAACTGGAGTAAATAGTTCTGGACCTTTTTCTCCTACTAAGAATGGAGTTCCTTGTTGTCTCGATCCACCAAATTGTGCTGGCGGTTGTTGTGCGGCAATAGTAGCAATTTGAATGGCACCCATAGCACCAATCGCAACAGCTAATGGAATGTTGCCCATACCAAGAGCTTTTGTAACTCCAGTAGCAGTATTCATTATAGCTTCACCAATGTTTAGTGCCTGATTAAGCCTAAACATTTCTTTATTAATTCTAGCACCCTCTTGAAGTGCATGACGACCCATTTTAATTGTGTCTTTTGTCGTAACTTTAGTCATATCCATTTCAGCAAACTTGCCTTTTTTAAATGAATCTAAATTACCTTCTCTTATAGCTTTAATTGCATCAGCTTGAGCCTTTTCTTTCTCTAGTTCTTTTTGTAAGGCTTCATCAGCTATTAATTCTTTGGCTAATTGATATTCTTTTTCAAGATCAATTTTTAAAGCATTTAACTCTATAAATAATTGTATTTCTTTGTCAGTTACATCTCGGCTTTTTCCTTCAACAAATTCTTCTCTAATTTGTGCAATTTCGTCTAACTGTTTTTGTACTAATTCTTTTTCTTTATTAAATTTTTCAAGTAATAAAGTTTCTTCATCTTTAAACCGATCTTGCATTTTTGCAAGACTATCCTCTTTTTTTACTTCATCAGGACTTTTTAAAGGAATTTTCATCATAGCCGCAGCAACCCTACCGGCTTCATGTGCTTCAAGAGCCAATTCATCGGCTCTTGCTTTGGTTAATGCGATACCTTCTTTAATTAAATCAAGTTCTTTTTGTTTGTCTTCTACATGCATTCTTGACAAATGCTCTCTTGTAAGACCTAAATCTTGCTCAAGTTGTATCTGTGCATTTTTTAGGTTTTTTTCTGCTTCAGCAAGTTTTTCTTGTTGAGTTATGGCATCTAAATTTGAGATGTTTTTTAGTCTGCTTTCAGTATCTTTTAGTCTTGAATTTAAGGTAGTAAAACCAACAATTAATAAAGAAATGCCACCAAATATAATATTTGCTTTTGTTGCAGTATTAAAAGCAAGCATGGCAGTTCGCATACCATATATTGCTGTGGTAATGCCCATAAATACAGTTGCTATTTTAAACGCAATAATACCAGCAAAAAGACCTTTAATAATATGTATGTTATCTTTTAATAAAACAAATGCTTGTACTGTTCCTCTTACAGCAGTTGCCAAACCAGATCCTATTGCTTGTGCAATCTTTTCAGTTTGATTTGCATTATCTTCAAAAAACTTATTAAGACTGCCAAATGCTGATTTTAATTCTTTAAAGAATGTTTCGTTAATTTGATTTTTAAAGGTGAATAATTTATCACCCATCATTGAGAGGGTACCCTCAAATGTTTCTGCTAATGCCGCAGTTGTTCCAGCAAATTCACCATCACCAGCAAAAACTCGATTAAAAGCCTCTATAGTTTCTTCTACCGATACTTTTGCACCAGCAGAAAAGCCCAACATATCTCTTACACCTTTTTCTCTAAAGATGTCTGCACTAGCTATGCCACCGGCAAATGCTCTTTGAATTTGACTTGCAGTTGTTTCAAAATCTAAACCAGTTGCGGCGGCAACATTACCAGTTACTTCTAATATCTTTTCTAATTGTTTTGCATCTTTAGCAACGACCGCTAAGTTACCTGATGCTCTTGAGATTGCCTCTAAACTAAAAGGAACTCTACCAGCAAATTTTGCAAGTGTGTCAAATGCCTTTGAGCCTTCTTGTGCTGATCCAAATAAAAATTTAAATCTTACTTTAAGAGACTCTACTTCTTTACCAGTTTGTACTAAACTCCTAATTACTAAACCAGCACCTAAACCAGCAAATGCAGTTTTAAGATTAAAGACACTTTTCTTTAAACCATCAAACCCCTTTTGAGTAGACTGTACCGCTTTTTTTGTTTTATCTTGTGCGACTATATCAATTTTGACTTTTTTTGTCATTTATCTCCTAGATTTTGCTCTGTTTTTTACTTTATTTATTTCTTGCTTGTCTTTCCTGTGTTTATCTTCAAGGAAAACAATCCAAGTTAAAAATTCTTCTACTGAAAATTTTTCAACTTGATGAATAGGTAATTTTAAGTAATCCGCTAATTGAACTACTGTATAAAATTCAATATCGTTTTCTATTTTTTTTTAATATCTGCTTTTGATGGTGTTTGCATTAGCCAAGTAGCTACTTCTGAAACAAGGTCAGGATCAGCTTTTTTCATTAAGTGCATTTTATGCTCTAAATTGAATAAATTTTTGCCTTGATCGTCTAATGCTAATTCTATAAGGACATATGCCAAGCCTTCGATAGCATCAACTTCCATTCTTTTAAACAATCTACCTTTTTTTTCTAAATTTATTGGTTGCTTAAAGATTTTTAAATCCCAAGCCTCAATGTACTTAGACTCTCCAGTATCAAGTGTATTGTAATGATCTTTGATTTTATCAATAGCTGACATATTATCCTTATATAGTTTTTAACTAAATTGTCAAATTATACAGTACCTCTAGTTATAGCACCATTTATTTGAGTAGATATAGACAATCTTATTAAATCGTCCATAGTAACTGCTACTGAATTTCCAGTAACAATAACTGGTACTGTATAGAAATAATCTCCACTATCAGCACCCTCTGGGTAAAGTAATAAAGTTAAACCAGTTGCCTCTTGTAGCAAAATTTGACCGTTTGAGTCTGTTTCGTCCCAAGCACATTCAACCGTTACTGTTCCGCTTTTTCTACTTACTTCGTAAGTTTTGTTTGTATCTGTTAATTGAGTTGACTCAATTACATCTGCTGTTGTTTCCATTGTGAAAGCTGTTACTTCGGCAACTGTATTGCTACCTATTTTTACAACTCCAGCACTTCCTGTGTGTACTGCCATTATTCTTCTCCTTCTTCTATATTAAAAGATTTTGTTTTTGTTTTAGACTTTTTTTCTGCTGGGTCTTTCCAGCCAGCTTCTTTAAGGTCTGCTTCTAAATCTTCCCAAACCTCAACGATGTCGCCTTCTTTATTTTGTAGTTTTTTTCTTTTTGCCATATTTTCTCCCTATTGGTTTTTTAGCTTCTGGATTGTTGTGTTTATGTGTCCAACCATCAGCTAGAAATAAATTTGGATTTGAAGTGTGAACTACTACTCCATTTTTTATTAAATAAACTTTTTCCATAAAATCTCCTATGGTGTTCCACTTGTGAAAGCATAAGAACACCTAATAGTTAAGATTACCGCTCCATATGGAAATATGCTTCCTTCGTCTGTTTCAACAGAAATCACTTGGGTGTCAAGTGCGTTTCCGTTTCTGGTCCTATCACTATCTAGTGCGGTTTCAACTGTTGTTACTAACTCATTTCTTTTTGTATCAATGTTTGTTGTTGTTGCACTACCATTTGTAACAAAACCAAATATTCTAAAATCTATTGTTCCTTGTCTTGTAATTCCAGTATTCTTGATTGTAATATCTTCTCTTGTCTCGTCTGCTGTTTGCACAAAGACTGCTGGAAATTGTTGTTGTGATAATTCTTCAGCATCAAAAGGATTGCGTTCAACTTTTTTAATTGTAATTGGACTACTAACCGCAGATAAAGTTGATACTATGTGAGCTGCAATATCTTCTCTTTCACTCATACTCTCAATTCTCTTTCAAATGTTTTTTTAAATATTTCAACCGCTCTATCTTCTTCTTTTTTACCAACTGCAAAAAACTTTCTTTTTACTTTAGCATTTCCAACACCTTGAGTATCGTTATAAAATGCTTTTAAGTTTTGTTGTCTGTTAGGAAAAAATATTTGTCCTTTTGTTTTAGATAAGTTTCTAAATGTCATATTGCCTAACATTTGACCACTTCTAAATAAATTGGGTGTTGTTGTTCTTCCTTCTTTTGCTCTTTGTTTTGCATATCTAGGTGAATAGGGTCTAAAAGTTCTTCCTTTAAAATCTACGCCTCTTCGTGTTCTATCTTTAATTGCATTTTGAATAAACATACCAGCTTTTGTTAATGCTTTCCTAGTCGCAGATGGCACTTTTCTATTAATCTGTTCTAAAGCACCTTTAGCTACTTTTACATCAATATTAATGTTTAAATTAACCACTATCTTACCAATCTTAATTGGTGTATTGCAACCTTTTCAGCATCAGCGATTGAACTATCATCATTCGCATCATACTCAATACCATCTCGGAGTATATCTGAAAATTCATCTTCGTATGCAGTTCTATAATAATTACCCATTTGTTGAAAGCGATCTTCATCACCCTCTGAATTAAATTTAGTTAATGCTGGGCATATGTAATACCCAAGTGTTCTATAAACTGTTGCTCTAGTCCATTGTGAGTCTGTGAGTAGAGTTAAATTAATCTCTATGCCACCAGCATAGCTTCTGTTTCTTGATTGGTTGCTGTGATAAACAGACCACCATCTGTTTCTAATATCTCTTTGCACATCTGCAATTGCTTGAGTTACAAATGCGTCTTGTTCGCTTGTCGATAATCCCATATCAGCTATGTCTGGCTGATATACTATTAAATCTGATCTTGTTGCAAATGCCATAATAAAATCCTCGTTAAATAAATTGGAGGGAGAGGAAAGGTACTCTCCCCCCTGATGTTGATCTAAAATCTAGTAAAATTACTGGATTGAAGAGTCAGCTTCTACCTCAACTCCATATGAGTCGTGTAGTTCGCCTACACCGTAAACAGCCGTAGCAACAATTTCAGTTCCTCTAATTGAAGCATCTCTTTGAGTTTCAATTTTAAGGTCCTGCATCATTGCTAGTCCAAGTGCGTCTTTATGAAATACTGCACCTTTGTAATCACCAGTAGTACCCGGATCATTGCTTGATGAGTCTGTCATATTTGATGTTTCATAAACACTTACACCTGCAATTTGACCTACAAAGCCAGATCGCATAGCTTCATTTTGTATTTCAGCTCCGTTTGGATTTGCGAATGTGTTTGTTAATCCAGATTTTAAATCATATGCAACTTGTGGGTGTACCACACAAGCAAGATCATTACCCGGAACACCTGCAGCTCTTAGTTTTGCAACTGCTTGAAAGATTAATGCCGCCGACATTACTGTTGAAGCTGATCCTACACCAGTAGAAAAGCTGCCAAATAATGCAGTTAAATCTTTATCTATTTTAGTGGCAATTGCTTCACCAAATAATTTTCCTAAGTCTCTTACTACATCACTCTCAGACACATTTTTTGCTAAGTCAGTTAGTGTTGTCATAATTCCAACCTCAGATACAGTTAAATCAACTTTTGAAGTTGAGATTGCTGTGTTGCTTAGGTCAGTTGCTTCTGCAACAGCCGCCGCACTTACAGTTGGGTAAATTGGCACTTGTAGTACCTTGCCTGAATTTGCAGGCATATTGTAATTTCTTACAAGACCTCTCATAATTGATCGCTCAGAAGCTACAAATAGAGCTTCCGCAACCAAAGGGGAGATCAAATCATCTAATGTAGATGTTGTTGATTCGTTAGCCATAATTTTCTCCTATATGGTTAAATTGTTATTAATAATTTTTAAATTTCTCCTTGCGATATTCCGCATATCTAGCTTTATCTTCAGGATTATTCATATTTAGTTCCGCCAAGTTTAAAGGTTTAGGTGTATCACCGCCAACACTCGATTTACTACCAGCACCGCTTGGGGTTGCTATTTTAAAATGAGGGTTGTTATCCAAAAACTGTCCAACATATTCTTTGATACTTAATGGCTCTCCTTTATCGTTATACATTGGAGCATTATTCTCACCAATGATTTCAGGTTTACCATCGTCTCCTAATTGGACTTTGTTTTTTAACAAATTGACAACTTGCTCTGGTTTAATAGCTTGTTGTTCACTTGCTACTTTAATCAATGCGTCATCAATTCTTACTTTTTGCAACTCAGCTTGATACTGTGAGATTACTGCATCTTTTTTAGAAACAGTTTCTTTTAATACTTTATCAAATTCGCCTCGTTGTTTTTGCATATCTAACTCTTTTGCTTCTTTTTCTTCTAAGAGTTTTCTTGCTTCGTCTGGGTCAATGCCATTGAATTTCTTTTCAATCTTAGCTCTTTCCCTCGCAAGTCGCTTCTCAATTATCTTGTCCAATTCGCTTTGTGCAATCATTGGCTCTTGTTGTTCGACTTCCTGTTTTGTTTCAAGAGATTCAGTATTCTCAATCTCCGTTTTTTGCTCGTCAGCCATAGTAGTATTCTCCTATATTATAAGATCGCCATTTTCATTGTACCAACTGGGATCAGTTGGTTGCAGATGGTGTCGGCAATTATAACCACCCCTGCTTATAAATGGATCGGAAGTTGATTTTCC
>Ga0114932_10003331_pt1 | contig 15875 bp, 16 predicted proteins | sample 2SBtaG_2_FD_87286 | JGI IMG/M metagenome (GOLD analysis project Ga0114932, IMG submission 87286) | Deep subsurface microbial communities from Kolumbo volcano to uncover new lineages of life (NeLLi) - 2SBTROV12_ACTIVE470 metaG | ecosystem: Environmental > Aquatic > Marine > Volcanic ...
AAGATCATGAGATAAAGAATCAGCAAAACCTGAAACTAGTTGAACTGCAGCTCCTACAATTACAAGAATAGTTCCTGTTTTTAGAGAATTTGAAACAGAATTTTTAATTAAAAGAATAATTCCTACAAATCCTGCTACAGAAACTAATGACACTCCTGAATAAACTGTGATATGTTGAATGGTCCAAAAAAATTCAGGTTCTTGAAGTAAATGTGATATTGCATCCCAAAATCCACCTGAGACTGTAATAACAGGTCCCAATACTGCAAGGATTGAAACGAAGGAAACCAAATTAGTTTGAGAAACTACAGAATTTGATAGTCTGGATATCAGTCTCATTAAATCGTCTTTTTTAGAGTAGTATTTGAAATCTTGTAAATTTATCAATTTGAAAAATTGGATTTTGTGAGTAATTTTCTCAATTAACTATATTAGAACACAAAATGTACCAAAATTATGAGTCCCGGAATTGGATTAATGAAAAGAAGATTAGAAAAAGAGAAAGATGCAATTGCATTAGCAATTTCAGGGATTGCAAAAAAATATGATGTAAAACCTGATATTATTAAAACTCTAGAGACAAAATATCATAGTGATGCTGGAGATTGGTATGTTGCATTAGGATGGGATGAAAAAAAGGCAATTATTCAGATGGATTCAGTATTAGGAGCAATTACAGAGATAAAAGAAATTTAATTATCTAATAATGTTTTCAAATTAATATGACTAGTGCAATTGTTCTTGGAGGTTCTAGAGGAATAGGTAAAGCAATTTCTGATGCTCTAAAATCTATTGAAATTGATGTTTTTGCAGCATCAAAAAATGATATTGACACTTCAGATTTGAATAGTGTTAAAGAATTTGTAGAAAATAATACTAGTATAGATATTTTGATTCTCAATACTGGTGGTCCCATACCAAAACAATTTATGGATATTAGTGAAGAGGATTGGAAATTATACCATAATCAATTATTTTTAGGATTTTGTACAATTTTACAAAATATAAAAATTAATGATGGAGGATACATTTTTTTGATTAGCTCAAATGTAATAAAAGAACCAAATCCAAAATTAATTATTTCATCAGCATATCGTTCAGCATTTAGTGAAGTTTTCAAAATATTAAGTAAAGATTATGCTCAAAAAAATATCAGTTGTGTTAACATTGCACCAGGGCCAATCAATACAGATAGAACTAAAGAACTAATAGAAAATGTTCAAGAATATGAAAAATCTTTACCAATGAAGAGATTAGGTGAACCTGAAGAAATAGGAAATTTTGTAAAATCAATAATTGAAAATAAAATAAAATATCTTACTGGTGTTACAATAAACTTTGATGGTGCAAATTCAAACTATATTTTTTAAAATTATTTTTTAAATTCTACATTTGGCGTATCTGGTTGTCCTGCAATTGCAATTAATCCACCATCACGAAGTTGTTGTAGTAATTGCATTACTTCCTTTTCTACTTGTTTTCTTTGTAATCCTGTTTGTTGTGCAAAAACTTCTACTAATTCTGTTACTTTACGTTGTCCATTACATGATTTCCAAAAGTCAACAATTGCTTGATTTACCATAAATCCTTGCTCATGTTCATTTGCAAGTATCATAGAACCATCTTCTTGTTGAACTAGTTTTCCAACACCTTGAGGTAAAGCAGTTTCATAGTTAATTGGTGCAGGAGTATTCATTGCAGCACCCATATTTTTTATTTTTAATTTTCCTTCTTCTGTCATTTTATCCATTGACCATGCGGGTTCCCATACAATATCTATTTTGACATTATTTACACCAGGAACTTTTTTAGCAAATCTAGTTGCATCTTCAACCAAGGTTTCATGAAGCGGGCAACCTTGTGTGGTCATTGTCATTTTAATATTAACATCATTATTTTCTGCAACATCAATTCCATAAATAAGGCCCATCTCTACAATGTTTAGAGGAACTTCAGGATCCATACATTGTTTTAATGACTCTTCTATAGCTTGTGCGGAAACAGTGCTCATATTGTAAAGAGAAATTTGAAAAACAATAAAAACTTTCTATTAATTAGCTTGAATTAATCCTTAATATTCTAAATAATAGAATTTGTATTAAAATAGTAATTCAAAAATATAATTATATACTAAAATTGAATTTTTTGATACAATGAACATTGATGTTTTTGTTTTAGCTAGATTAGGTAGTTCAAGATTGCCAAAAAAACATTTTAAAGAAATTGCAGGTAAACCAGCAATTTTTCATTTAATTCATAGAATTAAAAAATCAAAAAAGATTAGAAAAATTGTTGATTGTACTACTAATTTAAAATCTGATGATGAGTTAGTAGATTATTTGAAAAAAGAAAAGATAGAGGTTTTTAGAGGAGACAGTAATGACATCATAAAACGAATTTTAGATGCTGCTAAATTTTATCATACAGATGTAATTATTGATGTTGAAGGAGATAAAATCTATACAGATCCTAAATACATAGATGAAATTTCAAAAGAATTTCAAAAATCACCAATTGATTATATTACAGGAAATGATTCATTAACAAAATTTAATCCTAGTCATGGAATTCATGGAATTATTCCGGCTGGATTCAATATAGATGCCATAAAACAAATGTATAATCTTAAAAAAACGAATGATACAGAAACTGGATATAGAGAATATTTCTTGGGAAATGAATTCAAAGTGAAATATTTAGTTCCACAATGCATCAAGAAATTTCCAAAAAATTTAAGATTGTTTTTAGATTATCCTGAAGATTTAGAAATGGCAAAAAAGATTTTTCAAAAATTAGGAAATGATTTTGATGTCAATTCTCTTTTAGATTTTCTTAAAAAAAATCAAGAGTTATTAGAAATAATAAAACCAGTTGTAAAACGTTGGTCAGAAAATTATAATAATAAAAAAACTAATTTTAAATAATTTATCAATACAAAAATATAATTTAGAGGAAATTATATTTTTATCATTTTTTTATTGCTGATAGGATGACCAATGTGTGTATCATTAATAATTTCTCCATATTGAGGAGGACGATATAAATTATCAATACTTTGTATTTGAAAATTATTCACAAGTTCACTTTTACAGAAAAATGCATTCACACCATTACTGTCACATCCAACCAATGTGTAACCCTTTTCTAAGCCTAAATTTTTTAACGCCAAAATACTTGCACCAAAATAATTTGTACCATCCCAAACAGCTTCAGAATCATATGGAACAACTTTACTTTCAGTAGGAGATATAGAGGAATTATATTCAATTATTACTACTTGGGGATCATAATCAATAATTGATTTCCATACCCAATAATCATTAAAATCTATGTCAATAGACAATAAATCAAAAGATTTTGGCACATTATATTTTTTAAATAATTGTTGAATATTTTCAGCAGTTACACGTTCATTTTTAATATCAAGTTTAAAAGATTGAGTTCGATTTTTTCTATTAATAATTTTTTTTACAAATGATATATCTTTTCGAATGTTATCTTTTAGTCCAAGTTTTCTATTTGACCATGCTTTTTTTACTACATTTGAAAATTGAATGTTATTATCAGAACCATAATCCATCATTAATCCAGTCCATCCTTCTTTTTCTAAAAGACATACAGTGTTACTTTCAAAACCATCACCAACACCAAATTCTACAGAAAATTTGTTAGTAGTTCCTATTTTTGAAAAAATATATTCTATAATTCCATCTTCTCCATTTTGAGAATAAATTTTCTTTTCATGTGAATTTATATTAAATTCGTTTTCCACAGTCACAATAATTCTCTAAAAAATCAGTTTAATAAAAAATTAGTTAAACAGTTTTTTAATTGATTTGTCAAACGGAGGTTTTGCTACACCTTTTTCTGTAATTATTCCTGAAATTAGTTCAGGTGGAGTCATATCAAAAGCAGGGTTAATGACATTAATATCATCAGGTGCAGTCTTTTTATCTCCAATTCCAGTTACTTCAATTCCTTTTCGCATTTCAATAATTACATCTTCAGCCTTTGTTTCCATATCAATTGTAGATAAAGGAGCAGCTACATAAAATGGGATTCCATGTTGTTTTGCCATAGTAGCTACTTGATAGGTTCCAATTTTATTAAATACATGACCAGTACTTACAATTCTATCAGCTCCTACTACAACTTTGTTTACAAGTCCATTTGCCATACTATAACCAACAGCAGTATCAGGAATAAGACTAACATCAAAACCATCATGTTTCAATTCAAAAGCAGTTAACCGAGAACCTTGTTGAATAGGTCTGGTTTCAGTAGCTATGACCTTAACATGTTTTCCATTTTCTTTAGTTGCACGAATAACTCCCAATGCTGTACCATAAGCCACAGTAGCCAATGCACCAGCATTACAATGAGTCATTATAGTATCATCATTATTAAAAAGAACAGAACCATTCTGTCCCATAATTTTGTTAATCTCAATATCTTCATCTGCCATCTTTTTTGCTTTAGAAATTACTGATTCTTTAATTTGTTCTATCGAATTTCCAGATTTTGCAACATTCATAATTTTATCTAATCCCCAACCTAAATTTACGGCAGTGGGCCTAGTTGCAAAAAGAATTTTTCTTGCTTTTTCTAAATCAGACAACAATTCATCTTTAGTAGTGGATTTACTTTGTAATGCAGCTAATGCTAATCCAAATGCTCCTGAAACTCCAATTGCAGGAGCTCCTCTCACTACAAGAGTTCGGATAGCATCTGCAACTTGATTAAAATCATCATATTCTACAAAAACAAGTTCATTAGGTAATTTGGTCTGATCAATCATTACAACTTTATTATTTTTCCATTCTACTGTTCTTAATTCAGGATTATTAGTTGTAATATTCATTAAAATGAACTACATATGTTCCATATTTAAAATAACTAAATTTTTTAAATTTTATTTTAAAATATTTTGTTTATAATTCATCTAATCCTAATTCTTCATCTTTGTTTTCAGATCTATAAATCATAAAAGAGCCTTTAGCCCCTGATTTTATTACAAATTCTTCAAATTCTTTAGGAGTTAATTCCCGTTTGAATTCAGTTTTTGGGGTTTCGTCCGGAATTAAATCAGATTTAATTTTTTTAAAATTAGTTTTCAATTGATATAATATCATCAATGATGTATTTAGATTTTTTTATTTTAGAATTCATTTATTGTTATAGAAAATAGAATCAATTATTTGAGACTAATTGTAAATTATCTAATTGAAATTTAGCCGTGCAAACACTACAATAATGATCCCATTTTTGAGAGTGCTTCCAATATTCTTTTCCAGTTTCATTATGTCTTTGATGTGCCCATTGAAGAAGTCTTTTTGTGTCCTTTGCATACATCAAACGTTTTATTGCATATAATTCAGGGACAGAAAAATATTCACTAATTGTTGCTGTGTATTCAGTTGCATCACCACATTCAGCCATGAATTTATCTAAAGCCTCTAGTTTCCAAGTTTTAACAGTTTCATCATCAATTTGATGTACTCCATCATTTACAAAAGACAATCTAGAATCATATTGTTCTAAGATTCGATCTTTATTATTATAAAAAATAGGACTGCCCACATAAGGTGTGCAAATAAATGGATCAACAGTAGCACCATTTTGAATCCAGAAATCAACAGATTCCATTAGATCATCAATATTTTCATGTTGATTTCCAATCATAAAAGTTGAAAGAGGAGTAAGGCTAGATTTTTTTATAGTGTCTAGTGTTTTTTGAAGATGTGCACGAATCTGACCTTTTTGAATATCTTCTTTTAGTACTTTATCAGATGCCGATTCAAACCCAAATGAAATATAGCTACATCCAGCATTTCTCATAGTTGAAACAAGACTAGGGTTTGTTGCAACACTTGGTGCATCACCTAATGTACCCCATTTGATTTTTTCATGTAATCCTTCATCTACGTATAATTTACAAAATTCTTCAGTCCATTTTTTATTACTAGTCATGTTTTCATCTACAATAGTTATAAAATCAATATCCAATTTTTCTTTCATTAATTTTACATTATCAATACAATATTGTGGTGTAGGCCATCTTGCTGGAAGTTGAAAAGTATCATTTTCTTTATCAGATATCCTAACTAATTTTTCTCCTTCGCGTCTATCACCATTCCCATAAATATTTTGTAAATCAATTCTAGACATCCCATTATGTGAACAAAAAGTACATCCTCTAGGACATCCCCTCTCCCAAACAACAGATGCTCTTCTTTTAGAATTATATGATTCTAATGAAAAATGTAATCCAGAATTTTCAAAGTAAATATCAGTTTCAAATAAGTCATATGCAGGATAAGGAACAGTGTTAAGATCATCAATCAGAGCTCTAGGTTGTGTAAAAATACATGAGTCATTATTTCTTATACATAAACCATTTACTTTTTCAAAATCTTTAGAATTATTTTCAATCTCATCATAAAGTTCAGAAAATGTTATTTCTCCTTCCCCGATTACTATAAGATCTAATTCTGGAACTAATTTTAAAATTTCATCAGGATTATATGAACTCCAACCACCTCCGCCAACAAACAATGCATTTGGAGCGCAACGTCGAATTATAGGAGCAAGTTGTTTAATTCTCGAATATGTTGTAGTTAATCCTCCAATTCCAACAAAATCCCAATTTTCAGCATTAATTTCTTCTTCTATTACTTCTATAGGTACTTGTTTTCCACCGAATTTCATTCTTAATGCATTAAGATCAAGAATTCCTACTTGACCATTTTTTTGTTGTACAATTGATGCTAAAATTCCTGCCCAAAATGGAAAATATTGAGGACCGCTATCAAGTCTAATTTCAGGAACTACAAATAATACTTTCAACACAGAAATTAGATTTTACAATATATTTAAACCGATACAGTTTTCAGGTTTTTGTAGGAAAATATTCAGTAAGAAAAGTGCTAAACGTCATTAATTTCAATCTATCTCCAAATAATGAACCACCTTCTGTTGCATTAATTGTCTGAAGCCATGAAGGAGATCTTGAGATAAATTCCAATAGTGCCTCTCTATAATATTGAAAAATTGGATCCAATATACAATATTCTTTTAATTCAGGATTATAGATTTTTGGAAATAGTCTTTCAAAAGAAGAATTATTTTCATCATAAGAATGTGCAAAATCAACACCATGTTTTGTAATTGTATCCATCGGAGTATTTTCATTCCATCCATGATTCATTCCCAATAAAACAACTTTTGTACATTTTAGTATTTTCCAAGATACAAACCAACTAGAAGTTCCAACATTACCTCCAGTTTGAATTGCAGGTAATCCATTAGTATGAGTTTTTGAGCGAACCATTATAGAAGAAATATAATTAAATGATTTTTTCCCATCGGAATAATCAAATAAAGAATGCATCCAATGAATTTTTATTCCAGATTTTCTTGCTTGTTCAACTGTAATAGGATTAGAAATGGTTGTAAAGACTCCTCTAATTTTAGAACCAAATTCAGAAACCAAAGGATGATCAAATAATTTTGCCGTATGCGCTCCAGGATCAATATTTACAACATAAAAATTAGGAAATTTATCAGGGGTAACTCCAGATTTCAATGTATCAATTAATTTTCCATCACAGCAAACTATTGAACCAGAAAAATTACTATTTGATAAAAGTTCTAAATGTTTATGATCATCAATTGATGGTCCTTTACCAATAACTATAGCAGTGTCATTTTTTTTTGAAAAAAATTCAGATAAAACTTTACAAGAATTTTCATTCCAAATATTATTTAAATTAAGAGAAAAATTTTTTATCCATATATCATAATCTTTGTATTGAATGTTCATCATAGATTTTTCTATAGGATCAAGTATTTTTTCATCTAAATCATTCAATAAATCCAAAAAAAAATACTTGATAATATATGTTTAAAAATTTAGTTGGTTAAAAGTGAAAAACGTACAATAATATTTTTTAAATTAAGGGTAAATTTTGAGAATACAATTTAGATAGATATTTTATTGTATATATTAAATTAAAATTATTGAAATTTTCAGATTTAGAAAAAATAGATACAAAAAAGATGTACAAAATATACGATAATTGGCCAAATATTGCTAAAACAAGCTATGAAAAAGTTTATGAAAAAATTAAAATTTTAGGAATTGATCATATTGTTTTTGTTGGAATGGGAGGATCTGGAGCATTGGGAGATATTTTTTCAGCAATTTTATCAAAAACAGATATTCATGTTTGTGTGGTTAAAGGGTATCATTTACCAAAAACTGTTAATTCAAATACATTAGTAGTAGCAATTAGTATTTCAGGAAATACCGATGAAACAATCAGAGTTTTAGAATCTGCGAATCAACAAGATTGTAAGTTAATTGCATTTACTTCAGGAGGAAGAATTGAACAAATTTGTAAAAATAAAAATATTGACTTTAGAAAAATTGAACAGTTTCATTCGCCAAGAGCATCATTTACATCTTTTTTGTATTCAATTTTGAATATATTATCACCAATTATTCCAATTCAAAAGTATGAAGTAAATGAATCATTAGATAATTTAGAGCAATATAAAAAAAAAATTGCATCCAATAATATTTCTAAAAACAATCCAGCTTTAACTTTAGCAGAATGGATTACAGATACACCGTTAATCTATTATCCATGGGGATTACAGTCAGCAGCGATAAGATTTAAAAATTCTTTACAAGAAAATTCTAAAACGCATGTAATTATTGAAGACGTAGTAGAATCATGTCATAATGGTATTGTTGCTTGGGAAAAAAAATCAAATATTCAACCCATTATGATTAAAGGAATAGATGATCACATCAAAACAAAAGAAAAATGGGAAATTCTTAGAGAATATTTTCAAAAAAATGGAATTGAGTGTAAAGAAATAACCTCAATAACAGGAAATATACTATCAAAAATTATTTGTTTAATTTACTTGTTAGATTATACTACAATTTACAAATCAATTTTAGAAAATATAGATCCATCACCAGTAAAATCAATTGAGTATATCAAAAATAAAACAAATACAAGTTAAAAATAATACTTGTTTTATAATAAAAAGGATTAATTAACATATATCACATATTCATCTCTGTAAATTATAATGAAAATTTTTGTTACTGGTGGAGCAGGGTTTATTGGAAACCATCTAGTAAATACTCTTCTAAAAAATGGGAATATTATTACAATCTTTGATAATTTCTCAAATTCAGATAAAACATCCATATCATCTTTTTTGGATAAAGGAGTTAAAGTGATTGAAGGAGATATAACAAAATTAGAAGATATTACAAATGCTTCAAAAGATCATCAAGTTGTAATTCATTTAGCTGCAAAAATATCAGTAAAAGATTCAATTAAAAATCCTTGTGAAACTTTTCGTGTTAATGTAGATGGAACAAAAAACGTACTTACTGCATGTAAAATAAATAATATAAAAAAACTAATTGTTGCATCATCTGCGGCAGTATATGGTGAGGGGAATCAAAATTCTAAATTGACTGAAAAATCGAAAACAAATCCAATTTCACCTTATGGTGAAAGTAAAATAATGATGGAGAAAGAGATTAAAAAAAATGCTTCAAATTATAATATTGAATATGTTATTTTAAGATTTTTTAATATTTATGGAATTGGACAGTCATCAGAATATGCAGGAGTAATAACTAAATTTTTAGAGAAAATTCAAAATAATGAAAATTTAGTTGTATTTGGAGACGGAATGCAAACGAGAGATTTTGTATCTATACAAGATGTAGTAAATTTAATCTATGATGTTCTTACACATGACAAAAATGGTATTTTCAATATTGCATCAGGTAAAGTAACTACAATAAAAGAATTAGCAGAAATGATGATTTCATTATCAAAAGAAAATTTAAAAATTGATTTTTTACCTCTTAGAAAAGGAGATATTAAACATAGTGCAGCAGATATTTCATTAGCAAAAGAAAATTTTGATTTTACTCCAATTATAGATTTAAAAAACGGTATCAAAAATTTGTTAAATTTAAAAATTTAAGTTGTTTATAAAATTTAAGATATTATATAATTTTTAATTCAATCTTATATATGAAGATAAAAAAGAGGGATTAACGAAATGGAAAAAACAGAAGTAACTACCGTAAAAGCAAAACCAGACATCAATGTATCTATAAGAAATGCAGTGAATGCAGAAAAATATGATGAATATAGGGAAAAATGGAAAGATGCTACAAATTTAGATCTTGTGACAGATTTTCCGTTACAAATTGATTTTGAATTAAATTATTCATGTAATTTTACATGTCCTATGTGTACATGGAATAGTGAATCAACTGAAGGGAAGGGAAAACAAACATGGTTTGATTTTGAAGTTTTTAAAGAAGTTATTGATGAGGGTGTTTCTAAAGGTCTTAAATCAATTCGATTAAATTACATAAATGAACCTTTAATTAGAAAAGATATAACAAAATTTATTTCATATGCTCGAAAGGCAGGAATTTTAGATATTTACTTTAGTACTAATGGTTCACTGTTAACTGATGAAGTGATTAAAAATTTAATTGATTCAGGTTTGTTCAGATTACAAGTTTCATTAGATGCATTTACAAAAGAAACTTATGAAAAAATTAGAACTGGTGGAAATTATGATAATGTTATAAAAAATGTTCTAAGATTTTTAGAAATTAGAAATGAATTAAATGTAAAATTACCTACATTAAGAGTTAATTTTGTTAAAACAGATGTCAATAAAGATGAGTTAGATGATTTTGTGAAATTTTGGGAAGATAAAGCAGATTCAATAGGAATACAAGATCTTGTAGGAATAATGAATGGGTTTGGGAAAAAATCAGATGATGAGGTAGAAAATACAAAACTTACTGGAAAATTCAGATGTGCTCAACCATTTCAACGAGTAACACTCAGATATAATGGAACAATTTTACCGTGTTGTACGTTTTATGCTGCAGAAATGCCAATTGGTCAATTGAAGACAAACATTAAGACAAAATTTTCAGATATCGATAATATTGGACTTTTAGATAAATCTTTAAAAGCAAAATTAATCATTGGGACAATTCAAGATATTTGGAAAAGTGAACAGATGAAATTCATTAGAGATATACATAAGAAAGGTGAATTTTGGAAACATCCGATTTGTAAAACATGTGTACTCTCAACATCTCATTTTGATGTTACACAATAATTTTGAATTAAAATTCTAGCTCTAAAAAATGAATAAACACAACAAAAGTTTAGATATATAATAAATAACAAAATAATATGGAAAAATTTCGATTTGAAGATATGAAAAGAGGATGGTTTATTGGAGATTTTGAACCTTCAGCATTTAAAACCAAAGATTTTGAGGTAGCAGTAGGACATCATAAAAAAGGTGAAGTTTGGGATAAACACTATCATAAATTAGCTACTGAAATCACATTAATTTTAGAAGGAAAAGTTCAGATGAATGACACTATTTTTGTGAAGGGTGATATTTTCGTCATTGATCCTAATGAAATTGTAGCACCAATATTTCTTGAAGAAACAGATTATGTTGTTGTAAAAACAATTTCTGATAAAAATGATAAATACATTGTAGAGTAATGTTTGAAATTTTTGGTCATCGTGCCATATTAAATGGAATTGAAAATAGTGTCAACTCATTTTCATACTATAAAAAACTTGAAGTAGGAATTGAATTAGATTTACGATTAGGGGAAAATGGAGTTTACATTTCACATGATCCTATTAACAATGGAGATTTATTTGAAGAAGTATGTAAAGTATGTTCAAAATCAAATATAAAAATGGCACTTCATATAAAAGAGAACAATATAGTTCAAAATGCAATAGAATTACTAAATAAATATTCCATAAACAATTATTTTCTTTTTAACACTGAAAATTTTGATTTTTCAAAAATTAAAAAGAATGTAAAAATTGCAGCATATGTTAATAAAAAACCAGAAAATATTGATAAAAATATTTTTTGGTGTGATGAAATTCAAAATAAATGGTATACAAAAGAAATTTTTTCTGAAATTCATAGAAATAATAAAATCATTTATGGAATGTCACTAGAAGTAGTACAAACATGTAAAGAAAAAGAAATTATATCTGAATGGAAAAGACTAATTGATTTAGGAATAGATGGAATATGTACAAAATATCCAGAAAAATTATTAAAGTATGTAAAAGGTGATTTGAATTAATATAGTAATGCCAATGGCAGGTAAAGGAATCAGACTTCAAAAATTTGATCCATATCCTAAACCATTGGTGGAAGTATTAGGAAAAACAATTGTTCAGTGGTCAATCGAAACTTTAGGTTTAAAAGGAAATTATATTTTTTGTTGTAAAAAAGAACATATTGAAAAATACAAAATAGATAAAACCTTAAGAGAAATTATACCTGATTGTAAAATTATTTCAATAGATTATCAAACTAATGGAACAATGCAATCAGTTTTAGAAGCAAATAATTTAATCAACAACGATGAAGAATTGATTATTTCAGATACAGATCATTATCTTAAATGGAATTCTAAGTTTTTCAATGAACAAATTAGAACGAAAGATGTAGATGGATGTGTAATGGTTTTTCCAGAAAAACACTCATCAAAAAAAATGAGCTATGTCAAACTTGATGAAAAAGGATTTGTAATAGAATCAGCAGAAAAACAACCAATAAGCAATATAGCAACTGTTGGATTGCATTATTTCAAAAAAGGCTCTGATTTTGTTAAATATGGTAATGAAATGATAGGTAAAGGAATGGAATATAATAATGAATTTTATGTGACACCAATTTACAATTTGTTTGCAAAATCGAATAAAAAAATTATTTCATATCCTGTAGAAAAAATGTGGGCGTTGGGTAGTCCCGAAGAAGTAAATTTATTTTTAAAAGAATTTGATTTTGATTCTCAGAAAAAATAATTATGTTAAGATAAATTTTTCAATATTTTTAGATAATTCTTTTACCAATATTTCTGTATCCAATTTCTTTTCAAAAATATTACTTGTATCAATAGATAATGTTCTATATTGAACAAAAATTCTAATTTTTGGTTCAGTTCCAGATGCACGAATAGTTATATGATTTGTTTGTGAATCAAGATAAAAACGAATTCCTTCATCTGGAAAACCTTTCCAAAATTTTCCATCATATCTTCCAGTTGATAATTTTTCTATTTGTGTAATAGGAATACCACATATTTTCAATGGGTTGTCATCTTTAATTTTTTTATTTACCGTAGAACAAAAATTTTCTACATTTTTTAAAATTTGTTCTAGATGTAAATCTCCTTTAATTCCTTCAAAAATTCCTTCTTCTGGCAATTCTTTCCTATATGTTGAAAAAAATCCAATATCACTATCTAAATAAATATTATTTAGAAGATCTGTAATTGAAAGATTTTTTGATTTTCCATAAGATATAATTTCTATTAAAAATGCTAATGCCATAATTCCATCTTTTTCAAGAATATGCATCTTTGATTCATTTACGGGATTTCCAGCAATTCCATATCCACAACTTTCTTCAAACATTCCAATATTGATTTTATTTTCTTTCCATTTTTTTTGGACAATATCAGTCAAATCACTAAAACCAACTTTTCCATCAATACATTCAATATTGTATTTCTTTGAAATGTATTGTATCAAATCAGAAGTTACAAAACTTTTTACAACAAATAATTTGTCAAAATTAGGAATTGATAATTTAGGATTTGATGAATAGTTATCTAAAATATACCATAAGAATAAAGACCAAACATCATTAGCCTTTAGTAATCTCCATTCTCCATAAATCGATTGTTCATTTTTAGATACTTTAACAATAACACCCAATCTATCTGCATCAGGATCAGTATAACAAAGTGCATCTAATTTTTTAAATTCATCTATACCATATTGAGAAATGAATGCATCTACAATTATACTAGCAGTTTTATTATCACTTGGATCAAGAATCTGTTTTGAATCGAATAATGAAAAAAGGGGATCAGGTAAAATCATTTTTGAAATATATTTAATATTATTGATATTAATTTGAGTTAGAAATTTTGATACCGGATCATAACCGGTTCCATGTAATGCAGAATATCCCACCCGAATTTCTGAAGAAAATTTTTGAATAAGAGATTTATTAAAAATTGTGTTTAATATTTGATTTAAATAGTGTTCTTTCAAATTAAGTATTGATTTTTGTTTGGAATCAAGTGTTGATGAATTTTTTATAATTAAAAGATTTTTAGAAAGGAAATCAAATTTTTCATCATTATAATTTAATGAAAGTAGATCATATGGAATATCTTCCTTGTTACAAAAAATTTCATGTGTTATTTCTTCTCGTAATTTTGCATTAGGCGGAGAACCAGATTTTGTGATCAGTTTATAACCATTATATCGCTTATCGTTGTGACTAGCAGTTATTTCAATACCCATATCTGCATTTAGGTGAGTTACAGCAAATGATAACTCAGGTAATGGATTTGGTTCATCAAATAAAACTACGTTAAAATTTTTTTGCAGTAGCATTGTAGAAATTAATTTGGAAAATAATTTACTTCCTATTCTAGAATCATAACCTACAATAATTTTTGAAAATTTATTTTTACGTAAATAATTTATCAAACCTGACATATTTTTCATGATTGTAATTTCATTTATAGAATTTGGACCTCTTAGAATTTGAGAATCAAATCCAAAGTCATTCAATAAATTAAGTTCATCAATACATTTTTTTTCATCTAATGAAACAGAAAGTTTTCCTCTAATTCCACTTGTTCCAAAAACTAATTCACGTTTAAAAGCTTCAATAATGTCATACCATTTTTCTTCATTTATTGCTAAAATTATTATTCTTTTATATTTTTCAGGAATTGTATCTTGAAACCAATTTTCCAAGTTTAACATAGTTTGTTTAGTAAGTTCATTACATTTAGCAAGAAGATAATTTTTTTCTAAATTAGAAAAATTTTGGAAATATTCATTTTCAATAAAATGAAAAATATTAGTTTGAACATGTTTTTTCAAGTTTTGAAATTCTAATTGAGATTCTTCAATTGGATCCATATTTTATTCCCAATAATATCCATATTGAACATTATTTATCTCAATTTAATCATATATTATAAAAGAGTAAAAATTTCAATATTAAAAATATTTTGTCTGTTTTTATTAAATTATTCAATATTTTCTCAATGAAAGATTTTTATGAAATTTCCAATGTATTTATCCCAGTAAATTATACTAAAAAAGAATGACATCAAATATTGTTTTAATTATTATTGATTCATTAAGAGAGGACAAATTTTATGGAAAAAACAAAACATCATTCACCCCAAATATTGATAGATTAATTAAAAAAGGAACATATTTTTCACAGGCTATTAGTTCTGCAGATGTTACAGGTATTTGTCTTGGAAATATTTTTACAGGTATGTTTTCACAAAAAACAGGAATAATTCAAAGAACATTTAATCCAAAAATAAAAACTATATTTGATATCTTAAAAGAAAATAATTTTCATGTTAATGCCACCGTCCCAGATTTAATTTGGTTTAAACAGCTTACGGAAAAATTTGATCAAGTTGATCGATATTATTCTGCAAATAGGATTCAAGAAGGTTTATCAGATAATGTAGGAACAAAAATTCTAAATCATCTAAAATCAATAAAAATGAAAGAACCATGGGTCTATTACATCCATTTAGAAGATTTACATGAGAAAATTCAAGTTCCACCTGAATTTGATAGAGATGAATATGGAAAAACAAATTATGAAAAAATGATATCATATATTGATACATGGATTGGAAAAATTATTGATCAATGTGATTTGGAAAAAACATTGATAATAATTACATCAGATCATGGAGA
>Ga0114932_10003334_pt1 | contig 15867 bp, 12 predicted proteins | sample 2SBtaG_2_FD_87286 | JGI IMG/M metagenome (GOLD analysis project Ga0114932, IMG submission 87286) | Deep subsurface microbial communities from Kolumbo volcano to uncover new lineages of life (NeLLi) - 2SBTROV12_ACTIVE470 metaG | ecosystem: Environmental > Aquatic > Marine > Volcanic ...
CTGGCTGATCCTGGGTGCCGTCAGTTTCGTCGGCATCTACATCCTGATCGGCGGCGCCGATTTCATGCGTAGCCTGTTCACGGGTCTGGGCCTGCCGGCCATCGGCGTGATCTTCGTGATGATGGGCATCCTGGTGGTTCTCGGTACCTTCATGGAATGGATCGCCATCGTCTTCATCACCGTGCCCGTGTTCGCCCCCGTGGTCGTGCAATTGGCGCCGGAACTGGGCATGGACCCGCAATGGGCGGCCGTTTGGTTCGGGGTGCTGTTCGTCATGAACATCCAGATTTACTTCCTGTCGCCGCCCTTCGGACCGGCGTGTTTCTGGCTGAAGTCGGTGGCGCCGGCGGATATCTCCTTGCACGAGATTTTCCGCGCCGTGATCCCGTTCATCGGCCTGCAGATCGTCGGCCTGATCATCGTCATGGTGTTCCCCGATGTGGCGCTCTACCTGCCGAAGATATTGAACAATTAGTCTGAGGATGTTTTGAGATGATTGATCAAGATACCCACGAAGAGGAAATGAAAATGTATGGGCCCTGGCCCTGGATCGTTGGCATGGCTTTCGGGGCCTTCATCACCTTCGTCCTGTTCTACTTCGCGGACGGTTTTGCCTGACGCCAGATCATTGAGGCCAACGTGACCAAATACAAAAAAAAGTACGAAGATTTCCGCAGCCATCGCTGGTACGGACCGGAAGACCTCCGGGCCTTCGGGCATCGGTCGCGGACCATGCAGATGGGCTATGACGCCGCCGATTGGACCGGCAAGCCGATCATCGGGATCATCAACACCTGGTCGGACATGGCGCACTGCCACGCCCACTTCAAGGACCGGGTCGAACATGTGAAGCGCGGCATTTTGCAGGCCGGCGGCTTCCCCATCGAACTGCCGGCGATTTCCCTGGCCGAACCCATCGTCAAGCCCACCACCATGCTCTACCGCAATTTTTTGGCCATGGAGACGGAGGAATTGCTGCGTTCGCATCCGATCGACGCCTGCGTGCTCATGGGTGGCTGCGACAAGACCACGCCGGGGCTGATCATGGGCGCCTTGTCCATGGACATCCCGGCTATCTTTTTTCCAGCGGGACCCATGCTGAACGGCAACTGGAAGGGCCAGCGCCTGGGCAGCGGGTCCGATTCCTGGAAATACTGGGATGACCTGCGCGAAGGCAAGATCACCAAGGACGATTGGACGGAAGTGGAGGAGGGCATTGCACGCTCCTTCGGTCATTGCATGACCATGGGCACGGCCAGCACCATGACCTCCATCGCCGAAGCCGTGGGCTTTATCCTGCCCGGCGGCGCCTCCATTCCGGCGCCCGACGCCAACCACATCCGCCTGGCGACGCAAACCGGCCGGCGCATTGTCGAGATGGCCTGGGACGACCTGACCCCCAGTTCCATGCTGAGCCGCGCGTCCTTTGAGAACGGCATCGCCGCCGCCATGGCCATGGGGTGTTCGACCAATGCCATCGTCCATGTGGTCGCCATGGGCCGCCGCGCCGGCTTTGACATCAGCCTGGACGATTTTGACCGCATCGGCCGTGATGTGCCGGTGATCGCCAACATCCGGCCCAACGGCGATACCTACCTGATGGAGGATTTCTATTACGCGGGCGGCCTGAAGGGCATGCTGAAGCGGATCGAGATGCATCTGGACGGCAGCGCGCAAACGGTCAACGGCAAGTCCGTCGGCGAAAACATCGCGGATGCAGAGGTCTACAACGACGACGTCATCCGCACGGTGGACAATCCCATTTACGATTCCGGCGCGCTGGTCGTCCTCAAGGGCAACCTGGCGCCCGACGGCTGCGTCATGAAGGTCTCGGCCATGGACAACCGGTTTCTCAAACATTCCGGCCCGGCGCTGGTGTTTGACGATTATCCGGCCATGAAGGCTGCCGTGAACGACGAAAACCTTGATGCCACGGAAGACCACGTGATGATCCTGCGCAACGCCGGCCCCATGGGCGGGCCCGGCATGCCCGAATGGGGCATGCTGCCGGTGCCGACGAAACTGGTGAAGCAGGGCGTGCGCGACATGCTGCGCATCTCGGATGCGCGCATGAGCGGCACCAGCTACGGGGCGTGCATTCTGCATGTGGCGCCGGAATCCTATATCGGTGGTCCCCTGGCTCTGGTCGAAACCGGCGACATGATCACCGTCGACGTGGACAAGCGGTTGATCCAGATGGAGGTCGATGACGAAGAACTAGAGCGCCGCCGCGCCGCCTGGAAGCCGTTGCCGCCGCGCTTCGAGCGGGGCTTTGGCTGGGTCTTCTCGAAGCACATCGAACAGGCCCCCGACGGCTGCGATTTTGATTTCTTGAAGACCTCCTTCGGCGCCCCCGTCGCCGAACCCGATATCTTCTAGCTCAGGAGACGAGACGATGGCGACGACGCTGAGCGCCGAGACGCGCGAAAAGCTCATGAAGGTCAGTACGGCGACCCTGTGCACGGCCCTGTTCAAGGTCGGCCTGAAGAACCAGTTTATCCAGGACGTCCATCCGCTTTCGGAAAAGCCCGCGAACATGGTCGGCCAGGCCTATACGCTGCGCTACATACCGGCCCGCGAAGACCTGAACCCGATCTCCGTTTTCCAGGACCCCGCCCACCCTCAACGCGTCGGCGTTGAGGAAATTCCGCCGGGCCATGTCATGGTCATCGACAGCCGCAAGGACCCGCGCGCCGCGTCGGCCGGTTCCATCCTGGTGACCCGCATGATGAAGCGCGGCGTCGCCGGTGTCGTCACCGACGGCGGCTTCCGCGATGCGCCGGAAATCGGCCAGCTGGAGATGCCGTGTTATCACAACCGGCCCTCAGCCCCGACCAACCTAACCCTCCATCAGGCGATCGAATTGAACGGCCCCATCGGCTGCGGCGATGTGGCGGTGTTTCCGGGCGACGTGATTGTCGGCGACCGCGAAGGGGTTGTCGTGATCCCGCTGCACGTCGTTGAAGACATCGCCGAGGAAGCCCATCAGATGACGGCGTTCGAGGATTTCGTCACCGAACAGGTGAATGCCGGCGAAGCGGTGATCGGCCTTTACCCAGCGACGTCGGAAAAGGCGCAGGCTGATTTTGCGGCGTGGCGGAAAAGAACAGGCCGCTGAGTAGTCGTCATTGTCCCCTCATCCCATCCTTCTCCCCAAGGAGAAGGAGTACGTACCCTCTCCCCTGGGGAGAGGGAGGGTGCGGGGACTAAAAACTAAGCCGCCGGATGCAGCCGCGCCGGCGCCGCCATTTTCCCCGACCCTCGCTGCGGCACCTTCGGCAGGGCGAAGCCCTGCTGGTGGCAGATGCGGGTGACCAGCATGAACTTCCAGGTGAACCCGCCGGCCGCCGCCATCAGGCCGGCGACGATGGCCGCCACGGGCACGGCCGAGGCGATGGCCAGCAGGGCCCCCGGCACGGCATAGGCGACACCGATGATGATCGGCGCCAGGCGGTTGATGTCGCTCATGGCCAGGGGGCCGATGCCGTTTTCCGGCCCGGCCCATTTGTAGGACAGCACCAGGTACGCGTTGATCATGGCGAGACCGACGCCTGCCAAGGTCAACAGGCCATTGGCCGCGGCGGCGCTGCCCAGCACGGCCGTGATGACGATCAACAGGCCCAAACCTTCCATCAGGCCGGTCGCCATCAGCATCCAGGGTACCTGCGGGGCGCGCCACGACGGGATGCCCTTGGAGGTGAACAAGATTTGGCCTTGCGAGATCAGGAATCCCGCGGCGGCCAAGCCGGCAATGGCGAACCATGCCGGATGCGGCGCCAGCAATGTCAGCGCGACGGCGGGAAAGAAGGCGGCGACACAATAGGTCTCGCGGGTCATCCACGACGTTTGCGGCCTGAGCAGCACATACAGGAACCGCATCTTGCGGCCGAGCTTCAGGAACACGAAGAACAGGCCGACGGCCATGATTCCGGAAGCGGCGAAGTTGACGCCCTGCATGTCGCTGGTATCCAGGAACCCGGCCAGATACATGAGCCAGCCGACCACCGCCAACCCGGCGGCCATGCCGCCCAGGGCGAAGTTCATGGCGGCCCGGTAGTCCCAGAAATGCTGGCGCTTGCCGACCAGGGGATTGGCGGGATCGGCCTCGGCGTCGTCGTCGCGATCCGGCGTATGGCCCGGCATGGTCGCCGGCACTTCGTAAAGGTAGCGGACGCGGGGATTGGTCCCCAATTGCTCATGCATCTGGAAGGTCTTGTTGTCGCGGACCAGTTGGGAGACGTCGCTGTCGGGATCGTCGTAGTCGCCGAACTTCAAGGCGCTGGCGATGCACGATGCGGCGCAGGCCGGCGTCGCGTCCATATCCTTGCCCGGCGTCAGGCCCGCCGCAATGCCGTCGTCGACGCGCTCGATACAGAAGGTGCATTTGTTGGCGACGCCCAGGCGTTCGGTGTGCGGGCGCTGTAGTTCCTGCGCCGTGGCGCCTTCGCGGTAATAATTTTCCTTCTCATGGACGATGGTCCGCGCCTGATAGGGGCATGCGACGACGCAGGACGCGCAGCCGATGCACATGTCGTAATCAATCGTCACCAGGCCGTCGTCGCGCCGGGCCGTCGCGCCCGACGGACAGACGGGCACGCAGGGCGGTTCCTCGCAGTGCTGGCAGCCGGTGACGACGAACAGGCGCTGGACGTCCGGGAACGTCCCCATTTCCACGTCGATGACCTTGCGCCACTGGACACCGGGCGGCGTCGCGTTGGCGTGCTTACACGCGATGGTGCAGGTCTGACAGCCGACGCAGCGGTTCAGATCAACGGTCATGCCCCAACGGGTCATGCATCGGTTCCTTTCAAATCAAGATGGCCCTTGTGGACGGCGACCCGCATGAGATCGGCACCGCTGCCGGTACCGTCGGTGAGCGACAGGGACAAGGCGGTGACCGAATTCAGGCTGGCAACGCCGAAGTCCTTGGCCAGGGGTGTCGCCCAGTGGTCGAACTGGCCGATCATCAGCACCGTGTCGGGGCGGATGCCTTCGCGCAGGTGCGCCCGGCCCTGGGTCGTCCCGGCGGCGGATTCGATGGTGATGGGATCGCCTTCGCTGATGCCGAGCTCCCGGGCCCGGGTGCGGTTGACGATGACCCCGTCGTGGCCGGAAATATTCTGCGCCATTTCGCGGATCAGCGGCAGGCCGACATTGGCGCCCCAGGCGTATTGCATGGACCTGGACGTGACCGCCCAGAAGGGAAACTCCGCCGGGTCTCGGCCGACCTCGCTGGCATAGTTCTCCCAAATGTCCGGAAATCGTTCGTATTCGGGGAACGGCTCGTACTCCGTCAGTTGATGGTCCCACCAGTTGATGCCGTTCTCATGCAACCGCCGCTTCAACTGTTCGCCGTGGCGCTTGATCCGTTCCTGGTAGGGAATTTCGAACCGCAGGCCCTGTTCCTTGAGGCGCGGTTGCAGATACCATTCCAGGCGCGAGAACGGGCCGATCATGAAGCCGTGCTACTTGAACCAATCCAGGCCGACGACGTTTTCGCCGTTGGTCAGTTCGTGCGAGCCGGCTTTCGCGACGGCATCCCAGATGTCGTCGCAATCGTGCGCCTTGGTGACGTCTAGGGAATAGTCGAACCCCTCGCCCGTGAGGCGCATGCCGGCGGCACCCCGGTTGATGGCGCTGTTGAATTCCTCCAACAGGCCGACCTTCTCAGCAAGCCGTGTGGCGATGATGGTCATGTCGAGGCAATCGCCGGCCGGTTCCACGGCGGGCTGACGGATCGCCCAGCCCTCGTGGTGCCAGGAGTTTTCGCCGGAATTGGTGGCGCCGATGCGGCTCAACTGGGTGCTCTCGATGTCGCCGGCTTCCGGCAGCAGCACGTCGGCCATGTAGTTGGTTTCATCCTGGGTATAGGCGAAGGCCACCGTGAACGGAAACTCGGCGATGCGCTCGGCCACCTCGGGCGCGTTCCACGACGAGATCGCCGGATTGGTGCGATAGCAGATCCACATTTCCGGCAAGGTCTGGCGCGGCCACGGTGTGGGCTGGTCTTTTTGAAAGAGCCACGGCAGGTGCGCCGGGCCGAGCGCCGCCGACCAGGGTGAATTGGCCGACAGCGGCACCAGCGTATCATAGCCGTTGCGGATGCTTGGCTTCGACTTCCAGTTCTGCCGGTCGGTGGGATTGAAGGGGTAGTGCATGAACCCGTCTTCGCCGGGCGTCGCACTATTCAGGCGGTTGTTGGCCGGGCGGTTCAGCTTCACCTTGGTGCCCAGCGTGCCGCCGGGTACTTCCAGGGCGCCGACCAGGCAGGTCAAGAGCGTCCGGCCCCACATCATGTGATAGCCGCCCCAGCCGTTGTTGATGCCCTTGCCCAAGAGGATGCCGACGGGCCTGAGCGGCAGGGTTTTGCCGTCGATCTCAATGGTCTCGCCGACCCGCGCGTGGGCGACGAATTCGTCGGCGACGCGGCGGATGGTCTCGGCCGGCACGTCGCATTCGCCTTCCGCCCATTCCGGCGTGAATTCGGCCATATGCGCGCGTAGCAGCTGGAAGGCGGGTTGTGCCTCGGCGGCCTCGTGCTCCCAGGTCTTGCTGTCGGGGCCGTGCTCGACACCGGCCAACGTGAAGGTGCCCTCCAGGGCCGCCTCGCCGATGTCCGCATCAAAGGCCTTGGCTGTGCTATCCGAATTATCCCAGATCAGCGGCTTGCCGCTGTCCGGATCGCGCAGGTAATACCCGTTGGGGCCGATCAGGTAAGGGGAATTGGTCTCATCGCGCAGGAACGGCATGTCGCAGATATCCATCCACTCGCGTTCGTGCAGGATGCGGTGGATCAGCGCGAACATGAAGGCCGGGTCCGACTTCGGTTTGATCGGTACCCATTCCGCCGACAGGGCGCCGGTGATCGACATGTGCGGTTCCACCTGGACGCGCTTCATGCCGCGGACGCGGGCGTTGGCTTGGCGCCACACGCCGGTGACGCCGCCGGCGGCTTCGTCGTTGTGGCCGAAGTTGATCAGGTAGTCGCAGTTCTGCGAATCGATGATCACCGTAAACGCCCGGTGCCAAAGCTCGCCGTACAGGTGTTCCGAATGGTAGCACTTGGCGCCCTGGCCCGAACCGAAGCCGAAATCGGCCTTTCCCCAGGCCGACAGGAATGCCGGGAAGGCGCCCATGTAGCGGGTCGGCGTGCCGCCGCCGCCAAACGACACGGCCAGTTTCGGATACCCCTCTTCGTCCTGGGGTCCGGCGGCGCGCATGGCTTTCATGCGGTCCGCGACCATGTCCAGGGCTTCGTCCCAGGAAATCGCCTGCCAGCCCGGGTCCTGGTCGCGGCCCTTCTTCGGGTTGGTCCGCTTCATCGGCCGGGTGATGCGGTTCGGGTTGTAGGTCTTCTGGATCAGGCCGTAGGCCTTGACGCAGACCCGGCCGTTGGCCGGATGCTCCTTGGCGTCGAAGTTGGGCTGGATCGACTTGGCGACGCCGTCCTCGACCTCGACCTTGAACAGGTCGGGCCCGCAAACACACTGGTTGCAATAGAGGGGAACCTTGCGGCTTTTCGGGCCGGCGCCGTCCGGTGCCATTGAGAGCCTATCCTTTCAGTTGCGCCCGCTTGCCTTCGAGGCGTTCGCGCTGCTTGTCCAAGGGTACACAGAAGCGCAGATGCTTGCCACGGCCAACCTGCTCGATCTGGTCATGGACCTCGAACTCAAACGCCACCTTCGGGCCTTTGACTTCCGTTACGGTGATCTTGATGTCCACATGCATGCCGATCAGGGTCGGGCCCATGTGGTCGATTTCGACCCGGGCGCCGACGGAGTTTTCGCCCTCGTCCAGATAGACGTCTTCCAGGAACAGGCGGCATGTGTTTTCCATGTCGCGGACCATGATGGGTGTGGCGTAGACGCGCAGATCATCGCCCATGAAGCCGATGGTCCGTTCCGTGTCGATCTCATAGCGGGCCGTGTGGGTGGTGCCCGGTTGCAATCCTTCTTTCATCACGCGGTCTCCTGCAGCGGTGGTTGTCGAAAGGCGTCGGCGTGGGTCTCACGCAGTTTCTGTTTCAATATCTTGCCAATGGCGCTTTTCGGCAGTTCGCCGACGAAGGCCATGCGGCGGGGGATTTTGTACCCGCCGATGTGTGCGCGGCAATGCTTGATCAAGTCGTCGGGACTGGGCGTCGATCCGGCGGCGGGGACGATGACGGCGAACAGCGCCTCGCCGAATTCCGCATGCGGCAAGCCGATGACCGAAACTTCCTGGACGGCCGGATGCGCGCCCAGCACATCCTCAACTTCGCGGGTGTAGATGTTTTCGCCGCCGCTGATCACCATGTCGCGCTTGCGGTCGAGCAGGTAGAGGAATCCGTCCTGGTCGAAGCGGCCGATGTCGCCGGTGCGCAGCCCATCGTCGCGAAAGGCCGCCGCTTGTTCGTCGGGCCGGTTGCGGTAGCCCAGCGTCACCTGCGGGCCGCGGACGACGATCTCACCGGTTTCGCCCACCGGTACGTCGTTGCCGGCGTCATCGACAATCCTCATGTCCATATCCGGCAGCGGCTTGCCGGCGGACGACAGGATATGTTCCTCACCGCCCAAACCGCGACGATGGTCGTCCTCATCCAACAAAGCGATGTAGGGCGAGCATTCGGTTAGGCCGTAGCACTGCACCATGCCGACGCCGGGAAAGGCTTCCGTCGCACGGCGCAGGAGGGCGGGCAGAATCGGCGAGGTGCCGTAGGCGATCAGCCGCAGACTGGAGACGTCGAAATCGCCGAGTGTCGGTTCCTCGACCATGCGCAGGATCGTCGTCGGCACCATGGAGACAACGGAGCAGCGGCACTGTTCGATGGCGCCCAGCATGGCGCGGGGCGTGAATTCCGGCAAATACGCGTGCGCCGCGCCCCGCATCATGAAGCCCGTCGACTTGAACTCGGCGGCATGGAACATGGGTGCGGAATGCAACAGGACATCGTTCTCGGCCGGTGCGAAGGCGGGCATCGCCTGCAGGGCGTTGGCAATCAGGTTCTTGTGTGAGATGCGCACGCCCTTGCCGCCGCTGGTGGTGCCGCTGGTATAGAGCATCAGGGCGTCGTCGTTCTCGGCGGCCTCAACGGCGGGCAAAGGTGATGCCGTTTCCTTCAGCGCTTCATAGGTCGGCCGATCCCGGGCCTCGGGCGCGGCGCCCAAGATGAACGATTTATGTCGCCATCGGCTCAACTGAGGGTCATCCAGCAGGTTCAGAAAAAGCGGGTCGAGCGCCAGCGCGCCGGGATCCGCATCGGCGAGGATGTGGGCCAGTTCCGTCGCCGACAATCGATAGTTCAAAGGCACTGGCACGACGCCGGACCAGAAGCCGCCGTAAATCAGTTCGCCCTGCAAGGCGGAATTCCGGCAAAGGATGCCGACCCGGTCGCCCTTGACGAGACCGAGGCCGGCCAACATCCCGGCGGCGCGGGCGATCTCGCGCCCATAATCGGCCCAGGTGAGTCGGCGATCCCCATCCAGCAAGGCCGGGCGTTTGGCATGCAGGCGTATGGTCTGTTGCAGCGCGGCGGTCAAGGTCAGCATGCCCCGATGGTAACCGGACACCATGGCTGTCGACAACGTCGCCGCGGATCAAATGAAATGCCCCGGTATTTTGAGCGGCGCCCGTTCGGCGATAGGATGGGCTCATGCGCGTCTACACGGAACTGTACCTCGGCAAGACCGATCCGGGCCTGCGTGAGCCGGAAAAGGCCTACGATATCACCAAGGCGACGGAACATGCCGCCTTGATCGAAAGCCTCGGCTTCGACGGTATTGTCGCCACGGAAACCAAGGACGATCCCTTCGTGCTGTTGGCTCTGGCGGCGCAGGCCACGGAACGCACGGCACTGGCCAGTTCCGTCGCCATCGCCTTTCCGCGCGCGCCTTATGTGGCCGCCATGGCCGCCTGGAGCCTGCAAAAATTGTCGAAGGGCCGCTTCACATTGGGTCTGGGCACCCAGGTGAAAGGTCATATCGTGCGCCGGTTTGGACTGGAGTTTTCACCCCTGGGGCCGTGGATGCGCGACTACGTGGGCGCGGTCCGGGCGATCTGGGAGTGTTGGCAGAATGGCACCAAGCTCGACTACCGGAGCGACCGCTACAACCTCAACCTGTTGGTGCCCCTGTTCGATCCCGGCCCCATGGACGGGCCGGCCCCGCCGATCCATCTGGCCGGGGTCAATAAATACATGTGCCGGGTCGCCGGCGAGGTGGGCGACGGTCTCAGGCCGCATCCGGTCTGTACGCCGAAATACATCCGTGACGTCATGCTGCCGGCGTTCAACGACGGCCTGTCACGGGCCGGCCGCGGCGGCATCAAGATGGGGGTCGCCATGAAGCCGCTGGTGGCCACCGGACCGACCGACGAAATCCTCGCCAAGCGGACGGAGGACGTGCGCGCCCGGGTCGCCTTCTATGCCTCGACGCCCGCCTACCGGCCCTGCTTCGAAATTTGGGGGCTCGGCGATCTGGCGGAAAAGCTGACGGCGCTGTCGAAGGATCAGAAGTGGGACGACATGCCCGGGCTGGTCGATGACGAGATGCTCAATACCTTCGCCGTGGTCGGCGGGTATGATGAGATCGCCGATAAGATTGTCGGGCGGTTCAAGGGGGTGCTCGATGATGTTGGCTTCTCCATCGGCGTTGAGACGGAAGAGGACGCCGAGGCGCTGAAGGGCATGATCGAAAAGATTCAAGCGGCCTAAACAGTCGTTAATCCCCTCACCGTCGCGCTTCGCGGGCTCCTCCCTATCCCCAGGGGAGAGGGTTAGTTCATGTCCCTTTTCCCTTGGGGAGTAGGTTAGGATGAGGGGAAAACTAGTAAAATCGCCGAACGACACATCGGCCTGGCCGACCCAGCCATCCCCAGGCCTCACGCCGGTATTTGCCGCAAGTCAGCCGGTCGAAATCTCTACCTTGTCCGGATAGAACGCCAAATGCCCGGCGATTTCCGCGACCTCGTCATAGGGCGTCTCATAGCTCCAGGCCACGTCGTCCACGTCGCCGAAGCGCCAGTAGGTGGCGGCACCCTTGAACGGGCAATGGGTGGAGTTCTCCAGCTTTGTCGCCAGATTTATACGCACGTCGGCGGCGGGGAGGTAGAGGACAGTGCCATGGTTGGCCTCGCGCATTTCCAGGGCGTTCGCCGACTCGGCGACGATGCGGCCCTCGAAGGTCACACTGACGGTGCCGCCGTAGGGTGTCACGTCGACCGTGTGTTCCGGGGCGCGGGCGTAGCCGGGGCCTGAGTTCGAGGTTGCCGAGGTCTGTTCCATGGTCCGTCTCCTTGCCTGGGGTGCCTCCCATATGGGCAGCCCCGGTGGCGGATTTCAATGCGTGGTCCCATATTTGTGATTGAGCCTGATGCATGACGGCGCTATAGCACGGGCCCAACGTCAACACGGGACAGAACCATGACGGCCAAGGTCTTCATCGACGGTGACGTCGGCACCACGGGGTTGCAGATCCGGACCCGCCTGGAAGGGCGCTCCGATATCGACCTGTTGCGCCTGCCCGAGGCCGAGCGCAAGGACCCGGCCCGGCGGGCGGCCACGCTGAACGCCGCCGACCTGGCGATCCTGTGTTTGCCCGATGACGCGGCCCGGGAATCGGCGGCCTTGGTGGACAATCCGAATACCAAGATCATCGACGCCAGCACGGCGCACCGCACGGCCGACGGCTGGACCTATGGCTTTCCCGAATACGAGGCCGGGCAGCGTGACGCCATCGCCCAATCGACGCGGGTCTCCAATCCGGGCTGTTATGCCATTACCTCGGTGGCCATGTTGCATCCCCTGGTGACGGCGGGCCTGTTGCCGGCCGACACGCCGGTGACGATCAACGCGGTGTCGGGCTATTCCGGCGGCGGCAAGGGCCTGATTGCGGCCTTCGAGGACGAAGCTGCCGCAAATCATACGGACGCCGCCTTTTACGCCTACGGCCTGACGCTCACGCACAAGCACGTGCCGGAAATCACCAAGTGGGCCGGCCTCGCGCACGCGCCCGTATTCGTCCCCAGCGTCGGGCGCTACCACCAGGGCATGATCGTCCAGGTGCCGCTGGCGCTCTGGTCCCTGCCCGGATCGCCCAAGCCGGCGGACATTCACGCCGCCTTGGCCGACCACTACGCCGGCCAGCGTTTCGTCACCGTCGCGCCGCTCGCCGAGGCGGCGGCCATGAGCAAGCTCGACCCGGAAGACCTGAACGGCAGCAACGAGCTTCGCCTGCACGTGTTCGCCAACGAAGAGCGCGAACAGGCCGTCGTCATGGGGTTGATCGATAACCTGGGCAAGGGCGCGTCGGGCCAGACCGTGCAGAACATGAATATTATGCTTGGGGTGGCCGAGGAGACGGGACTCTAGGCATCCGCCGGCGTGAGGTCCGGGGATGGCCGGGTTGGCCGGACCGATGTGTCCCTCCATTGGATGCAGCGTTTACTAATTCCGATTTAAGAGATTGAAGCCTTTAGAAATCTCCCCTTTACCTCACGCAGACATACCGCGTGCGGGGCTTGAAAATCATGTTATACCATTTAACGATGAAACGCTTCTTATTGCTCAACTTCAGCGCAATGGTCCTTTTCCTTGTCAGTACTGCCGTAATTCCGTTTGATTTACCGGCAGGCCTCCACAAGACAAGCAACGAAACGTCCGAGGGTGTCAGCCAGATCGCATTGAACAGAGATTTGGCGGCCACGTGCGACCAGCTGGCAGCGGATAGCGTAGACTACGATAGAACTGCGAAGCCTGTTCCGGATACCAAGTTCAATTTCGGGGAAGCAAGTAAAGCCTGTCTTCAGGCCGTCGATGCTGAGCCAGAGAATCCACGTTTTTGGTTTCAATTGGGCAAGTCTTTCCTTCTCGGTGACAAGGGAGACAAAAGCCTGGTTTATTTTGGCGAAGCCGCGAAACGAAACTATCCGGCTGCTCATTTTTACCTCGGCATGATCGAGGAATTTGGACTCATCAAAAAACCAAGGTTTGAACTCGCGCTGAACCATTACGCTTCCGCAGCGCGGCTAAAGCATCCGTTAGCTCTCATTAGGCTTGGCAATTACCAGTTAAAAAGAAAATCCAGCCCCGAAAAGGCCTTCGAGCACTATATTCAAGCAGCGGAGAACGGGGAGCCATCCGCCTACTATCTGGCTGGCGGCATATTCTACTCAAAATCAAAGAATAAGGATGCGCTGCGCAAAGGAATTAAAATATTTCAACGTGGCTCGAAAAATGGATGCGTCCAATGTGATTTTGCTTTGGGGATTGAACACTTGATCGGTCGCATTCTTGATAGAAGTCATTCGAAAGCCTTAGAGCTACTAAATAGGTCGGCGGCGAATGGAGGCGCGGACGCTCAGTATGCATTGGCGAAGTTTTATGTGGATGGACATGAGACGCCGATAAATTTGGACAAAGCAAAAGAGTACGTTTGCATGGACGAAAAAAATAGATCGCGCCTCATCCGACAGCTTCGAAAATTTCACGGCACGACGATTGCGTGCGAATGACGAGATAACATTTCCCCTCCCCCACCCAATCCCATAGGCTGACATCAAGTCCGGCCGAGCAAGCCGGCAGGCCGCAAGGGAACGCGCACATGCCCGTCGAAAAAATCCAAACCCTCATCGTCGGTGGCGGTCAGGCGGGGTTGGCCATGAGCGAGCATTTGATCGGGCACGGGATCGAGCACCTGGTTCTGGAACGCCACCGCATCGCCGAGCGCTGGCGCACGGAGCGCTGGGATTCCCTGGTCGCCAACGGGCCGGCCTGGCATGACCGGTTTCCGAACAGGGAATTCACCGACATCGACCCGGATGCCTTCGCGGCCAAGGACAGGGTCGCCGACTATTTCGAGGCCTACGCCGAGATGATCGCCGCGCCCGTCCGCTGCGGCGTCGAGGTGCTTGAGGTGGGCCGGATCGAGGGCCGGGCCGGCTTCCGGGTTGAGACCTCCGATGGCGTCATCGAGGCCGCCAACGTGATCGCCGCCACGGGGCCGTTCCAGAAACCGGTCATCCCGCCCATCGTCGCCGACGACTCAGGGCTCACGCAGCTCCATTCCAACGCCTACAAGAACCCCGATCAGCTGCCGGCGGGCGGCGTGCTGGTGGTCGGCGCCGGGTCGTCGGGCGTGCAGATCGCCGCCGAGCTGCGGCGCGCCGGCCGCGATGTTTATCTCTCGGTCGGGCCGCACAACCGGCCGCCCCGGCGCTACCGGGGGCTTGATAACGTCTGGTGGCTGGGCGTGCTCGGCAAGTGGGATGCGCAGGTCGCCGAGCAGGGCAAGGAGCATGTGACCATTGCGGTGAGCGGCGCCGACGGCGGCGAAACTGTCGATTTCCGGGAACTCGCCGAACACGGCATGACGCTGGTCGGCATGACGGCGTCGTTCAAGGGCGGCGTGATGACTTTCGCCCCGGACCTGGCCGACAATATCGCCATGGGCGATGCCGATTTCCTCTCCGTCCTCGACGAGGCGGACGATTATGCCCTGCGCCACGGCCTTGATCTGCCCGATGAACCGGACGCGCGGCGCATCGGCCCCCTGCCGGCCTGCGCCATCGATCCTTTGCTTGAGCTGGACCTGGCGGCGGCCGGTGTTGCGACGATCCTCTGGGCGACGGGATTCGCCGTCGATTTCAGCTGGCTGAAGGTCGATACCTTCGACGCCGACGGCCGGCCCCGGCACCAGCGCGGCGTTTCGGAAGAACCCGGCGTCTACTTCCTCGGCCTGCCGTGGCTGTCGCGGCGCGGGTCGTCGTTCATCTGGGGGGTCTGGCACGACGCCAGGTTCATCGCCGACCAGATCGCCATCCAGCGCGACTATTTGGCACAGCTTGCGCCGGCGCGGTGATCGCGCCGTGAACCTGCGGCCGCGGCCAAGGCGCCGGTATGTCGAGCCCCCGCGCCGGAGATCAATCCGCGCCGACGCGGCATCCGGCCTCAGGGATCTCAGCAAATCCTGAGTTATCTAGTCCGTTTCCGCCTGGGCAGGCAGCGAGAAATGTATCCGCGAGCCGTCGCCAACCTTACTGTCGATCCATATGGAGCCGCCGTTCCTGGCCAGCAGATCCTGACAAAGTGTCAGGCCCAATCCGGTGCCTCGCTCACCTGCCGTGCCGGGCGTTGAGCTCCGGTCATCAAGGGCAAAAACGCTTTCAGTCTGTGCCGCGGACATGCCGACGCCGTTATCGGCGACCGTGAAATGGACCCATTTGCCCTTGCGGCGTGACGAGATGGTGATGGCGCCGCCAATTGGCGTGAACTTCAGGGCGTTGGAAATAAGGTTTCGGATCACCATCAAAACCATGTCGGGATCGGCAAATGCTTCGGTATTTCTGATGTTGTTTTTGACGGCGATGTTTTTCTCCAGCGAGACGGTCTTGAGGACGTCGATGCATTCTTGCGCAAGGTCGCGCAACCGTACGGGTTTTGGCTCGAACGTCGCGCCTTCCATTTGCAGGCGGGACCATTCCAGCAGGTTTTGCAGGAGATCGAACACCTGTTCGCCAGCCTCGTTCACGCTCTTGGCAAATTCGATCAGCATATGGCGGCTGAATTTGTCCGAGGCCGTCGCCATCAGTTGGGTCAACCCGAGAAGCGCCGTAAACGGGCTTTTCAAGTCATGGGCGATGATCGAAAAGAAGCGGTTTTTCTCGGCATTGAGGCTGGCCAGCTCATCGCGTTGGCGGGCAAGCTCGACCTGATTGCGGCGCAGCGCCTCTTCCATCCGCACGCGTTCCGTAATGTCGACAAACGACGACACGATATGAACGATGTTGTCGCTGTTGTCGCGAACCGGCACCTTGCTGACCAGGCGCCGTTGGGCATGGCCTTGAACATTGGCCACCAGTTCAACTTCGCTGACGGCGCGCCCTGATTGCAGC
>Ga0114932_10003335_pt1 | contig 15861 bp, 20 predicted proteins | sample 2SBtaG_2_FD_87286 | JGI IMG/M metagenome (GOLD analysis project Ga0114932, IMG submission 87286) | Deep subsurface microbial communities from Kolumbo volcano to uncover new lineages of life (NeLLi) - 2SBTROV12_ACTIVE470 metaG | ecosystem: Environmental > Aquatic > Marine > Volcanic ...
GACCACCCTCTCATATTTCAATTCAAGCTCTTCTAGTTGGGAGGCTAGGATAGAAACAGTATCATTCTGAACGATTGAATTAGCTCTCAATCGATCCACTTCCCCCAACAGCTTTTGTCTGAAAGCTTCCTCTTTTCCTCGAAGTGAATAAACTCCATGAAGGTACCCCAAGATATGTCGATAATCATTCCCTTTCTTCATTCCCTTTTCCCTAGTTTTCACCTGATTTTCTAATTCTGCAATCTCATCAATCTCATCCTGCAAGTCATCACTCACCACAGTTTCACTTCGATCCTTCAGCTCCCTTTTTATGAAGTGTGGGATGAAGGAGGCTGAATCTGCCTTATCTTCTATATTCAAATTCCTCCAATGGGAGATCACAAACTGCCTAGGCTGATATTGAGTTGAGCTAACAGGGTGACCAATACATCTCAGATACTCAAACAAGATCCCCTCCCAGATGAAAGTTAGGATTTCTAAATACTTTGCCTGGCGTTCTGTTTCTGGAACTTCCTCAATTTCCTCTTTCACAAAGCCGATCCTTTGGTTAGCTGTTGTGTCCTTACAAAATATGCCAAGACATCCACATAGTGAACCTAGCTCTGTTTTGTTATGGAGATGTAAGACAATGTCCATCCCCTCCTCCATTTGTCGTAGAATTGCCTTTCTTTCAGCCGCAAATGGATCGATTGCTTGTTTTGCACGAATCTTATCCAAACGCTTCTTTCGCAACAATTCCTTAGCCATTCTCTTTTAGAAACAATGTTCAAGGCTACTACTAAAAAAGAAGGGATATTTAAATAATCAGGTTATAATGGATTAAGCTTAAATACTAGCAAAACAAACGATTTAGGTTTCTATCATTTTTTCACATCAAAAACTGAAAGACAATATCGTTCAATACGGTTCAATATACATAAAAATAAAGGTTTAGGAATATAAAAACACGTCACAACTTGGATTATATAAGAGTATAATCATTTAACAATATAAACAACATAATTAATCAAGAAACATTGAGATAATATCGGATAATATGGATTAAAAAATAATTATTCTGCAAGTTTTTGAGTAAAATATTCGTCAACTTTGATCGTCGTTTTAGGCATTTTCTCTTTTCCTAAAACAATTCTTTATAGTATTATTGGATTAAAAATTCATAAAAGAGCTTCATCATGATGGACGGAAGATCTGTGTTTGTGAGTCCATCTCGTGGGAGATCACTTTTGAACAATCGTCATTTTTCACCAGATTTGAGGGAAGATTTGAAGGATATGTTTTATTCCCTCAAGAAGTATGGACTCCCTAGAACAGATGGAACATGGAGACAAAATCTTCAGATTTATTGTTTGTGTCACCACCCCATCTTGTCCTTCTGCTACCGCGACAAGATGATCAATATTCCGATTGATGGGATGCAAATTATGCTTTTCGTGAATGGAATTGCCTTCACCTTCATCAGTTTCTTTCCACTCTTCAATTCTCTCTACTCAATCTTCAATTCTTCAATCAATTTACTAATAAATCTTTGATCATGTTTTTGTGTGTTTTGTTAGTTTGGGTTGAGATGTTTTTTCATTTTTATGAATGGGATATAAGTTCATTGGAATCTATCTTGATCTTGTCTTCCTTTGTTTTCGTTTATGAATATATCGTAACTCGGATCTTATATTCTATATGTTACATCGCTGACCCAAACTCTGACCTAATTTCTGTCTGTAGAGGTGTGTTGTTTGTCTTGAGAGAGAGAGAGAGAGTTGAGATATGTTTGTTTGTTTTTAGAGAGAGTTGAGATGTGTTGTTTTTGTGTGATTTTTGGTGTTGGTTGATCAGGGTTTATGACAGCCATCACTTGCATTTTTTCATGTGGGATGTGCTGCTTTGTGATCATTTTCATATTTCTCATTCTCATTCTAGGTTTTAGTTTTTTAGGATGAAAATAATAATAAGATGATATCTTTTCTACTTCTCATTATCTCATTTTATCTTCTTCAATATTGAAAAAACTAGGTGGTATATGTGAGATGGGTGTTGAGGATGATTATGATGATGACACTTTATGTGATCAATATGATGCAAATAACATGTTAGATCTCATTTTCTGGTCTCTTATGCTCAATTATTTCATAAGTTTGTTAAATATTTATCATTTGATCGTCATATTTTATTTTATTTGTTGATAGTCTGGCCTTTCTTTCTTCTCATTTCATTTTCAATCTTTTATCAAAAAGATAAATTGAATTTTAAGAGATCAAATCCTAATTTAGTTAGTTTAGATGGGAGAATTGATAATCATTCAACAGATCTTGGTGGAAGTAGGTTGATGGATGAAAATGATATTGAGGATGCTTTAATTGGTCAAATGTATCATCCACCACCATCATCATCATCACCATCTCAACAACAATCTTATCTCATTCATTCTGACTCTCTTCAACCATCATGTCCACCACAACAACAAGATCATCAACAAGATCAAAATCAACCATCAACAAATAATTCATCAATTATTTTGGGTGCTCAGTTGGTCAAAGTGATTAAAGAAGATGAAGAGAATGAAAATGAAGATGAAGAGAATGAAGAGAATGATGAAATCAAAGAAGAAAATGATGAAATGGTGGAAGATGAACCATGAAAAAAAGATAAAGATAAAATATTAAAAAGAAAGGAGTGAAATAAAGAAGGAACAACAAAAAACAAAGAATAAGAAGAAGATATGTTATTATCAGTTGTTTGTTTTTATTATTCTTCCTTGTCATTTCAAAATCTCTCATCAAATCATATCATATCAACCAATAAATGTCATCAACCAAAAATCTCATAAAATCAATCAATTATCAAGATCATCTAATTGTTTTTGCATAGATTCTAAATTGATAAAAAATGAATATAATTCTTGGTGAGAAAATTCTACCAACAATTTATCATCATTTTGATCTTGATTTTGATCTTGATTATTAGTTGATGATGATTGATTATTAGTTGATGATGATTGATTGTTGGTTGATGATGATTGATTATAGTTGGTTGAAGAAGAATTGAATGAAAATTCAAAAAGAGAAGTTGCATCTTTTAATCTTGTTAAATCTATTTCAATTTATAAAATCACCCAAATCAAATAATCAATCAGATATAAATCAAATCAACAACAATCATGATATATATGAAAGATAATGATCATCTCATTTTAACCATCACATCACAATTTTAATCTCATACCGCCACTTCCTGCTAACAAATGCAATCTCCAGCTACTCTCATCCAACTGACCTCCTGAGCCTATTCAAATATGACATGATAAATATTGATCTCATCTATCATCTCCTCTTCTCATCTGTCTCATCATCCATCATCTCAACCATCTCATCTCATCTCATCATCCCATCTCATCTCTCTTCTTACCATTCGTTCCAAGAGGTTTGTTTCGAAGATGATCAACATAATCAGATCCATTCTCATCCCAAACCTCCACAAATGACTATTTTTATGATATATATGTGTGATTATTATGTGATGATTATTATGATTATTTAATGTGATATATTTGTGAAGAGAGATTAAATGATAATTGAGGGAAGAGAGATTAAATGATAATTGATGGTAGAAGAGAGAGATCAACTTTCATCTTTCATCTTAACCTCAATATGATCTTCATTCATTTCCCCCTCCAACCCTTCTCTCAACTTAGTCCCATTAAACCCCAAATAAGCTGCCTATATGACACACAAATACTCAAAATCAACCATCTTCCATCTTTCAACAATCACCCATCTTTCAACCATCAACCATCTTCAATCTTCATCTATCAAAAAACTTGTTGGAAAATAAAAGAGGATGAAGAAATGAGCGTTTCCATCTCAGAATGATCCACACCAAACAATTTCTGCAGCTGACGTTCCTCAGTATCACTGAATGTAGCCTCATCCTATTTTTGGGGTGTTTATCAGATCAGAAATGGGCAAAAAATCGTTTTATAAAACCTCAAGATGCAATTTGGAAATGATGCGATTCAAAAGAAGTGGGAATTTACCAGTAGGAAGTCGGTTTATGAGAGATATGGAATAAGAAAAGCTATAAACAAATTAGAATATTAGCAAAAGATAATATCAAACTGTTCTGTACGAAAAAATAAAGACATGCTTTTTACGATTTTTTGTGGCTAGGCCTGAATCTAAAACAAAAACAGCAGAAAAAAGTGAAATAAATCAAACTATTAAAAGGATTCATTGATCTTGTTTGATGTATACTCAATTTTCAAATCAAGTTAATAATTAAAACAATTAAAATCAACATGGATAACTTGTTTTTTCTCGCTTTGAATGATATTGGAAAATTTCTCAGTTTTAATTCTTAATCTTTATAGCCTCGGTAAAGAAGAAAAACCAGTTGATTTAATTTTTGTTTATATCTTTGAATGTCTAACCAATATCTTAAATAATAATAAAATAAGTATATTTCGTCAAGAAAATAGTATATAATGTAAGTTTTTCCGTTTTTTGTGAGATGACTCCAAATTCGTCAAAAATTTTAAAATTTTCAACTGGCAGCTATAAATTAACGCTTCTCTTTCATTGTAATATATATTCATAACCGAATGTAATAGTCTCAGAGTTATGTTGTTATAGGTAAATGAAGAATGTTTAGTGGCTTTTCCTTCGTTTACGAGCAAAAGATGGTCATATTGGCTTGCACTTTTTACATGTTCTGTTCAGTGTCCATGGTCTTGACCAACAAGGTGATTTATGAGATTATAACTGTATTTTGATGTTAGTATAATGGATGGGTGTGATGAAATAGGGGATTACTAACAGCTACAAGACAGGGAAGGATGGTGAAATAACCCTTGAGTTTGTGACCATGTTTTTTCAAGTGAGTTATTTTATTCATTTTCAATTGATCAACTAAACTTATCAATTTCATCATCAATATTATCTAACGCTATATCATCATCTTTTATCCTATCATCATCTTATCATCATCAACTATATCATCAACTATATCATCATCTTTTATCCCCCAGGCGTTATCAGCGGTGTTTTTCTGTGTCATATTTCGTAAGTTGGGGTACATTCATTATCCAGAGTTTGATATCAAGATAGTGGGTCACCTCATTCCTTTAAATATCCTGTTTGTGGCTATGTTATTCACCTCTTTAATGAGGTTTAGTTGGATGGATTGATGATGATGTGATGATATGATAGATTATTATTATGATGGTTGGATGGGATGGTTGATGTGATGATAGAATTGATCAACCAACCATCATAATATTGATCAACCATCTCATCTCATCAACCACCATCTCATCCCACATCATTCTTTCAACCATTTCATCCAACCATCTCATTCTTTTCAACTAATCTAATAGTTTCAGATATTTATCAGTCCCAATGGTAACTGTTTTTAAAAATTTGACAAATATCTTGATTTCAGTTGGTGAATGGAAATTGTACGATCATCCATTATCTTTTCCAATCTTACTTTCATTTCTCATTACGATCTCTGGGGCGATTATGGCAGCATGGTATGATCTCTCCTTCTCATTGATTGGGTACTTTTGGATGGGGTTGAACTGCCTAAGTTGTGCTGGTTTTGTGTTATTTTTGAGACAATTATCAGTGGCTGCTACTCTACCCAAATTTGGGATGGTGTTTTATAATAATTTGATCTCCTGCCTCTTCATTCTTCCTCTTATTCTGTTTAAAGGAGAGTTGGGTCATCCCATCCTACAATCATTCTTTTTATCCAGTAATATTGATAATGGTGGTGAATCATCCATGTCTTCTATCCAACAACAAGAAGAAGGAGGAATTATTCAAGAAGTAGTTGTTGATCAATCATCTTCATCATCTCACTTTTTCTCTCTCCTCCTCTTCTCTGGGATTGTTGGTTTCTTTTTAAATATCAGCTCACTTTGGTGTGTGGAAAAGACGTCAGCAACCACTTATGCTGTAGTTGGGTCACTTAACAAAGTTCCAGCTGTTTTGTTGGGGTGTCTCCTCTTCCAATCTCCTTTGACGAATGCAAACCTCATTTTTGTTGCCCTTTCTCTAGTTGGTGGATTTGTTTATTCTTGGGGGAAATTGAGAGAGAAGAAGAAGAAGGAACTGGAGAACAGCAAGAAGGGAGACAATCATCATCATCAGCAACAATCTCAACTTCAACTTGTGAATGGTCATTCTTCTTCTTCCACTTCAACTACCACATCAACCTCCTCTCCTTCTTCTCCTGATATTGAAAGTGGGATGGTCAGAAAACTCAATTCTACCTAAAAACAGAATAACAGTCAGACAGATAGGCATTTCCTTTCTTTTTCCTTTGTCTTCTTGTCATTTATTTTATAGCAACATGTAATAATAAATCCATTTATGTACTTATTGACTATATATATTGGTTTTGAGTGTTTATATTGATTTTCCTTTATGGTTGGTTTTTAAAAGTCTATTTTCTTCTTTCTCTATCTAACTTTGACTTCCACTCAACACCTTCTCCAGCTCCCTGTAAGCCTGCTGTTGGAGGAGGTAAGAATTCTTGAGTTTTTGAATGAGGGCCATCTCCTCATGTTCTAGAGCTTGTACCAACCCCTCATGGTTGGTCGTCTCATCCTTCTCTGCTTGAATTTTAAGATTGTAGTTCCTTCTGTTCCTTTCCACCACCTCCTTCTTCTTCCTCTCCCTCTCCCCAGATATCACAACCTCCTCCTTCCTCCTCCTATCAGCCTTCTCCCTCAACCCTTTCCTGTGCTCCTCCTCCTCCTCCATCTGGATGATCCTCCTCTTCTGTTTATCATGTCTGAGAGAGTCTACACTCGCCTTCTTCCTTTTTAAAATCTCTTGAGCATGTTGGGATCTCATCCTCCTCCCCTTCTGCTCAAACTTCAGATTCCTCCGCCTTGTTTCCTGTCTCTCCTCCTCCTCCTGCCTCCTTGCATTTATCTGCTCTTGTAACTTTGTCTCCGTCTCCTCCCTTATCCTCATAATCTCATCTGCTCGAAGTTTCGTGTCATCTATCATCTTCTTCGTTCTGTACTCCTCCTTCTGCAGCAGAGCAATTCTACCAATTTACCAATTCAACCATAATATGATGGGGTGAATAAATGTTAATCTCATCAATTTATCAACATATATTATGGAATAAAAGAGACAGAGGAAAAGTGATGATGTCTGGAGAGAACCTGTTTGCTAAAAGTTGAGCCTCCTCTTTGATTCTTTGCTTCTTCTCATGTGTTGTCAAGTATTCCTGAGCAAAGACAACACTAGAGGATGACAACTGACTCTCAGCTGTTAAAACAACCTCTGGTTCTCCGTTTTCTTCCATCTCTATTTAAAGGGAATGCGATTAGTAGATTGATCAAAAATTGTTTGAGCAACCGACTTAGTAAAAATTAAAAAAACGGTATTAAACAATGATTTTACATATTATCCTTATCTTTTATTGAGGAAAATAGGATATATAAATAATCTAATGATGAAATAAACATTTTATTTTAAGAGATATGTGCTCAAAATTGCTTTTAAAAAAGGTTGGTAAAAATTGATCAAAAAACAAAAAAATTGAAGAAAGAAACAGCGAGAGCGCTTTAATAATGTTCTAATAAAAATTATTGTTGATTTATTTGGAACATTGTAATGTTATATGACCTAGTTTAAGTACCTATATTGTCAGTATGTGTTTATTACCCATTTTTGCTTCAGTTCATTTTGAACATCGCTAAATTTTCCCAAAAGTGACCCCTGTGAACTAATTAATGGGATCTGTACTATTAAGCAAGTTCTAATAGATGGTAAAGAATATAACAATAGTAGTAGATGGGTGTGATTCTATTGAATACGACTTAGAGTTGGTGAACGTGACTTTTGCCAAAATCAGCATCTTCAATTTTTTCTTAAACGAGAAAATGTAAATCTTGGTGTCTTTTTTGGTATTCAAGATCAATAATCTTCGATTTCTATTATCCAATAAGTTAAAAAATGTGTACTTATGTTGATAGATCAAAGATTGTAATGGTAACTATGAATTGATTGATCGATCGGGAGATGTAGATGTGATTGAGAACAAAATTCAAATCTTAAATTTCTTACCGAAGTTCCCTCACTGATAAAAATGAGGAATATCTCTCTAAATATCATTTTTATAGTATTATCATCTCCAAATGATTTGGATTTGTGAGATTCAGAATACCATTGATAAAGGGAAGAGAAATTTTATCTCAGAACCAAAATTTATGAACCTTTTCTAGTTTTTGAATCAACAGTTTGAATCTTTTTTATTTATTTCATTGGTAGGTTATTTGAATTCCATATGTGCAAGATATCTTATTAAAGCAAATTTTATCAAATATTAAGTTCAGTTAACCTCCAAAACTGAGAGTTTTTCAACCCATCTTTTTAGTGTCAAATTATTACGACCAATCAAATCTCCTCTATTTTAAGATGGAAGACAGTAAAACCCAAACCTCAGACTCAAAAGGTTTTAAAGTTGATGAAATGTGATGATTGTTGATTCTTCATATTTGATAGAAGGGTTGGAGAGGGAGCATTTGGATGCAAAGTTTCCAGATGAAAAACTTGCGACCACAGTACCAAATTTTAACTCACCAGGATCAGCCTCCACAGTCTCTTCTGTCACCTCCATCGATTCTGTAACAAGCGAGCTTTATATTGGGAACACAAACCGATTTGTGACTGCTGAGTTGTTGAGTAAAGAGTTTTCTGAGTATGGAGAGGTGAGATGTGATTGATTGGGCGGTTGAAGACAATTGACTCATTTTCTGATATTCTAGGTGATTTCAGTTGAGTTAAAGAAATCCAAATCCTCGCCAAGGTTTTTTTGTAGAATCATTGGCTGAAGAATTACCGTTCACCTATCTAATAACCTGTTTAAATTTCCTGTAGTTATGGATTTGTGAAGATGCGAAATCGACTTCAGGCAAGATTGGCAAAGAATATGATGAATGGAAGGCTCTTATGTGGAAATGTTTTGGAAGTGTCCAAGTCTATCAGAAATACCAAGCTTCTTGTCGGTATTTATATATGTGTGAATTGGGATGCTATTGCCTGTCGGCTGTTTTTGTGATTCGCATGCCATTTGTTTCTCTTTGACATGTGAAAAAAATCTTTTACTTGTAGTTGGATTTCCAATTGATGTTAGCATCGATGAGATTCGGAATTTGTTTTCAAGATGCGGGAAGCTGGAAGAAAAGAGCGAGGAGGATTGTACACTTGATTTTAGAGGGCAAAGTAAGATGGTCTTTTTTACATGGATCTGTTAGTTTTTGAATTTTTCATTATCTCATTAGTTACTGGTCCAAGAGGGTTGAGGCATTCTGAACATTGCTACATCAACTTCAGATATCGAGGAGATGCAGTTAGTGCTCGACATACCTTCCATCTATTGTCTCATATGGAAGCTTTTGGGAGGGGGTTGAGAGATGGAAGGATTGAAGTTGATTGGTTTAATATGAGAGCTCCAGAAAATCCTTTTAGAGGGACACCTCCTATCTTGCTTGATAACACTTTATCCTACCTATCCCTCTATGTTTCGTATGAAATGGTGTCTAGGGATAGTTCCAAATCAGATGCAAAAGTGAGGAGGAAGAATGAAAGGGCAATGTTAAGAAGATTGAAGGAAAAGATGAGAGAGGATAGGGAAATCAAAACTGCTGAGGAGGAAATGGCTGCACTTGAGATTCAAGATCAGATGGATGGATCAGATTCGTTGGAAGACAATCAAATCATTCTTACACAACAAGATTTGATTTCCATCTTTTCCAGATTTCAGATTCCAAAATTTGTTGATTTGAAAGGGCCTGTTAAGCAATCCTGTGGGCAACAAAACAACATGTATGCATTTGTTCACTTTCATGGAACTCCTGATGGATATCAATCTGCTGTGGAAGCTATTGTTGAGATGACTGGAGCTGTGATTCAAGATATTCGCTTTAGGGTGGAATTTTCTAACCAAACTAAAGAGTTGTTGTTTAGAAGTCAAGGATCAAATCAATTCCCATCTCACCCAAGATCTATTAGCCAATCGTCTCAACGATCCTCTTTTAGAGGTCGTCGTGGACATAACCAACACCGAAATCGCTCACAGCAGCAACATCATCACCACTCTTCTTCCTCATCAACATCTAGCAGACAAGAGCGATATCGGTCTACAAATGTGTACCCTCATAATCAGTACACCTCCTCAAACTCTTCGAATCAGCAACAGCAGTATCCACCTACTACCTATGATCCTCAAATGCAGTATCCTCCTCATGAACAACACCATCACCAATTTTCACAACAAAGATCTACATCAGATCCTAATATTATTAGTGTTTCAGATTTGGAAAGCTCTTTTACCCCCACAACGATGGATTATCCTCAACAAATGGTACCACAACAACATTCGCTTGATTCATTTTCCCCACCTGGGTTCGTCCCATCCCCAAACCAAATGATGCCTTCTCCAACTTATTACTCTAACCAACCCACCACCCCACCTTCTCCTTATGGTATATACCCTTCTCCTCCTCCCTCCCCTTTTAATCTACCTCAAACTACCTCCCCCCACCCATTTCCCTTCCCACCTCAACCTTATCCTCTTGTTCAAACCTATCCCTCTCAGAACCCCCCTCCTGGAATGATTCCTGTTTATCCCTATGGCATTTCAACAAACCCAATCCCACACCCCTCCTCAGTTGAGCAGCCTCAATCCAAGGTTAGTAGTGATGAACCTCAAAAAAAGAATGAGAACCCTCCTTCATCCAAACCAACTTCAGATGATTCCTAAGCCTAGAGATGATGTGTTCACATCTCACATCTGAATCTCCCTCACCCCCCAACCATCCTTTTGACAAATCTCATATCTTTCAGATTTTATTATTTTCCATCTCTCACTTCATTTCCTGCTCTTCTCCTAATCTTCATTATTCAACCAGTATTATCAAAATTCAACCGTTATGCATCTTTTATTTCATCAACCACGAATAATTGCCTTAAATTTCAAATTGTCAAATCAAATCAACCCCATCCCCATTTATTTTAATGGAGGAAAATTAATAAATAATAGTCGCCCTCAGTTATTCACTTTGCAAGATTATAGTCGATAAAAATAACATCTTGTAAATTGCCTTTCAAAAACCAAATAATTACATTACAAAATAATCAAAATATCTAATGAGGGTGTCTATTTTTTATTATTCTCTTCATGTTCAAATTTTCTTTCTTTTATCTATCAAAATTCTTCTTTATCTCATTTATGGATGCACACAATCTTCCTGAGATTGACAAGTGTAAGCCCCATCCTCGTTCACAACAGGGGGTGGATCGTAAGGAGGGTCGACATACAGTTGAGTGAACGACCAGCTGAGCATATCATGCACTTGGTAGTGGTTCTGACCTGTAGCGGCTGTAAATCCAACCCAAGCCTTCCCATTGTTCAGCTGGAGGGTTGAATCCAGATTCAGGGGGGTGATGAAGAGGGGGTCTACCAAGTTATCCACATACACATACATCATCCCAATTCCTGTCCCCCAGTCTGGCATCCCTCCATTGGGAGCATCCGCATTCTGGAGAAACTCTGTCGTCCAACTTGTTGCTGTGAAGTAAGGATCCATGGAAGCATCGGTATCAAATACTGGGGTGTACTTAATTCTTGCTGTGTGAATCCCCTCCGCCAACTCTGGAGTTCTTACTGAGGAAGCCAAAGAGAAGGAGTGATTGGCGTTATTTGATAACCTCCACCCTCTAGTTTGAACTGAAATATGGTTTTCATAAGCATCCAGATTATCATAGTTGAAAAATGTGTCAAACTCAACAGCTAACGAATTGTCAATTCCTTCATATCCCAACCCCTTCCCAGCCTCACCAAGAGCTGTTGGAGATTGATTTTGAATTACAAAGGCAAGTCCATCAGCTCCTCTTGATCTGCACATGGTATACACATCCTGCATAGAGTTGCAATGGTAGGAAGGGTTGGATATTCGAAAAGAAAAGGTGGTATCAAACCCTTCCCTCACATTCATCTGCCTCGCATACCTACATTTGAATAATTTTAATTGAATATTCCAAGAGAGAAAGCATAATTAATTTAGATTGATGTTCGTACAATAATAAAACCATGTTGCTCCTGATTGTCGAGGAAAGGAGGCTGTTAATCTTAGGGCAGGACCACATGGGATCGATGGTGTCATTGGAGCAAATTCCTCCCAACTCTTGACAACCTTCTCCCCACCATCTAGGTTGTTTGGGACGTTCCTTTTACTTAGATCATTGATAACTGGAGCTTGGTTGATCCTACCAATGGCTGAGCAAGCATATTGAATACAGGAGGATGATCCTGTTTTGTAATCAAACCCATCACAACAAAGGAAGGAGCCGTTGCAGTTTTCAACATTGGCATCTCCGACTAAATTTAATCCATAAGCCCCTTCCCCTCCAATCACACCCGTTGGTCCTAAAGACATTCTATCATCCACTGAAGAGTGATTGAGAGTTGAGTTTGCATCAAAGGCATTGTAGGTGATGTCAGACACGAGAGTTGCTGTAATATCTGTGGGAGGAGACCAAGTTGAAATTAAAGCTCGGTCCAACTGAAAAGAAAAGGCAAAAGAATGAATGTGTAAAAAACTAACATTTGAAAATAAAAACCATCTCTCTCCTCCCATAAAGATCAATCGAAGTCCATTCTGAGTCAGTTTGGTTTTCATTGAGGGCTGCCACTTGGGTTATATACTCAGTCCCTGGCTTCAACCCCTTCACAGTTGTGGTTGTGATGTTCCCAACAATCGTGTAAATGGCTTTTTCATCTGATCCAACCTCCTGAGTTGATATTACATACCTAAAAATGAAAGAAACCAAAAAGGAAATTACACATAGATCTATTTATCTTTTATCAATCTTAAGAGATAATTTTTATGATTTGAAATACCCAGTGATGATAACAGCATTCAAATAGTTAGTGGGGGCTGTCCAGCTAATATCAACACTTGTCGCTCCCAAATTTGATAATTGAGGTTGGTTAGGAGCAAGAGGTGGAGCCTGTGAACATTTTTTATGAATTGATAATCAAAAGTTCTTTTCTCATTTTTTTTGCACCAAAATAAATTAATTAATAAAATTACCGCATAGGATAAATAAGGTTTTTCATCAAACAATCCTGTCAATCGTCCATTCGCAACCTTCACATTCACTGGATCTCCAATTCCATCTGGCAAAATACAAGTCAGACCACCTTGTGCATTTCCTAATTATGTGAACAATAAAATAATTATATGTGGTCTGATTTTATATTCACTCATTAATTAAATTAATTTTCAAGAAAACAGCACATAAACTAACATACAATACCTGGGAAATGCTGAACATTTGAGCAAGTTTTTCCATCCACAGTCACAACAGCTCCATCATCTCCAAAATCGATCCCTTCAACTGATATCTTCTGACCTCCCTCTCTACCAAGCACAAAAAACAATCAGATTACATAAAAAAAATCAGAAGAAGAGAGGTATCAATATATCATGAAACAACAATATTGGGTTTTGGTTGATAATTTTTAAACAAAGATGGTAAACCTGACACAGTTGTAAGTTTTTCCATATTCCATCCCAGACATGGAGTGGAATTCAGTGGATGTCATTCTCAGATACTGGTTGATGATAGAATCAGTTCTAGAGACATTTGAGTAAAGTGGGTCAAAGTTAGGGTTCTCAGCAAAGACATCCACACACCCAGACACTTTGTTGATGATGGGAGCCTTGATGATTCTGATGTAATCGATAGCCATTGATTCTCCTTTAGATGCTCCCACAGAAGAATTTGAAACACCTTCCTCCCCCTCCCTCTCCTGAGCAACCACCAGCCTCATTTGAGTCATCCTCCCCATCAACACTTCCTTCACAGGCAGGTAATAAGTATGGAATTGCCCATCATTGGTGAGGTCAAAGTCTTGAGTGGCGACCCCTTGGTCCAACCCTTGGAAGACCACCTCTCTCAACCCAACAATCTCATCTCCAAACCCATCCACCACCTGCACCCTCCAATATCGAGCAAACTCCTTCAGACCATCCACTGTGAGGGAAAAGGTGGTGTTGGAGGGGAAGGAGGTGGTTCTGACTGGTTTATAAGGCCCCTCCTTGGTGTCCCCCTTGAAGATGATGATGTGGTTCGGGTTTGCGTTTCTCTCCACATTCCCCTCCACAACAACACCTTTAAACCCCAAAGATCAACATGATCACAAAAAAGAAAACAAAACCTGAGGATTGAAGGTAAATGGAGGTGACAGACCTGGTTTCCCCAAGATCGAAGGTGAGGGACTCCCTTTGGGGGGAGGAAGCAATCCAAGAAGTGAGAGAATCTCCATCCACAACAAGCGAGGAGGTATTCTCATTTGACGAGGCTCCAATCACTTTTGGGGCCATCCTCTCCCCCCACAACGATCGTGAGTGATCTTCTGTTCTTGAATCTGGCATGAAGTAACCAGACCGATATAGTAATCTCGAATTTGTAGCTAGAAGTTTCGCAACGTAAAAAAATCAAAAATTTAAACACAAATCATTCATTTCTTTATCTATATCAGAATAAAAACTCACCTTGTCCTGTGTACATCATTCTTATAACCACCGAGTGGCCAACCGAGGTATCAATAGAAAGCCTTGGGGAGTCGATATGGGGTAAACTTCCGATAATAGATCCCCTCAATTCTCCACCTTGAATATAAAGCTCCATATCATTCTCTTCAGCTGATGCTATCCAATTACTTGTAGAATTAATAAATTCCCAGGATGCTATATAAACAAAAAGCCCAATAACATGCGAGTAGTCAGTCATTAATATCCATGAAAGAGAAGAAAAGCGATCGTGATGAAAAATGCCAAAATTGATTGTTTGGAAAACCTTCTTCATCGGAACGCTGAAACCTTCCAACAGACAATATAACAAGAAAAATTAATAACTTCAAATCCATGTAAAGGTCTTAAACAAATTAAATAATTTTTAGAATAAGGAAACAAGCAGCAGCAGTGGTTAAAGTTTGGCAACTTTTTTATGTGTATCATTTTCTAATTAATAAAATTAAAACCTTTGCTTTGATAGGATAACCGAAATGAATTTTATTCCACTTGATAAAAACTTAACTTGCCTTAATGGAGATGCAGAAACAAGGACTCTTTTGACCAAATGGTAAGTTTTATTGTTGAAAACTAAGCGATTCATTTTGTATCTTTCTTTTTTTCTTTTTCTATTTTTTGAATCTTCCAAACAACCGTTCCAATGAGATCAAATATGCCCCATATATCTTATAAATTTTGATTTTATTAGGGGGTTGATAGATAGTTTGAAGTTTTGTGCTTACTCATTTGATCAGAACTTTGATGATTCTGATGTATTTTTGCATGAGGTTGTGGAACTGTTAAAAAGAGAAAATTTCATTTCAACAAAACAACAACAAGAGGAGGAGGAGGAGAAAACGGGAATAGAGAAGGGGACTCCCCTTTCCATCACACGGTTGTCCATGGATTTCTTTGATAAGTATGAAGAGGAGGGGCTGGTGAGGGGAGGGACAGGGTCGTTTGTTGGGTGTATGGAAGAGGTGGTGGAAGGTATCTCAATCTCTAATTTGGTAAGAGATTCCCTCCAGGGTTGTTAATAAGGGGGTCAATGGGGGTCAATGGGGGTCAATTTCTCTGAAATTGACCCCCTCTCTTCATTTTAGGGGGTCAATAGTATGTTTTTTCGGCTTCAGAAACGAATTTCCAAAAAGTAGTTTTGATCGCCCATAACATGATTGTCATCAGAGTTAAACATCTGTAGATGGTACTACATGTTAGTACAACATATAATAGCATAATAAACGGTTGAGTTATATGCGAAATCC
>Ga0114932_10003337_pt1 | contig 15855 bp, 30 predicted proteins | sample 2SBtaG_2_FD_87286 | JGI IMG/M metagenome (GOLD analysis project Ga0114932, IMG submission 87286) | Deep subsurface microbial communities from Kolumbo volcano to uncover new lineages of life (NeLLi) - 2SBTROV12_ACTIVE470 metaG | ecosystem: Environmental > Aquatic > Marine > Volcanic ...
CCATACATATAGACAAGGGGTCTCCTCGTGCTTCGGCGAAAGCAATGTATTAGATATTGAGAATGGTTCTCATTCTAATAAAAGTAATAAATCATTACATAAAGTGGTCTAATAATTGATGTAATTAGGGTAAGTAATCTATTAAATTATTTAGGTAATATTTAGGGGTATAAATCTCTTAAACTAGGATATATATATTTCTAAGTAGTAGATATATAAAAGTAAGTAATAAAAATGATGTCTAGAAACACATGACATATAACCCCTAATATATCCCCATTAAATATTAAATATATAGGTTAAGGTATTCATTTGGTATTAAGTGTGGCTTAAATCGTGAATTAGCAAGGTTTTTAAGGATATTTATCATATATATGAATGTATATAATTTGGGGTATTTTTTGGGGTAAGGATTTGAACTGAAAAAGACATAAAAAAAGAGTGATTAGAAATTAATCCAATCACTCTTATAATTTTAGTTAGTATTTTTTATAATCCAGACTCACTAGTTGCTATAGTTTCCACTACTTCTTCTTCTGTGTTTCCTGATCCATTTAATAGGGTATTAACTTTTTTTTCTATAAATTCATTAGCATTGTCATAAGCTAAAGTTTCTTTTATGTTTAATACTTCTTTATATGTATCCTTCCAAATGCTAAACATTTGATCGTATTGATCCCATCTTTTATTTGGGAATCTTCCATACTCTCCAGTCTTAGCATAACTAGGTGAAAAAGTTTTGATTTTTTCAGTTGCTAATTTTCTTACTTGATCCCTTGTTTTTTTTGGTAACTGATCAACACTATTTTTTAAAGCAATGTGATCTTTATCACTAGTAGAAACAGTATTATTAATACTAGTTGTATCTATACTATTTTCATTAACTCCTACACTAGAGATAATACTAGTTGTATCTATCTCATCAATAATAGTAATTTCTTTAACTTTTAATACATTATTTTTAATGTAGTTTTTTAAGTATTCTTCATTCTGTTGGAAAGCTTTTTTATCATCGATAAAATTACCCTTATAGTTCTCATTCATCCAATTAATAAAATCAGATTTACTCTTGAATTTTTCAGGTAATAAAATCCAACCTTCATTACTGTTCATACTAACTTCTAATCTAGTATTTTTATTAACTTTTTTATCTTCATTTTTATTAGATAAAGATTTGAAAAAGTTATTATCTATCAATCCAACTTTTTTCATTGTATTTACTATAAGGTTTAATTGAGAGTGATTCTCACTATATAAACAATGTAATAAATTTATGAAGGATTTTTTATCTGATAAATCATATTCAAATTCATCAGAGTTTAATGCTACAAATTGAGTTGTTTTATTTTTCTTCGTAAACTGACTAACTACTAATTTTAATCCTACGTTAGAGTTTTCTATAGGAATTACACTAATAGCGTTATTAATTGCATATTTTTTATCGTAATTTTTATTATTGTTATTCATAAGTTTTAATCTCCATTTTTACCAAATTTTTATTTGATAATCTAATCTTTTTATTTTCTAATTTTTTATCAATAACCTTTACATCCTTATCTACATAATTTTCCTTGTGATAAGTTCTTATAGTTATTAATAAATTTTCTGTTTCTTTTTCGGTAAAAGAATACATAATATTTATACTCCCATAACTAATTATTTTTATTAATAGAAATACATAAATTTTTTAAACTCCCATATATGTATTTTTCAAATATTTTTTTCGACTTAGAGATAGTATACGCATCAACTCCAATAACTTTCTTAAAAACTACCATAATTATACTTAGAATCGACTTATTGACGTGTTTTTTAACATAGTGATTTTTTAACATTACATAATGAAATTTAAGTTCAAACTATATAATCACTATGTAAAATTTCTAATAAAGGTTTTATATATATATATTAAGTAAAAATATATAGTTATATATATTATTAGACCTACATAGGCTTGGCGTTTTTTGGGCTATATTTTCCAACGAAAAAACATTTTCCCAGAAACCAATGTATTGCAATATCTCTCGTAGAGAGATATTGATTTGTATTGATTTTTTTAGTAGGATTTTGGAGTGGTGTTTCTCACTCCGACACACACAATCGAAATTAATTGGAGTGGCAGTATTAAGGGAGTATGTATATGAATAATATATATGATTTAATAACACATCTTTTAAATAGACTAGGTTTACCTAGAATACCTATATCTAACCTAGAACTACATAATAATAATGTAGTAGCTAGATTAGGTAATAACTTTTCAGTAACTATACCAATGGATAGAATAACATCTATTTGTAAAGCTAGTGATGTTAATGAATTTAATAAAATAGTAGGGAGTAATCTATGATACTTACAAAATACAAACAAAACTTAAAAATAGTCGGAGATTTTATTTATAGTTATAACACTAGAGTTGCACATATTAGTCATGTGGCTAAAACAATTTTTATAGTTCCTAAATACTATAAATATTCTAAAACTACATCAAAACATATTAACTATGTGGCTAATGAACTTGGCTATAGAACAGAACGCTTTGGCTTAGCAGTAAATTGGTATCTAGAGATACCTGAATATATTTAGTAAGGAGTAATATATGCAAACATTCATGCCGTATCCTGACATAGTAAAAAGTGTTCAATGTTTGGATTATAAAAGATTAGGTAAGCAAAGAGTAGAAGCCATGCAAACCTACAATCAAATAACTAAAGGTAAAGGTGGATATCCACATCATCCTATAAACAATATGTGGAAAGATAATCCTAGTGCATTAGCATACTATCATAACGTATGTATAGATGAATGGATTAAACGTGGATACAACAACACTATGGAAATGATTACAGATATCTCTGCTTTAGACCCAATACGTTTACCTGATTGGATTGGAGATAGTAGAGTTCATGCTTCCCATAGGTCTAATCTTCTACGCAAAGACTATGACTTTTATAAAAAATATGGTTGGCAAGAGCCGACTGATTTGCCATACATTTGGCTATAAATAATAAGTAAGGAGAATATAATTATGACTACAAAAGAAAAAACAGAAGAATTATTAAAATATAAACCAACAGGAAAACCTGAATATATTAATAGGTTTACACCTTATGCTAAAGAAATAGCTAATGATGTAAGTAAGATAAGGATAAGGGGTCGTAGACCTAATACTTTATTCATAGGAGAAGCAGGTAGTGGTAAATCTGTATTAACTCATGCTTTATATGTTAAAAGTAGAGAATCAGGAAATATGCCTTGTAATGATTTTTATAGGGTTAACTTACATCAAGCTAGTGATATTAGTAGTTTAGTAGGAGAAAGATATCCTAATATAACTAATGGTCAAGTAGATTTACCTTTTAGAAAAGGTTTATTTTACTTAGCTGTAGAATTAGGTGGCTTATTAGCTATAGAAGAAGCTAATAGGGGTGGCGACTTAACTAGGGTATTTAACTTAATGGATTACTCTGAATTTTTTGAAGTTCCTGAAGAATCAGCGACACCATTAAAAGTTAATCCTAATCTATGGATAGTAGGAACTATGAATCCTACAGGCTCAGAATATACTACTAAAATGATGGATAAAGCATTAGATCAAAGGTTTAGTGTAAAGGTAAAGATTGATGACAAAAATCCTTTGGTAGATGAAGAATCTATGATACATGACATACTTAAAGATAAGGCTTACACAGAAAGAATGTTAGCATTTGCTACTACTTGTAGAGAAGATGGTAATGGAACTAAGTTAAGTGTTAGAGAAGTATCTAATATATGTAGCCATATATCTAATGGGGTAGATTTAATTAGATCAATAGAGTTTGTGACAACTAATGCTTACTCTATAGAACAAGTAGAACAAATCAAGTCTACTGCAACTATTAAATTTAGAGTAGTAGAAGAAAAGTAACTCCCAAAAAACTGTGTCCTGAGTATGACATAAAACTGCTCACTTAAATTAAATTTATAATTATATTAAGGAGATAATTATGCAACTATGGGAAAAAGAAGAACAAAAAGATATGTTTGGATTAAGTGTTTTTGGAGAACACTTAAATCATGTTAAAAAATCAAAAAAAGATACTACAGTTTATTCAGATATAGGTAATATAGATAATCAAAAGGTAGTAGATAATACTTTTGGAATAGAAATAAATTCTAATAATATAGATGATAAAAATTATCTTTTAGGTAGAGTTTATGATGAAATAAATGGAGTTTTATTACGAAACGCTATAAAAGATAAAATATATGGAACTTACTCAAAATATTATACTTTTGAGAAGTTTCGAGAATTAGCTGATTATATAGATGGCTTGAGATTAGCAAAAATTTCTGAAAAAGATAACTTTAATGCTTTTATCGGAGATACTACTAGAGAATATCTTTGGAAAATAATAAAAAAAGATATAAAAGCGTATTTATCTAATAGTTTAAAATCTAGAATAACTAATATTGATGGGGGGTTAATGACAACTGCTTATCATTTTTCTATATGGAAAATATTAGCTAGTAGATTTAATACTGAATATCCTACAACTACTTTTATTGATGAAGAAATTGATAAATTAGCAAAGGAAACTAATACTGAATTAAAAGAAATAGTAAATAAATTTTATAATATATATCTTACAGATTATAAAGATAAATTTAATAAAAATTATACTAGTGTTGATCCTATAGAAACTATGGAATTAATAGTAGCTATGTTATTAGACTTTCAATCAATATGGCAAGGAGAATTTTCTAGACAACAAGGTGGTTGTGGTGGGTCTACAAGTAGTGGAGATAATAATACAGGTAGTGGTACAGGATTAACTATGGAAGATTGGAATTATAAATATGACTACCAAACTTTTAAAAATGATAAAAGTAAAAAAGGAATAAATACTAGGATAAAGAAAAAACTTAAAGAGTTAGAACAAGAAGATAAAATAAGAAAAGAAAAAGAACAAGATAGTAAGCTTAAAGTATTTGATCGTAATTCTATAGATCATATAGTACCTGTTGTTACTATAAATAAAGAAAGTTTAATTCCTTTTAAATCAAGTAATGCTTTAAATGTTATGTTTGATGAAATTAAATCTAATATATATAGCAAAGTATCTAAACATGGAAAAGTTACTTCTAAAGCATGGAAGTTACAATATGGTAACACTAAGATATTTAAGGAAAAACCTAAAGCTGAAGTTAAAATAAGAATAATAGTAGATGTAAGTGGAAGTATGGGAAAATTACGAAAAGGTTATAGGTTACATAAAGCTTATGATATTGCTACTTCTATAGGTAATAACTTTAATGATGTAGAGATTTATGGATGTGCATTTGGTGTCTATGGCAATAAAGATAGTAAATATTATTCACAACTTAGTCATCTTCCTAATAGACATAGTCATATAGCATTAGGAAAAATGCCTATAGGGATGGTTTTTGATAAATATGGTTATACTGAAAATGATATATATCAATATGGTTCAACTCCATTATGTTTAGGGTTACAACATATTAAATATGAACTACAGGGAGATTACGATAATTCTGTAGCTATATTAATTACTGATGGTTACCCTAGTAGTAGTGCTGAAAGCTATGCAGTAAATAGATGTTATTGTTCAACTCATTGTATAGAACTAGGTCATGGATTACATAAAGCTGGGGTTAGGTTCGGATTGGTAAATGTAAGTGGTGTAAGTAACGATAGAATAGCCCCTAGTGAATGTTCTATAGATATAAGTAAAGATGATAATTCAGTTGATGACTTAAATAAATTAAATAAATTATTTTCATGGTTATTATCAAGGGGGATATAAATATGAGTAAATATAAATGTGTTATATGTAAGCAAGAAGAATTTGGTCATGGCAATAACCCTAATCCAATTAGTGATTATGGTAAGTGCTGTGATTTATGTAACTTAAATATAGTACTACCATCAAGAATAAAAAAATTAAATAAAGTAATTAGAAAAAAAGTAAAAAAACAAGGGGGTGTAAAACCAACAACTACCTATAAAGATATATATATTTATATAGGCATAATTTCAGCTATGTTTTTCATAGCTTTATACATCATAAAATAGTAAAGGAGTTTATTATGGCAGTAATAGGTCAAAAATTACAAACTATGTATCATAAAATCGTAGAATCTTGGGAATTGTTACCTGTAAGATTACAAGAAGATATATCTTCAAGAGATAATGATATAGCTAGACGTAATTATGTAATAGCAAAAAGTGAATTAAAAAATACATTCAAATAAAAGGAGTAATTATGAGTAAAAAAATACCATATCGAATAAAAGAACCATTTAATTGCATGGTTTTTGATAAAGAACCTGTAGAAGTTACCAATCCTTATTCTAAGGAAAGTATTGTATTAACACCAGAAGAAGTAGCAGTATACGACTCTATTAAAGGGGCTGAATTGTTTGGAGTTAATGAAACTATAAGAAAAGGAATAGATTGGTTTATAGAAAATAATATAAAAGCATATAAAGTTTTATTAGATTAAAGGAGATAATTATGGCAAAAAAATGTAAAGCTTGTGAGTATGTAAATAGTGTACAACAAGATACTTTTTTATATAAATTAAAAAAAGATACTAAATATCCTATTCAAGATATATGTATATCAGCATATTTTGAAATAGATGATGATGATTTATGTTTCTGTTTTCATAATGCTAGGGCAGGAGTAATAGCTAACTTAATATATCATTCATCAAATGATATGCCTAGCATAGATGAAGTAACACCTGCTGTTACCTATCTAACTAAAACAGGAAACGCTGATGTATTTTTATTAAGGGGGTACGATAGTAACCATAATAAAAATATAAAATTATACAGAAAGTTAAAAGAAGTTGAATCAATAGCTTACGCTATGGTTGAAAGTGGAACTCTTAAACAAGTTAATTCTGAAGTAGTTAAAAATTTTAGGCTAAAAACAAATTCTGAAGAAGAATTATTAGAAAAATTAAGACAAGGCAAGGAAGAAGATCATCCTAATTTTTATAGTGATAAAAATGATAAAGACGTAATTACTATTAGGGGGCAAAGCCTAAAGCAAGATATAGGCTATATGGCTGTTTCTGAATTAGGAAAACATAATGGAATACCATATCTTAAAAAATTTACTTTTAAGAAATTAAGTGAAGTTATGGGGCAAGATCCTAATGAAATGGAATCAGAAGAAAAAAAATATATTGGTCAAGAATATCTAAATGACTTAAATGAAAATGCTCATTATATTGTAGGAGATAAATTTGATGACATTAAAGAAGAAGATTTAGATAACGAAACTGAAGATTTCCCTAACTTGAAATTACCAGAAGATTATTAAATGGATAAAATAAAAATAGATGACCATACAAGAATTGGATTAGCTAGTGATATAGCAGATTATATATTAGTGGAAAAAGCACAAAATTATTTAATCTTTGAAGATAATCCTAATGATGATGGAACTCAATATACAGAATTAGGACAAGACTTATTCAATTCTATTTATGACACCATAGAAGATATAATAATGAAATATTTTGATTGATGGTGTGATGGAGTTGTGGTAAAATAAATTATAAATACAATAGCCTAGAACAACTAGGAAAAGGAGAACTAAAGTATGGATTATACTAACTTATCTAATGAATCCCTAGCTGAAGAATATGTTAAGCATCAAAGCTTATCAAGAAAAGCTAGTGAATTACTAAGAGAAGTAAAATTAGAATTACTTAAACGCATGGCTGATAGTGGAACTGATGGGCTATCAGCAGTCGGCTATGATATAAGCAAAAAACATAGTGTATATGAATACAATATAGATAATTTATATGCTCAATTAGGAGAAATAATATCCCCTGATGAATTAGATAAATTATTTACTACTATTCCATCTAAAGTAAAAGTAGATGGTAGGGTAGCCAGAAGTTTGATATCTAAATACAAAGGTAAAGTACAAGATATCATAGAAAAAAATAGGGATAGCATTAATCCTGTTCTTAAAGTTGAACCAAATAAATAAAATTATAATAGGAGAAAATATTATGAAAGAATCAAATAATGATAGATGGCATAGCAGGGAAGATAAAGGAGTAAACTACATTAGAAATAAAGGAGTAGTTAGACCTAGTGAATGTTATGTTAATCATTCATACGCTAGAGATTTAAAACCTAATCAAATTAAATACTTAATGAAAAATTGGGATAGCCAAAGAGTAGAGTTACCTTTGGTATGTGAAGTTAGTGAAGATAAGTATGAAATAATTAATGGACAGCATAGATTTCATGTAATAGAAAAATTATTTGGAAGTGAAGAACTTGTAGAAGTGCAAGTTTTACCTTATATGCCTGTTAAAGAAAGGTCTGATTTATATGATAGATATAATAAGGGATCAAAACCATTAACCTTTGATGAAAGGTTTAAGGCTAGGATAATTTCAGAAGATACTATTGCTGTATCAATAGCTAAAATCTGTAATGATTCAGGAGTGAAAATGTCTGGTATTACTGCTCCTAAAGGAAGTAGTGCTAGAAATTATCCTGTAAGTAGGTCAATTAAATTAATGGAAGATTTGTTTAAAAGGGGTGTGCTAGAAAGAACATTAGCAATCCTTACAACTGCTTATGGGGATACTGATAAAGATTTTAGTAGAGATGCTCTTTCTAATAATTTATTAAGGTCTATAGGTAGGATAGTTTATCATTTTAGACATGAAATAAATGAAGAAAGATTAATTGAAGTTTTAAGAAGTAAACCTGCTTGGACATGGACAACACTAACTACTGTAGCAGGGATTAGTGGCTCATTAAAAGAATCTTATGGTGCTATAACCATTATGGAAAATTACAACAAAAACTTAACTATTAATAGGTTAGATGCAAGTAGATTAACTGCTGTGGAAAGACCATCTTTACATAAAGTACATAAAGATTATATGCAAGGAGTAGAAAAAGGATAATGAGTAGTAAAGAAAAAGATTCTTTAGTAGATAGAATCAAAGATTATTCAACAGAACACTTAAAATACATAATAAATTTAGGCTCAGTAGGGGATAGAATACCTAAAAATGCTACTAGAGAAACTTTAGAACAACACGCATTTGTAAGTATGCTAAATTTATTTAATCAACCAACTAAAATTAAAGAACTAATTAATGATGTAACAGGAGATAATTATGGAAAATAAATCAATAGTGCCAATGAATTATGGAGAAATGTCTAGCCTAGCTAAAATTATATTTAAGTCTAGAATGTTTACTAGTCTACAATCGGCTGAACAAACTTTACTTACTATGATGGCAGGTAGGGAAATGGGTATGGGCTTTATTGAAGCTTGTAACTCTATATACTTAGTTAATGGTAAAGTATCTTTACTATATGCTAAAGTAGGACAACTTATTAAATCTAGTGGTAAGTATGATTATAAAGTAGTTACTCATACTGATACAGAATGTATTATAGAGTTTTTTGGATTATCTATAGATGGAAAAGAATGGGAATTAATAGGAGTATCTCCATTTAGTATCCTAGATTCAAAAAAAGCAGGTCTTAAAGGCATGAATTGGGATAAGTACCCTAGAAATATGCTTTTTGCTAGAGCATTAACTAATGGTGCTAAGTGGTTTACACCTGATGTTTTTGGTGGAGCTATCTATGAACCAGAAGAACTAGGTGCTAAGGTACAGTACAATGAAGATGGTAGTGCTGACTCTATAGAAATACCTACTCCTACTCCTATACCTACTACAGTTAGCAAACCTAATACTATAGATTTAGAAGATGATTTTAATGTATTAGGAGAAAAAGGGATGCCAGAAGAAGATACAGGTAGTTACCAAACTGTAGATGGCGAAACAGAACTAGAGTTACTTGTAGTAAGTAATGAAGAAGATACAGATAGAAGTAATAATAAGTATCAAAAATATGTTTTTGCTGAAGTGCTTACTTATATAGATAAGTATGGTCGTAGGCAAACTGCTGATGCTGAATGGTCGGCTAGACGTGATGCTTATACTAAAAATATATCTTTACATCAAAAATTACAGCAAGGAGATATAGTTAAAGTTGTATTAGAAGTAAATGAATCAGTATGGAAAGGTAGAAACATGAAATTCCAAAACATTAAAAACTTAGAGTTATCTCAATCTGTAGAAGATGACTTAGTAGAAGAATCTAATGATCAACCTGATAAAATACTTGTATCCGAAGATGAATACAATGAACACAAAGAAAAAGGAAGTGAAAATAATGAATAAGGGGTTAAAAAACAATAGACCGATGTGCTTAAAATGTGGTGCTAGTAATTGCTATATTAGGGGCATGAACAAAGAAGAAAATGAAAGAGAATTGGTTTGTAGAACTTGTGGAAACATTGAGAATATGAAACAATATCTCAAAATTAAATCGAAAGGATAGGTTGAATTTGTGCTATAGGACATCAGCACAACTTCCGATACAATAGGGGGATTTTGAAGAACTTATTTGGGTTTTCCTCTAGAAGGCTATAAAAAAGTTTTTCTTTCCCCCTATAGATATATATCATACCCCCTATCTTTACAAAAAAGGAGATATAAGTAAGTATAATTATGGATAAAATAAATTATGATTCGTTGGTTAAAGGGAAAACTCAAGAATCATCACTAGTTACTAGCCCCAACATTCGACTTAAAACACCAAGTGAATGTATCTGTACTGTTACAGAGTACCTTGCTGATGATAAGACTAATAAGAGAACTATACGAATGGGTTGGATTGCAGGTAATTTTGATGTAACTCATGAAGATTTTGGGAAAGTAGTTCCTTGTATATGCAAAGTAAAAGAAAGTCAAAGCAATATAGTAAAATACCTATGGGATAATAGTGGATTAAATCAATCAGATAATAATCCTACTATTGATACTTTTGATTTTAAAAAATCAGTAGATTCTAAATTAGCTTATGACAATGTGTATTCATGGGGATTTGTAGAAACACTAGCAAAAAATTGGTTACTGTTAACAGGTAACTATGGATTAGGTAAAACTCATTTATGTAAAGCTATAACAGTAGCATTAATTTCTAATAATGTAGCTTGTACTTATATAAATGCTAATGAATTTATAGAAACCTGTAAAAGTACCTTTAATACACAAGGTATGTATGATAGCTACATAAGATCAACTAAGAATAGTGAAAAGCTAATTATAGATGACTTAGGACAAGAATATGCTACTGATTGGACAAAGCAAGTTTTCTATGACTTGATAGACTATCGCTACTCTAGGGATTTACCTACGCTAATAACTACTAATAAGAATAGGGAAGAACTAGAACAAAAATTAGGTGGTGCTACAGTAGATAGAATATTTGATTTAAACAAAACTCGTGTTGTGGAAGTTAGGGGTCAAAGCACAAGATTATTTGAAAATTAAAGGAGCAGTAATGAATAGAAATACATGGAAAGCACAAGAAAGAGAATACGCTAAACTTATTAATGGAGAAAGGATACCTGTTACAGGTAGAAGTGGAAGTGAAGTACCTGATATAACTAGCTTTACTATAGTAGGAGAAGTTAAAAAATCTAATACAGGTAAAACTATTAATCAAAGAACACTAAAAGCATTAAAAGGAATTAAAGAGATAGGTAATGCTACAGGCAAGTTACCTGTTTTATTACAAGCACATAAAGATAAAGGTAAAAGAGATATAGAACACGTTGTAACCATGTACCTAGAAGATTTTTTATTTGTGGCTGAACATTTAATAAAAAAGAATGAAGAATACAATCAGTCTATGGAAAATTCTAAAAAGCTAAATATTTAGACTTTATTCCAAAATACTTTGGACAATTTAAAAATCTACTTTTTGGAATATTTTGAGCAAAGACGCTAGAATATGGTGTTTTTGCTCTTTTTTTGCCCTTTTTGGATTCACCATTGGCGTTTTAAGAGCCTTTAAAATGTTTTTTAGTGTCTAGGTATCAAAAAAATCATACCCCTTACCTTTATGGGATAAGATAAGGGAGTTCTTCTAGTTAAAGGAGTTTGTACATTATGAATACAATAAAACTAGGTAAATAATAATAACTGATATTTTTGTTAATATCAATAGACTAACTACATAGTAAAATTAATTTGGTAAAAGTTTTTTCTTTCGCTACTTTCAATACGACATTCAGGACATCTTTCAGGACTATCCCCATAAGTAATTTTTAAAACTTTAAAATGCTGTTTATCACAAAGACTATTTATACATATATATTCATATTGTGGCATAACTATTGTGTATCAGGTTCTGTAAGTAATACTTCTCTATTATCTATAACTGACCAGATACTAGCTTTAGTAGATGATTGTACTTCAAATTCTTTAGTCGCAAAGTTTTGATCGTGTCCAGTAGTATTATATTGAATAGTTAATAGACCTATATCAGCTTGTCTTATTACACAAGTTCCACCTTTACTTACAATATTAGAAAGATTAAGTTTATTAATTTTAGCATTAGTAGATGTTAGGCTACCTGTATCTAGCCAAATTCTGTCATATAATCCACCTTCAGTTGAAAGTTTCTTAGCCATAAAGTTACCACCACTAATTCGCAAATCTCTAGACGTTCCAATAGTTTGGGAAATTGACTGACCATCAGATATATTATGTTGCACTACTACTTTGTAGGCATTTATATCGCTTAGGGTAAGAGTCTTACAAGTGTTTCTGTCAAACATTAGCTCTCCAATTTCAAGCCTAGCACTCATTCCAGACTTTCCTTCAATTAAAATAGCCTCAGCCTTTCCACTAGGTAATGCTGAACCAGTATAAGCTGTTCCTACAGATACATTAGATATAGTTATCTCCTCTACAGGCGTTGTACCTAATACTATACGCAAAGTATTATCATTAGGATTATCTTTTCTCCAAGCCATTTGCTTTTCTAGTTCTTCGTCTGGGTATTCGCTGGGTGCAGAGTAAATGCCTGGAGAACGATTCTCAAAACTTCTTATTTCCATTACTTCAGCTACCCCTACACCTACTGCTGTTGTAGAACCAACACCTAATACTGCTATAGCCATTTGTGGATTAAGACCTAATGATCTAAGTAAACTATATGGAGATTTCATTATAGTAAAGAACCTTCTCCACTTAGCAGACTCTCCATTTAAGTATTCTATTTTTCCAAACAACCAATCTCTAAAGTTTTTTAATTCCTTATAAAGAGTTATAGGAGAATATAAAATAGCTCTAGGAGAAGCTTTTATGCCCTCATAGAGAGCCTTTAGTGACCTAATATGTATAATGTATCCAAAAAGTATTAAACCTGCCCCTGCTCCAACGCTTTCCCAATACCAAGCCTGTAAAAATTCCAAGTGTCCTATAACATAACTGTAACCAATAACAAAATAAGGTGTCTCAATAGGACTAATAGACCACCATAAATTTATTGGATTGATTACTGTAATAGTAAGTAATAATGTTCCTGTAATTATAGATATAAAAGTTAATGTATATAATATTCCATTACCTAAACCTATTGCATAAGGAACAATAAAATCTAACGCTGCCTTTACGCTGCGTTTTAAACTCACCCACCATTTAAACTTTGGTAGCTTAAAAGTAGGCAATCTAAACTTAGGCATACTAGGTACGCTTATTTTAGGTATATTTATTTTAAATCTAGGTATTTTCATTTGTTACTTCTAATTTTTCTTTTGATGCTTTTTTTAATTCTTCGTATAGTTCATAAGTTTTGTCTTGATTTAGTCTTTGACTTTCAAACCAATCTCTATTGGTTCGCCATTTTTTAGTAAATCCTGCTGCTTGATGTGTCATTTCCATTCCATAGTCAATAAGTCCTTCTATAGCATCATTTATTCGTTCTTCAAAATCATCTTCATCTTTGTAAATACTTAACTTACAGAAAGCTAACATTAAACAAAATATTTCTTTAGATATGCTTACTTCAACTCTTTCTTCTTCTTCAATATGTATTTTTTCTATAAACTTCATCTGTTACTTATTTCACCTACTACTATCATTGTACTTAGAATTACTGCTAGTATACTAGACCCTACCATAATTTGTTTTGCTGTAGGCTTTTTAGGCTTAGTCATGCAATATCCCTTTACTTAATCTACACTTACAACGAATCTTAATAATTTCTCTCCAAAAATGTCCAGCTTCTACTTCCATATCATCTCTACCATCTTCGTATGCAGTAGTAATTAAATTCGTAAGATGTGCTAAAAGTTTTGCATCTATCTCATTCAATGAACCTTGAGTATAATCTTTAAACGAATATCTTAATTCCATTTTGGTCTTATCAAGATTTCTTATTACTGGCGTACCCATTAATGCACCTAAGTTTTTTCCTGATTTAGTAGCAGTACAGTTACATTCAGGGTTACACTTTCTATTAGTCGTAGTTACCATACTCTCTCTTGTCTCCATAACCTTCTTTGCCTAATTCTTTTAATATATCATTGAAGCCTGAATGGTCTGACATAATAGAACGCATTTCATTTTCTATGATTGCTTGTTTCTTATCTACTTCATCAACTATTTCTTCAATCTTTTCAATAGAAGCAAGTTGTAATTTAAGTTCTGCTATGTCTTTTTCTGTAGCAGCAACAGACATTTGTAAACTAAGAATCCAACCTATACTAGATACTAATATAGTAAAAGCACCTGCTAGTATAGTAAAAGTAACTTTGTATTTATTTTTACCTACTTGAACATCCATTATTCATTCTCTAATACTTTCATACCTAATGCTATAATTCCTCCTACACATCCTGTAGCTATTTCATTATAACCTTTTAGCACTCCAATCGCAGAAAGTACTCCCAACACTATAATACTTAAAAATATTTGTGGTCTTAATTTTCCAAACAATTATTTTTTTCCATTGCCTTGTAATATACCTAATCCTTTTTTACCTGCTAACGATAACCATTCTTGGGGTGTTACTTTTCCATCTTTAGTTATCTCAACAAATAACTTACCAATCCTTTCTAGTTCTTCTTTGGAATCTACATTCTTTAAAGTAGTTAAAAAGAAACTGATTATATTTTTATAAGGCTTAGGTATTATAGGCAAAATTATTTTTAGTAAATTCATGCTTTTTTCTTAGCCTTTTTAGCTGTATCTTTAGCTTTTTTAGATACTTTTTCAAAAGTAAAATTAGCCATTATCTTTCCTTACTATTATTTTTTTTTATTCTTTTTTTTAGGTGGTCTGCCTAGTTTTTTACCATAAGTTCCTTTACCTTTTGGCATTCTTTACCTCCTTTTTACAGGTTTCATCACATTCACATTGATTCCTGTTAAGTTGTAGAACTTGTAATTCAAGCTCTGCTATTCTTTGATTACGACCTTGTACTAAAGCAAGTAAATCCTGAATTGTTTCTTCAGGCTTACTTCCATTTTGTGATGTCATACTTCTACCTCCAAGTTTGCAGGTGTATTATTTCCTGTTCTATTTCTTTCTGCTTGTCTACTAGCATTTTCATTACTTAAAGCTGATGTATTAATAGTCCATGTACCATTATCTGCATAAAACATCATCCCTCCAAACCATGTAGTTGGTCCTGTTACACCTGTAATAAGTTCATGTGTACTTGAATTACAATCAGAAACAATAACTGTAGATCCTGTTGGTTTAGTAAATATAAATTTAGTAGATGACAATGTTGCACTTTGATTATCAGCTAGTAGATAAATAACAACATTATCTGATTTTCTTCTAAGTATTTTACTCATTATGAACCTGGATCTAAAAATTTAATTCTTCCACCATTGGTTGCATCTCCTAAAGCTGCATAAACTATTATAGTAGAATTAGCATGAAAGGAGTTTGTTTGAACACTAGTAGTATGTATAGTTCTAGC
>Ga0114932_10003340_pt1 | contig 15849 bp, 10 predicted proteins | sample 2SBtaG_2_FD_87286 | JGI IMG/M metagenome (GOLD analysis project Ga0114932, IMG submission 87286) | Deep subsurface microbial communities from Kolumbo volcano to uncover new lineages of life (NeLLi) - 2SBTROV12_ACTIVE470 metaG | ecosystem: Environmental > Aquatic > Marine > Volcanic ...
AGGTCTTCAAATGTATTTTCTAAGTTTTCATAAGGATTTCTAACACCTGCAGCAAGATTACTAGTATCTAAATTTTCATACTCTTTTTTCATCTCTTGCATTTCAGCTTTGGCTTTTCGTTGCTCTGCTATTCTACCTTTACGACCAGCTAAAGATACCCCAAGCTTTGCAAGACCACCAGCTGCAGCTACGCCAGCCCCTACTAATGCTACTGTTGTTAATGCAAATGCCATAGTTTATTTTTTTTTGTTAATGTATTGTTCATATTCTTTATAGTTTAAAGCTACTATTTCTTTTTCTAACTCATCTATATCTTTAGTATTAGATGGGTTTTTATGTATGTTTACAAATATAGAGTCTTCGTTTGCTAATATTACTCTTTTAACTCCAGGTGTTGAAACAACATAACAAGGAGCTAAATAATCTTCTACTGTATCTTCTGTTGCTACTGATATATGCCCAGTTAGTAAAAACCAGACATGCAAATGTTTATGTATTGCACCAACAACAACGCTGTCTTTTTTCAGATCCATTTGCCTAACATAAACACCATCAGCAAATGTATGTTTTATTGGTGCTATTTTGCTTTCAGTAAGAATGTGATTGCCATCACCTTCTATATTTACACCGTCAGCGTTGGATATTAAGGCTTTTTCAAATTCTATTATTTTTTTTCTAGAATTTTGAGTTATTTCGTTTTTTGACATATAATATAACTTAAGTATATATTATAGTTACACTTTTTGCTGTTTATTTACTACTTTCAAACACTTCAGAGCCTACAGCAAACAATTCTACAGGGCCTTTACTGTCATTTATAAATTTAACTCTAGCATAATAACCCAGTACACCACTAATATTTGCTCTATTATCTTTTGAAAACATAATAAAATCTGAAGATGTTGGCGGCGTTTGACCAGAAGGTTGGTCTATAGTTAATATGTTACCATTTATATTTGTTATAGGTCCTATTAAAACAATATTGTCAATATCATTTGTTTGATATTGGTTGCCTGATATACCTTGCAAATTTGTAGGCACATACCAAGCAAGATCACCTACTTGTACTGAAACGTTTATTGGTTGACTAAATCCTATTGTTATTAATGGCATATTATGATACTGTTAAAATGTTATCTAAAGCAAGAGTTAATGTTATATTTGAATCACCATGTGATATTACTTCAACATCAGCAGTTATTGTAGCGTTTCTACTACTACCTGTAAAAGTTATTGTTTGTCCGTTTTCTATTGTTTGTGCAGCGCTAGCAGTTACGTTTACACCAGCGCTTACAGCATCTACGTGTGGTGTGCCAACTATTCCAATACCAGACATTGTAACGCCTTCTGCAGCTTTGATACCATTTGTACTAGCAATAGGTATTGTAGTGCTACTACTAACAGCTGCATCTGTTGTTGTAACAACGTCGTCTATGGTTAAAGCTAAATTTTTTAATTTAAAGTCTGTATTGTTAAATTTTTTAGATGCTTTTGAACCTTTACCTGTAAATGTTAAAGTTCTATCAGCAACAAACGTAGAGCTTTCGCTAATTACAACTGTACCACCAGTTGATGGTTGTAAATCAGTTTGATCATCATTTGGAACTAAAGGTACTTTATAAACTTCGTTTAAAGTTGTAGAATTATTTACATCTTTAAAACCAGGCGTTATTTTATTTATTACAGCTCCACTACCTATACCAGTACCGCTAACACCCATACCTACAGATAAACCTGTAATATCTTTTAATTCTAAAACAGTACCACTACCAGCTGTTAAAGTATCTTTTGTAGTTGTAAACTCAAAATCAGAATCAAGAGGTTGTCTTGCTATTACAAAATCACTGCTACTTAACGATACCGCCCAAGATATAGAAAACTTAGTTGGGTTTTGAGGTGTGTTTACACTAGAATCAATACCAGATGAAGTGTAGTTGCTAGGTAAAGTATTATAAGTTCCTGAACTTCCAGCTGAACTTAAAGAAAACGTTACTGTTGTATTTAAAAATCTAGTTATTCTAGGTAAAAAATATTGATAGCTACCACCTAAATTATCTCCAAGCACAGTGTCATGATGCGCAAGTGCTATTAAGCTTATATCATAGTGATCATCGTCTGTAACGCTCGGAAATACTATCGTGCCTTCATAACGACCATCAGCACCAATAATAGCATTTTTTAAATTATTTGTTGTTGCTGAAAAAGTAGGTGCAGGTGCAGTATCTATACTAGCATCGGTATTTTCTGGAAAATTATAATAATGAGCGTCTTCATTTATTACAGTTAAAGTAAATGCAGCACCAGGATCACCAGTAACAACATATGATCTTACTGTTGTTGCCGACTCCATACTACTAGCATTTATTGATATGTTTGTTATTTGTTTCATATTTAACAGCTAAAATTATGCACTGTGGCATTAGGATTATAATTAGGAGATGTATCGTCCATACAACCATAAATTACACTAATACTATCTGTAACAATAACATCTGCAATATTACAATCATTGTTAGCATTATAAGTGCTCATATTGTAAGTATAAACAACACTGAACGATCCGTTTCCAGGATTACTACTTAAATTACCTCCATTAGAATCTGTAAACCAATCATAAGTTATGTTATTACTTGTTCCTTGCATTAAATCAAAATTATAAGGACTTGAAGGAGCTGGAAGTGCGTAAACTTGTGTAGTAGTGATATAAGCTAAAGTAATAGTTGGAATCAAATTATTGTTTAAAAACCCAGGGCCCGCAGTTAAGTTTGTCATTCTAAAAATAGAGTTACCCGGTTGTGATCCATTAAATGGATTCACTTCAATGTAGCTAGAAGGTGTTGGTAATACAGGTGGAGTACATAAAGTGTTATCGCTACACAATGGTTGTGATGTAGCAACGCTATGATTATAGCCTACTTGTGTACAGTCTGTACAAACTAAACCACCGTAACTACCACCACAACATAAGCTATTATCACTAAAAGCGTTTGTTGAATTACCAGTAAGTATTAAAGGAGCGCCTAAATTAGTAAAGTTAGGGTACATATAATTATTAGCTGTTGGATCAGTACAAACTGTATAAATACACGACCCGTCATCAGCTTGTGCGCCTGGATAAAAATTAATAGCGTTTGGATCTGTACAACCATAAATACAAGCAATATTACAGCCTGGTGGACAGTTTGTATTACAAGTTGGATCGTAATTATCAGTATAATATCCATTTCCAGCGCCACATCCACCAACATTTGGATAACCAACGTTAGTACCGTCAAGACAATCACCAAAAATATCTGGATTAGAAGTACCACTTACAGGATCTGTATCGGCGTAATTACAATGACAACATGGTGTAGTACAATAAGTACATGAACCATCGTCAACAGTTGCGAGTACACTGTAGTTTAGCGCGGTTGAATCTGTACAACCTAAAATACCAACTTGACATGTTCCATCATCACACGTAGCTAATGGATCATAATTATTGTTTAAATAACCTTGATTAGGATCACATAAGCCAGTGCTTGGAGATGGTAAAACACCACCAACACAGTTGCCATAAATATCTGGCGACCCGTAATTAGTCGCAATAGTACCGTCCATACATCCATCTAAACAAGGTATACATGACCCATCATCACACGTTGCAGTTGGATCATAATTAACATTGTCAATTCCAGTCACAGGATCTGTCTGAGTCATACAACCAGGTACTGTACCTGAGCCACAAAGTGGGCAATTAGCTAAAGCGTCTGCTTGAGAACTATAAACACCACTACCATCAAACATTTCTATAATACCACCGTTAACAGTATCACAATTCCAAGATGGATCATATGTACACAAAGTATTATCACAAAATCTAGTTATGTTGTCTGCAGGTGGGTTCATTTCATTATTAGCTAATTTATCACAACAGCCATAAATAGGATATGTACAGCTTCCGTCGTCAACAGTAGCTAAAGGATCATGATTTAAAGCTGTTGAATCTGTACAGCCATAAACTGGTGTAGGAACAGAAGTTGCTCTACCAATACCTTGAAAAGAAAACTCTTCAGTTTTAATATCCATATTGTTAATTACAGTATTACCTTTAATGTAATTAAACCACTTACCTTCTTTTTCTATAAATTCGTTTACGTGTCCTTTTTGTTTATTTGTAGTTATAGTATCTGTATACCAACCACCATCATTTGAAACTAAATTTTTATAACCTTCATATTCGTTAGAATCTATACCGGGCGGTACGTTTTCAATTGTAATTTTTGATTTACTACCTTCATAGTTTAATGTTTGATAATTTTTAACACTACCAGAATCTGAGTTTAACAATACGTCTACGCTCGACGGTGTAAAATCACCGTAAAAAGTATTTCTATCTACATACTCAACGTTGTGCATGTATATGTAACCATTTTTAAAAGTAAAATAATCATTACTCATACTAACACCGTTTTCAGGTATAAACGATTTAAAGCTAACCCAACCTTTTACGTCTTCACTATACGTTATAGTGTGTTCAGTTTCATATGCAGAATAATTTTCTGCTAATGTTAAATTATAATCTTGTTTATCAGTATCAAAAGATCCTATTAATTTTCTAAATTGTTTCATGTTATCACCAAACCAATCAGTCATACCAGCGTCAGATATAGCTGTTAACCCGTCCATTGATAATCTTAAAACCGCTGATCTTTGCTTGTCTGTAAAATAAGCTCTATAATTATCTACAGCAAAACTTTCTGGATTTTTACTTATACCATAATCACCTTTAAAAGGCATAGTTTGACCAAGCACATTTTGATTAGCTGTTAATTGTGGGTTACCATCAGCGTTAAATACAGCATCTTTGTTTGCTAATACTTTTACAACTCTGTCTTCACAGAAAGTTACTAAATCAGTTTGTCTTGAAAATAACTTTTGTACACTACCATAAGTTGGATTTAAATCTTTAGTTATTTTCTCCGCCTGTATAAATTGATTTAAATTGTTAACACCACTATTAGTATTGTATATACCAGAAAATATCAAACCACTGGATCTTCTTTCTTCTTCATAAACATCGTCTAAAACTGTGGAAACTCTAGCGCCTTTATCTATCACCACTTGATTAAATGTATCTCTAACTCTATTAGATTCTACACCATTGCTAAAAGAATAACAATTAAAGTATGATAAAGCAATTCTATTGTTAAATATATCTGTGTTTACTTTATAAGTAGTTTCTTCTAAATAAAAATGCCCACCAGTAGTTAAATTAGGATTTACAACCATTTGAGGTGCGATACTTGGCGTGTTTACTTGCGGACCAATTATTTTCATACTAGTATATGACTCATCGGCTCTATTAAAAATAAAAGTTTCTCCAGGTGCCATATTAAGCTGACCAGTAGTTATATCAGTATTTAATGATTGATTTAAAACAACTTCATCAACGCTGTTCCACCTAACAACATACGTGTAAGGTATATATGGCGGATAATGATGGTAAAGAGCTGACGCATTGTTAGGGCAAGTTAATATAGATCCAACAGGCGCGTAATGATTATTATTAATACCATTTAAATTTATAGGATATGCTTGACTAGCTTCGTGATAAAGATTTAAGTCTACACTTTCTTTTGGTTCTGTTTCCCATATAGCAGGATTTTTAGATATAGTAATTTTAGCATCGTCAGAATTTCTTTGTGTTATAAATTCTATACCTACAGCAGTATTATCATCAGCCGTTAAACTAGTAGCATTACCATAAGCATTACCAACAGGGTTAAAACTAGAAGATGTTGTTGGGTCTTTATCAACAGGTATTATATAAGTAACTCTTCTATTATTAGCTCTACCAAAATGTCTCCAAGCGTCTCTATAATTTACGTAAGTAGGATTACTCCAGCTACCATTTAAAGGATAACCACCTCCAGTACCACCCCAAGTGTTCCATCTATCATCAACAATTTTATATCTAGTGTGATTAATTCTTCTTTCTACTTGTACAGGCGCATTAATAGTGTAAATAACACCATCACCGTTAGGCCCGCTAGTATCACCTGCAAACCTAAACTTACTACCTTCTACTAATTGATTTACTATTGGCGCTTGGCCAGCACTATCTGGATTTGTACCAGACCCAACAGCCCAAATATAATTTTCGTTAAAATCTGAAAAGTTAGGGGTTTTAGTTCCACCATCTCCATGAAACGGAATTTCACCAGCACCTATTCTAGGCTCAATAGAACTAAAAGCAAGTTCTATATACCACTGCCCATTATGCTGAAAAATACCTTGACCATAACCACTATTATTATATGGCTTGTTATAAGTTAATTTATTAGAATTATATCCTGGATATGTATTGCTCATAGAAACAAAAACAGCACCACCACCACCTTGCTCTGTACTTATTAAAGGATATGTACCAGCGTAATAAACTTGGTCAATAAACCATTCTGAATCTACGTCGTTATCTTCTGGATCGTTAAAATCTAAATTATTTTCTACTCTATCTACTAAAGCATCAAGAGCACCTTGTCCGCTTAAAGAGCTATAATTATCGGTATAACCAGTTGTATTTCCGTTACTAGGATTACCTCCACGCACGTTTGTACCTCCGTTACCACCAGAAACCCAACCATCAAGTAGATGATATGTGTTTGCTCTTGCTAAAATCTCATAATTAGTATCACCATCTGTGGCAGTTACATATTGATCAGTAATACCATCAGCTTCAATTTTTACAAAAAACTTACCAGCAAACTCAGGATCTTCTACTGTAGCAGTCTTATAAACTTTTAAAGACAAACCTGATCTGAAGTCAGGTAAGTTATTACTTAATATTGTAGGAAAGTTTGGATATAATAAATCTTGGTCAGCTTCTTCAAGTGGCCTGTCTAATCTAAGTCTATAAACATTTCCACCGTTAACACCTTGGTCAGGATAAACATTTAAACTTATTATATCATATCTTTTACTGTACGTATTGTTTACTGCAAAATCTAATGAAAGCGTATCATTTACTAATTCGTTTAATTTAGCGCCACCGCTACTTGTCCATATATCTTCGTCTATTTCAAAATATCTTTGATTTATAACTGGCTGTGATGTTGATAAAGCTGTTTTAGTATCTGTACTAGTTAACGAACCTGCTAATGTAGTTCTGCTTTTTATATAATCAGGGGCTTCATTTGATATTGCTAGTATTTTATACTTAGCTTTTTCTTTTATATATATATTAGTATCAGCTTGTTTTTTAAGTATTAAAAAAGTTTCTTCATCTACTTTGTTTCTTTCAGACGATGGAAAAGATAACCAAAGAGTATTATCTTCTGCTTTGTACCAACGATCCATTGCTAAGTTGTAATATTCAGTCGATGTTTCTTTTACATAAAATTTAAAATACTCAGCCCAGCTAGGTGGAGGTGTTTTTATTTCAGTTGCTATTTTAACTTTACCAGCAGCACCAGATTTTGGTATTGAAAAGGTTGACTCTGGATTACTAAAAACAGGTGTTTCTCTACCATACTTATCCATAAAAGTAATACCAACTTGATACTCTCTTAATGATTTTAAAGAAGGGTGACCTAGATAAGTACCTCTTATACCAAATAAAGATTCTAGTTGTAATATAGGTTTTCTAGTGTCATTACCATCAAAAGTATATTCAAGCAAATATTGATTATTGTTTCTTCTAAGAAACCTAGACTCTCTAGAACTTTGTAATATTGGTTTTTCAACATCAAAGTTTTGTAAATAATTACCATATATAATTCTGTTTCCAGATACTTCTTGAGCTAAAGCTTTTCTAGGCAAATTATCCCAAGGCCTTAAAAGTTGATTTGAAGGTAAAGCAGCATATATTAAATCAGATGTTAATTTATATTGATTAGCATCCCAGTTATTTAAATTAGAAACACCGTTTACTTCAATGTCACCTTGATCAGATTTTTTTATTTTATCAATGCTATACACAATCGGCGAATTACTTTCTTTATATAAAAGATCTACCTGAACAACATCTTCTGGAGTTTCATAAGGTAAAAAATCTCTAAGCTCAACAGACACTAGCAAGCTTTCCATACCTGTATTAAAAGGCGAAGTTGAACTATAACCAAACTGACCTGGTGCAAACACTACATCTGTAAAAGGTGCAAAAGTTGAATACTCACCATCTGCGTATTTCCATCTATATGAAAATCTTGGAAACTTTTTTTCAAACAAAAGATTATCTACAACAGGTCTCATAATATCGTAACTTACTCTTGTGTTTGGTGTAGAAGATGCAATAGATACTATTTCAATTGTGTAAGCATCACCACTATAATAACCTTGGTTGTCTGGAGTTAAGTTGTAAGGAATTGGATCATTATTAACAGTTAAACCATTAACATATTGACCTGTACCTCCGTGAGCAGCTATAATTTTAGCTCTAACTTGAAAATCATTAGGTAAAGATCCAGAACTACCACCACTTAAAAATCTTATTTCTTGACCATTTTCTAAAACTTCACCGTAATTCCAAACTAAGTATTTAACACCTATTGTTAACTGATCACCAACTTCTAACAATTCACCAGTATTTACCGCAAAGTCTATCCTCGGAGCACCCAAAGTACCAGATATTAACTCCATAGGAGTATCAAACTTTGGATTTATTATTAAAGAAGTTTTAGGGGATTTTTTTATAGCTGTTATGTGATGTTCTTGTAACAGTATATTGTCGTTTATTGTTATGTTGTTTTGAGGTACAACAAGACGTGTGTTTTTATTAAAACCATCACTACCATCTATACATCGCTGTATGTTTATTTTTTTTGGTTCAGAGTTATTGTCTGTGAATATTAAAAAATCATCTAATATATTTAAACCTGTAACTAAATTATCTCTGTGAAAATTTAAAGTTCTACTTACATTAGACGGTGATGAGTCACAGTCAGTAATACTCCCTCTACTAAATATAAAAGAAGCATTATTACCTGTGTTTCCACTAAATTGAGGCTTGTTAAAATTGTTTGCTAGTGTAATTGTTAAAGTGCCATTAACAGTGTCTTCAACTATATTTGTTATAGGGTTGTTTCCAAAAACACATTGTTGATTATAGCTGTCGTCAAACTGAACAACCATACCTATTTCAATAAAAGATGTGTTAGTATTAGCAGTGCTAACTGTTATTGTATTAGCCGCATCGTCATGACCTCCATACAAAGTTCTTATTCTATAAATATCTACAACAACAGGCGTTATTACACTGTCTTTATATTGAAGAATTATATCTCTAGACATTTCTTCGTTAAGACCTAAATAAGTAGGTCCAGCTATTAGCCAATATAAAGCATCATTTTTTTCATCAGCAACAGAGCCTACACAATAACTTTCAGCATCTAACTCTGTACCACCCATCAAAATATCGTTACCTAATATATTTTCTATAGCACCAACATCAGAGCTATCTGAAGTTGATAGCTGTATATTCATAGCATCTCTGTATTCACCATTAGGTACTAATCTTTCGTCGAGGTCTTTGTTCATCTTCCCCGCCGTGAAAGTATTTTTAATCTCCGGCATATATTAGTGTTTTATTTGCTTAGATTTACCTCTAAGTATTTGACTTAATTCTTCTATTTTTGTATTTGATAATCTTAGTTTTGCAACTCTTTTTGCCGCAAACTTTTCTCTTTTAAATCTATTAACTAGATATTCTGGTGTATTAGCTCTACTAGCTAAAACAGCATGGGCTATATGTTTGTATACAGCTTCTTCAGCAAGCTTATGTACAATCATTTCTTCATCAGTTCCCAAACTATCACTTATATATTCTAGTATTACATTTTTACCAGAAATATTAGAACTAAAATAAATATATCCACCCATAGTGTCTATATAATAAGACCCGTTTGCTTGAGAGTGTTGTGGGTCTAAACCATATCTTGTGCCTTCATTTGGCCAGTATATATCATCTTCATAGTCGTCGTATGTTTGAGTTGTTGATCTTGACGTGTGTGTTTTATAACTTGCCCAAGTGTCTGATTGTTTGTTTAAATTTACAAATATAACTTCTTCACCTGCTATTTGTGTGTCAAAAGGTCTACCAGGATTTGTACCTACTGAACCGTCTAGCAACCATTGCTCATAAGCAGGGTTTGTCATTGTTATACCCATACCAGGATAATTACCACTTGTTGAATCACCAACTGTTTTTACTGTGGTATTTTTAGGTATACCAGGTCCATATACAGTCATACCAACCTCTATATCGTGAGTGTTATAAAAATTCATTTGCATGCCACTACCAGGACCATAAACTAATTCTCTATCGTTATGACCACTAGTATTTGTAATAGCAACTCTAGTTTCTTTTTTAAACTTAGGCAATAATTTATTTGACTTTATATCACCAACACCGTCTTTATTAGATGTTCTACCAGTTGCAGTTATACCATACTCTTCATATTGATTTGAAGCTGGCAAAGAACCTGATGCATTTGGATTTTTTCTAATATAACTATTTGTTTCTAATTTAAAACTACCATCAGTATTTTGTTGGTATGAAGCTGGATTTGAAGTTTTTAAAGCAGGATATATTACACGCGCAATACCAGCGTCGTCAACCCAAGATACTTTTATATGATTAATAAAGTCTTGAGGCATAGGCATTTTTAAAGTAGGTGGCACTGTATATTCAAAAGCTTTACAAGATTTAAAAGTATCATAGCTTAATTCTTGCATAGCTCTCATAGCATGAAACTGTATATCTGTTCTTCTTGCTCTACTTATAATTTTGTCTTGACCAACATAAGCTACAATAAATTGATTTATTATGTCAGCTAATGAAATAAATTGGTAATTACCATAGTTTTCGTCGCCAGAGTTTTGTACACCGTCAGCTCCTTCGTAATAATATCTTTGTGATGCGTTTAGTAATCCCATGTTTTATTGTTTTTCTTTATTTTCTTTAACTTGATCTAATTGTTGTCCAACTTGTAATAAACCTGGTTTATTTAAAGTTATACCAGCGTATGCTAATATTTTAACTACTAAAGCAGATTCTTCTGATCTATGTAACTCAAAGTGTTTTGAGTTTGTAGCATCGTGTAAAGCGTTACTACCAATAACATTATAGCCCCAATAAACTTTTTCAGGTTCTTTTACATATGTAGCTACTATTGTACCACCTTCTAAATTTTTTGGAAATACCTCTATCATATCAATACCTGATTGGTTTTCGTATCTAGTAAATACAGGTCTTTGAGCTGATGGTCTTGCTAAAGGCGCTGAAGATATATAAAGTAATTCTTTTGGATCAACTTCTGTAACCTCTCTACCTCTATAACTTAAAGTTCCTAATCTATAACAATTATCTGGTATGTTATAAAGTTGCGCAGAAGAACTTATAGTTGTTAAAACTTTTTGTTTTTTAAATAACGCTACTTTTTCTTCCAATATATCAATCATGTCAGAGTACTCTGTATCATTACCAGGTGCTCTACCAAATTGATTAATTTCATAAAAATATTGTTCAAAAGTTTCCATCTGAGCTTGGTTAGCAAACAAGTTAAATTCTTGAGGTGTTATATAACCTCTTTGCTCTTTATTAGCTAAAGCTAAAACTCTTTGATACACTGTATCTACGTTTACCATATCTTTTATTTTTTATAAGGAAACGCTTTATTAAGCGCTTCTTTTCTTTTATTACAATTACAACCGCTTTTACCAAGTACACCTTTGTTATTTAAATACTGTGTAAATGACTTTATACCGGTCGCTGTTGTAAATTTTTCTATTGAATCTCCTAAGCCTTTTGATTTCATATTTTATTTTTTTGTAGTTGCAGTCGCCCCGTAGAGCGACCGCTTCTACAGTTTGATTATTTTAATTGTTTTTCAATGGTTGCGTATATTTCCATACCTTCATCAGTTTTAAACCAAGCGGCTAAAGCTGAATATGGATGCTCATCGAAAGGTACATTCATTAGTTTTCTACCGTTAGAACCCCAAGAAAAAGTTCTTTGATCTTGAGATAATACTAATAATCCCATTTCAGTAGCTCTAATACCAAAGTTTCTAAGCACAACGTTTTCATCATTTACTAGTTCTAAGAATAATCTAGGATTTCTCTTAGCATATAATAGTAAATCACGTTTAAGTTCCTTAGAACTCATGCTAGATACGCTAGAACCAACTTCTACTCTCATTACAGCTTCAGCCATATCAATATCTAAGTTTCTAGCAGCGTTTAACGCTTCTATTTCTAGTTCTATATCAGCAACTTGATCCACTGCAATTGCTTCTGGTTGATGCTCGTAATATAAAGAATCTTTGTCTGGGTGATACAAAGAAAGTAGTTTTTGTAAAACTGTTTTTGATTTTTCTACAAATAAAGCTCCATTTCTAAATACAATATGTGATAATCTTTGATCACCTTTCATTTCATCAACAAAAGATGTTCTTTGGTTTTCACAATACTTTAATTCTCTTTCATAACCAGCTTCTTCGTCAAAATAATAAATATTAGCAGATCTAATACTTCTTGATAATGGTCTACCATTTTTTAAATAATAAACTCTATCTTTTAGTTCCCATTTAGGTTTTGAAACTTCTTTTACTGGAGTTTCTACAGCTGGTTGCTCAACAACCATTTCTTGTTTTTTTGCCATAATATAATATATAATAAAATTAATAAAAAGAAAGGGTCGAGGCCGAAGCCTCGATCCTTAAAATAATAAGTGCTTATTTCATTAACATGAAATTGTTAGCACCTTGAGTAATTAAACATCTTTCTGATAAGAAGTGTAGTTGCATTGCATCTAAAGCAGATGTAGCAGCTCCAACCGAACCAGTAACCCAAGTTTTCATTCGTCTGTTGTCAGTTTGTGAAGCTCTGTATCTAACATGTAAGAAAGGACGTTTCATATTCTTTCCTAATTGTTGATCGTATACAGAAGATACACCAGCAGGGATTATAACCCCTCTAACAGCATCAGATCCAGCAGTCAAGTTAATACCACCTCTTGCTCCTTTATCATTTAGATATTTCCAGTCAGACTTGTAGAAGTCATAAGAACCTCGTCTGAAACCAGAGAAACCTAAGTTTAATGCCATATCTTCTGAGTTGTTAAATACTCCGTAAGAAGTACCACCAGCTCCGTAAGAGTTCATAGAAGCTAACATATCATCTATTGCAAGAGCAGTTGCTCTATTAACAAATAGCATGTTTTCTTCAATAGCTCCTTGAGAGTCAAACTCAGCTAATATAGCGTCAAACTCAGCTAAATCAGTAGCAGCGTTAATACCAGTAACACCTGAAGTTACATTACCTCTATCTTCGATAGCAGCAAATAAACCTTCAGTACCAACACCAGCATCAGATCCAGCACCTAAAGTTGTATCAACAACAGTAGAGTTTGAACCTTTAACAGCTTCAATCATTTGCATTTCTAAGTAATCAGTAAATCTAGCTCTTGTATCAGCTTCAGCTTTTAGGTACCATAAGTAACCTGATTGTCCCATTTCACCTGAAACTTCTACCCAACCAATTCTAGATGTATCAGATCCTGATACTTCGTAGTAATCTTTCATAATGATTGGCTTGTTGCTGAATGACTTAAAGTAAGGCTCATTAGCAGTACGTGAAGTAGCACCTTGTGCACCATCTTCAGTTCTGTAAGACTGACCTTTAGCATATTCAGAACCAATAACTAGTAAAGTTGTAGCTGAAGCAGTTTCAGATAAAGCTGTTAAATCAGCAGAACCGTAAGGCTCAACTTGAATAACAGAAGTATCTGCATCTACTACTAATGCTCTAACTGTAGCATTGTTACTTGATAAAAGAACTACATCACTAGTTCTAACACCGTGAGCAGCGATAGTAAATCCATCACCTGACACGTTTCCATCTATATCACTAACAACTGTAAAAGTACCATTTGTAGAACCAGTTCTAGCAACTGTACCTTTTAAAGCGATATGTAAACGACCTTGCTCAGACCAAACAACTTGGTCAGAAGTCATAGCCTCTTCAGCACCTACTTGAGATAAGAAACCTGAAACAGTTCTGTTTCCAAAAACTTCAGCTTCTTTCTCCATTAGGTCTGGTAAATATTGTTGAGCCCACGTTACATCCGTAGTCCCAGTAAAATCTAAATAATTTGTAGATAACGCAACCTGTTGTGGCGTAGGTACGCTATTCAAATTAGTTCCTGCAGTAATTGCCATAATAATTTATTTTTAAATTTGTTATTTATTTGTTTTTAATTTTAAACTTAAAATCAGATGAATTATCGCCTAGCACTCTTACTTTGATTCCACCAGCTTCAACAACTCCGTGTTGTTGCCTAGGATCCATACTTACGTTTTTAGCTTTAGCAACACTAGTTTTCATAGCGTCAGCTTTACCTTGTTCGTAAAAGTGATTAGCAATAGCATCAGCGTTCATAGCTGTAAATAAAGATTTATGATAACCTTTAGCATCTGACATTTCATTATTTTCGTTCAAAAACTTTTTGACAAAATTATTAATGTCGCTCTGAGTATCTTTTACTTCATTAGCATTTTTCACATTAAACCTATACTTTTTATCACCGACGTTATATTCAAAACCTTTGAACTTGTCGTTAAAAACTTCTTGAGTTTTTAATCTAAAAGTGTTAGTTTGTTTTTCTGCTACCTTTTTACCCTCTTCCGATTCTTTGTTGTATCTATTAAAGAAGTTTATAGCCTTTTGTTGTTCGGTAGTTAACCTAGAACCAGCTTTAATTTCTTCATAGTATTTGGACTTCTGCCCGTCCAGGTGGGCTTTAGCGCTGGCAACTTGCTCTTTTAACGCTATTTTCTTTTTTCTTATATCTCTGTCTTCATCAACCTCTTCATCATATTTAAAATTGTCTTCAATTAAAAAATCAATTTCATCGGTTGTTAAATGAGATTTAGTTTGTTTATAGTATTCTCTTAATACTGTCATATCGTCATAACTAGAATAATCTTGATTAAGACGAACGTAATCTTCTAATGTACCGCCGGTTTCTTTTATAAACTCTACCACTTTTTGAATATTTTCTGGTAAAGGCTCTCCAGTAGTTTGAGCTTCAGTCATAGCTTCTTCAACTTCTTCAGCTAACTCTTCAGTTTGCTCTTGAACTTCTTCTTCAGTAACTTCTTCTAATACTGGTTGCTCTTCTTGTGCTTCAACTTCCGGTTGTACTTCTTCTTGTTTTTCTGTGGTGTCGGCATTATCATCGACTGGATCCACTCCCTTGTCGTCAGGGTTATCTTCTTTAGTTTCATTTTTTTCTTCTTTTGGTTTTGGTGGTTTGCTAAAATCTACTTTGATAACGCTATCATCTCCTTCGCTATCAAATTTAGTTTCTTCAACTGTTTGTTCAGTTGGCTGTGTAGTTTCTTCAACTACGTTTTCTACGTTTTCTTCCATAATATAATATAATAATAATTAATAAATGTTATCTAGGGTCAAAACCTCCTAAATTAAAGTCGCCTCCTAAGGTATCATTACCTGCAGACTCAAAGTTTTTAGGTGGTTTTTCACTTTTTCTTTGCTCAATCATCTCGCTTTGTTGAGAAGCTTGTATTCTTGTTCTTTGATCTTTACGATCTTCAGCTTGAACTTGCTTTTGTTGCATGGCTTGAGCTTCCATTTGTTTTAACTGCATGTTCATTTCAAACTCCATTTGCATAAGTTGTTTTTTGTACTCAACTTCTTGTGCCATTTTTTGTTGCTCCATTTGTGCTTGTGCTTGCATTATACCCATTTGAGCTTGTGATTTAGCTTGTTCTTTTTGCATTTCACCTTGAGCAGCAGCTTGAGCAGCTTGTTGATTTGCAGCAGACTGTTGTTGAATATTTTGTC
>Ga0114932_10003342_pt1 | contig 15849 bp, 12 predicted proteins | sample 2SBtaG_2_FD_87286 | JGI IMG/M metagenome (GOLD analysis project Ga0114932, IMG submission 87286) | Deep subsurface microbial communities from Kolumbo volcano to uncover new lineages of life (NeLLi) - 2SBTROV12_ACTIVE470 metaG | ecosystem: Environmental > Aquatic > Marine > Volcanic ...
CAAAATATTGATGAAAGTAAAGTGACAATTCTCGATAAGGATTCTATTTCTGTTGGCTTTACAACAGCATTAGATACTTTTAAAAATAGATACAAGTTTAATTTTGATAAAACAGAAGAGAATAGCTATAAAATACAAATGCTTCCAGAAACATTTACTGATTTTTTTGGAAACAAAAACGACACACTTAATTATACTGTTAGAACCAAAGCACTTTCAGATTATGGAGATATAAGAGTAACCTTGCGTAACGCGAAATATCCAGTAATTGTACAACTGGTTAGTCAACAAGATAATGTTGAAGACGAAAAATTTCATAATAGTAATTCACCTATAGATTTTTTAAGTATTACTCCTGGGAAATATTATTTAAGAGTGATTTTTGATATCAATGGGAATAAAAAATATGATGCTGGAAATTACCTAAAAAAGCAACAACCAGAACGCGTGAGCTATTTTCCTGAATTGTTAGATATTAGGGCTTATTCTGAGCAAGTGTACGAGTTTATTTTAAAGTAAAATTATCGCTATCATTTAAGAACTTTAGTTTTTCTCGTATTGAAGTTAAATGGGCTTTACTTAAAGTCACTATTTCTACTTGTTCTTTTCCGTCTTCAATAGCAAATAGTTGTTCTCCTAAAACATCATAAGCAGCAGAATGACCAGAATATTCATGATTATTTGCATCCAATCCAACACGATTTACACCAATGCAGTAGCTCATATTTTCAATAGCTCTAGCTTTTAATAAAGCATCCCAAGCAGTAATTCTTGGTTTTGGCCAATTAGCGACATATAGTAAAACATCATAAGCTTGGGTATTTCTAGCCCAAACAGGAAAACGTAAATCGTAACAAATTAAAGGGCAAACTTTCCAGCCTTTATAGTCTATAATTACTATGTCTTTGCCGGAAGCATAGACCTCATTTTCTCCAGAAAGTGTAAAAGTGTGTCGTTTGTCATAGATCTCGATTGTGCCATCTGGTTTGGCAAATATAAACCGATTAAAAAAGGCATCTTCTTCTTCAATAACAAGGCTTCCGCCAATTGCAGCATTAGATCTTAAAGCTATTTCAAGCATCCATTTTATAGTTTCTCCTTTCATAGTTTCTGCAATATTACTAGGAGACATTGTAAAACCAGAAGTAAACATTTCAGGTAATAAAATGATATCAACAGATTGCCCTATTTTTTTAATTTTATTTGCAAAATTGAGGCGATTTTGCTTTGGGTCTTCCCAAACTAAATCCGATTGAAGAATAGCTATTTTTAAGAGGTCTTGCATATTATAAAAGTAACTAAATTCTATTTAATATGTGTGCTGCTTTTTTTAATGTTTCTTCGGTTTTAGCGAAACAAAAACGAAGGCCTTTATTATCTAAACGGTCTTCGTTAAATACAGATAATGGAATGGAAGCTAAACCGTTTTCAATAGTTAAGCGTTTAGCGAAATCCATATCATATTCAGTAGTAATTCCTGAATAATCTAAAACCTGAAAATAAGTGCCTTTTGATGCTAAAAATTTAAATCTTGAACCCTTTATTAAACTCAAAAACAAATCTCTTTTCTCTTGATAAAATTCCGATAATTCTAAATAATGATTTGGCTCTTGTAAATAGTTGGCTAATGCTTTTTGTATAGGATGATTGACACAAAACACATTAAACTGATGCGCTTTTTTAAACTCGTCCATCAGCTCTTTTGGTGCACAGCAATAACCCATTTTCCATCCTGTATTATGAAAGGTCTTTCCAAAAGAAGCTGTTATAAAACTTCGGGATTTTAAATCTGAAAATAAACAAACGCTTTGGTGTTTTTCACCATCAAAAATAATATGCTCATATACTTCATCACTTAATACAATAATATCTGTTCCTTTTGTTAATGCTTGCAATTGGAGCATATCATTTTTAGTGAACAAGGAGCCGCTTGGGTTTTGAGGAGTGTTGATAATAATCATCTTTGTTTTAGATGATATTTTTTGTTTTACTTCTTCCCAATTCACACTATAATTTGGTGCTTCTAATTGTATAGAAATCGTTTCCCCTCCATTAATTTCAATAGCTGGTTCGTAACAATCGTAAGCAGGGCGAAAAATAATAACCTCATCGTTCTCTCTAATAAATGCTGAAATAATAGTATAAATAGCTTGAGTTGCACCAGCTGTTACAGTGATTTCAGTTTCAGGATGATAGCTTGAATTGTATAGCAATTCGAACTTTTTAGATATAGCTTCTCTTAATGAGAAAATTCCTGGCATTGGTGCATATTGATTATGCCCAGAATTCATCGCTTTACTAACCAAATCAATTAGTTTTTGGTCACTCTTAAAATTAGGAAATCCTTGTGATAAATTAATCGCACCATGTTTATGTGCTAACGCTCCCATTACAGTAAATATGGTCGTCCTTACATTTGGGAGTTTGGATGAAATATTCATAAAATCTTTTTATAAATATAAAAAATCTCAACGAAAACTTACTGTGAATTGTTTAAATGGGCTATTCTTTTTTTAATTGTATAGCATCTACTTTATTAAAAACTGATATAATAACATTTACAGCTTCTTTAAAAAATTCTGGATGAATATTTTCAAAATCATCTGTAGGTCTATGATAATCTTTATGATCTGAGACACCAAAATACAAAAAAGGAATTCCTCTTTTATGAAAGGAACTATGATCTGAAGAGTAGGTCCAATTTTCTTTACCATCCCCTCCATCATGACCAGTTAAAAGGCTTAGTTTTTTAGGGGTTTTGGAATTCAATATTAAACGTTTCAAGGTTTCATTAAATCGTGTGCCAACTGCAAATAATTCATTCTCATCACTGCGACTAATCATGTCCATATTTATATTCATCATAATAGATCTAAAAGGAATTATTGAATGTTTTACATAGTGTTGAGACCCTTTTAATCCTAATTCTTCACTATCAAAAGCTGCCAAAATAACGGAATGTTTAGGCAGATTATCTTTAAGATGTTCCGCAAAACTAAACAACGCACTTATACCTGATGCATCGTCATCTGCACCATTGTAGATTTCTCCTTTTTGGATGCCTTCATGATCATAATGTGCGCTAATTACAATATAAGAATCTGGAAATTCAGTACCTTTAACTAATCCCAGGACATTAACCGCATTGTATGTTTTACCTCTTGAGGTAAAAGAAAAATCTTGTTCAAATGATGTCCCAAGAGGCTTAACATTTAGTTTCTGAAATTGATTTATGATATATTGTTTTGCTTTAATTCCACCTTTAGTTCCGGTTCGTCTGCCTTCAAAGGCGTCAGAAGACAATACTTTAATATGTTGTAATAAGGCGTCTTCATTAAATAAAGCTTTTTGGTTTAATAGTTTTTCAGAGGTAGTTTGCCCTATACAGAACATACTATATAGAAAAAGTAATATGCCAAGGCTTATTATTTTCGATTTCATTAGAGGGATATTTACATAGATTATGTATTCAAAGCTAAATAAAAAATCCTAAGCTTTTGCTTAGGATTAATTTTTTATGATAAGTTTATACATTCTCACATCATTTAAAACTCGCTTTCATAAGTTCTCTATTCATGCGAGCAATGTTTTCTAAAGAAATACCTTTAGGACATTCTATTTCGCAAGCTCCAGTATTAGTGCAATTTCCAAAACCTTCTAAGTCCATTTGAGCTACCATGTTTTGAACACGATCTGCAGCCTCTACTTGTCCTTGAGGCAATAGTGCATATTGTGATACTTTAGCACCAACAAATAACATTGCACTTGAGTTTTTACAAGTCGCTACACAAGCTCCACAACCAATACAAGTTGCAGCATCCATTGCATCATCAGCAGCATGTTTAGAAATAGGAATTGCATTTGCATCTTGTGTGTTTCCTGATGTATTTACCGAAATATATCCTCCTGCTTGCTGGATGCGTTCAAAAGACATTCTATCTACAACTAAATCTTTTATAACAGGAAATGCTTTTGCTCTAAAGGGTTCAATAGTAATGGTATCGCCATCTTTAAACATTCGCATATGTAATTGACATGTGGTTACACCTCTATCTGGACCATGAGCTTGACCATTTATAAACATGGAACACATGCCACAAATACCTTCGCGACAATCATGATCGAAAGCTACTGGTTCGTCTCCTGAGTTTACAAGTTGTTCATTCAAAACATCCATCATTTCCAAAAAAGACATATGCTCTGAAATATCAGTTACTTTATAATCAACTATTTGACCTTTGTCATTTGCGCTTTTTTGACGCCATATTTTTAACGTTAAATTCATTATATCTTCTTATTTATATGAACGAGTTTTCAACTCAATATCATTAAACTCTAATGCTTCTTTATGTAAAACAGCATCAGCTGGTTCTCCTTTATATTCCCAAGCTGAAACATATTTGTAATCAATATCATTTCTTAAGGCTTCCCCTTTTTGAGGTCCTTCTTGTTCCACAGACTCTTCTCTGAAGTGGCCACCACAAGATTCATTTCTACTTAAAGCATCCTTAGCAAACAATTCGCCTAATTCTAAAAAGTCTGCAACACGACCTGCTTTTTCCAATTCAAGATTCATTTCATTAGCACTTCCAGGAACTTTAACGTCTTTCCAGAATTCTTCACGAATGGCTTTAATTTCTGCCATGGCTTCATTTAGGTGTTTTTTGTTTCTAGCCATTCCTACTTTATCCCACATTACTTTTCCTAAACGTTTATGAAAATAATCCACAGATTTACTTCCGTCATTATTCATAAAGAAATTGATTCTATCTGTAACTTCTTTTTCAGCATCTTCAAATTCTATGCTGTCAGTAGAAACTGATCCTGTTCTAATATCGTTTGATAAATAATCTCCAATAGTATATGGTAATACAAAATAACCATCAGCTAGTCCTTGCATTAATGCAGATGCACCAAGTCTATTTGCACCATGATCTGAGAAATTTGCTTCACCAATACAATACAATCCATCAACAGTTGTCATTAAGTTATAATCAACCCAAACGCCTCCCATTGTGTAGTGCGTTGCAGGATAAATCATCATTGGAGTTTCATACGGATTTTCAGCAATGATTTTTTCATACATCTGAAATAGGTTTCCGTATTTTTCTTCAATAATAGCTTGACCTAATTCTATAATTTTTTCGTTTGATGGATTTTTAATTCCGTGAATTTTTGCTTGTTCTTTTCCGTAACGTTGAAACGCTGAAGCAAAATCTAAATACACAGCTTCTCCAGTCGCATTCACTCCAAAACCAGCATCACAACGTTCTTTTGCAGCTCTTGAGGCAACATCACGAGGAACGAGATTTCCGAAAGCAGGATAACGACGTTCTAAATAGTAATCTCTGTCTTCTTCAGCAATTTCAGTTGGTTTCAGTTTTCCTTGTTGTATAGCTTTTGCATCTTCAATTTTTGCTGGTACCCAAATACGTCCATCATTACGTAAGGATTCAGACATTAAGGTTAATTTAGACTGATAATCTCCAGATCTTGGAATACAAGTTGGATGAATTTGTGTATAGCAAGGATTTGCAAAATACGCTCCTTTTTTATGAATTTTCCATGCTGCAGTTGCATTACTTCCCATAGCATTAGTTGATAAGAAATAGACATTTCCGTAGCCACCAGAAGCTATTACAACAGCGTGAGCCGAATGGCGCTCAATTTCGCCAGTAATTAAATTTCTAGCAATGATTCCTCTTGCTTTCCCATCAATTTTTACAACATCCAGCATTTCGTGGCGATTGTACATTTGTATTTTACCACGAGCAATTTGACGATTCATTGCCGAATATGCGCCAAGTAATAATTGCTGTCCAGTTTGCCCTTTAGCATAAAAAGTACGTGACACCAAAACACCTCCAAAAGAACGATTGTCTAATAAGCCTCCATACTCGCGTGCAAAAGGAACGCCTTGAGCTACACATTGGTCGATAATATTTCCAGACACTTCGGCTAAACGATAAACGTTTGCTTCACGTGAACGATAATCACCTCCTTTTACAGTATCGTAAAATAAGCGATAATTAGAATCTCCATCACCTTGATAATTTTTTGCTGCATTAATACCACCTTGAGCTGCAATTGAATGTGCACGACGAGGTGAATCTTGATAGCAAAATGCTTTCACATTATAACCTAATTCAGCTAAAGTAGCTGCAGCAGAACCTCCTGCTAACCCAGTTCCAACTACAATAATATCAATATTACGTTTATTAGCAGGATTTACTAAATTGATTTTATCTTTATAAGTGGTCCATTTATCTTTAATTGGACCTTCTGGTACTTTTGAATCTAAAGCCATATTATACTAAGATTAATGGTTCTTAAAATAATGATAAAGCGCAATAAAGATAAATCCTAACGGGATAATAATAGCGTAGGCTTTTCCTATTTTTTGCAATAATTTTTTTCTTATAGTTGATGCTCCCATCGATTGAAATGCTGCTGTAAATCCATGAAGTAAGTGTAGCGCTAAAAGCACAAAGGCTATAACATAAGCAACAACTCTTAAGGGGTTTTCAAACTTGTGTGTTAGTTCTTCAAAATATCTATTAGGGTCTTCTGGTAATACTTCTACGTATTTATATTTTAATTCTGGAATCCAAAAATCAATAAAATGTAATACAAAAAAAGCCAAAATAACTAAGCCGCTATAAATCATGTTTCTACTCATCCAAGTAGAATTGGCTCCACCATTATTTTTATTATAACTTATACCAACAGCGCTTCTGTTTTTTAATTCTAATACAAACCCCATAATAAAATGGAATACTACACCAAAAATTAATACAGGTTGCATAACAAACTGTATAAGCCAATTAGTACCCATAAAATGTGAGGCTGCATTAAATGTTTCTTCACTAAAAATAGATAATAAATTTATGGAGACGTGCATTAATAAGAAAAACATGAGGAAGAATGCAGAAAGCGCCATGGCTACTTTTCTTCCAATCGAAGATTTGAAAAATCCGCCCATTATTTTGAAGTTAATTTATAGTAGACAAATGTAACAAGCACACTTAATTAACACAAGTTTTATAGGTTGTTTTATTTGATATTTAGAATGTGTTTAATTAAAAGTTAAACCTTGGATTTACAATAGTATTATAAATTGATCCAAATGAGTAACTAAACCCTATACTAACAAAGTAATTGTACCCTGATTTTAGTTGTTGTTGCTGAAGCAGTAATTCTTCTAAAGACACATCACCTGCAGGTAAATCAATTTGATTTCTAGTAATGCTATAACTACCATTTAAATTCATACTAAACCCTTTAAATAGTCTTACGTTTGTACCTATGAAAAACGATAATGAATTTAAACTTGTATCGTGCAAGAACTGTTGATAAGAGGCTTGTCCAGAAATACTTCCCCATTTTTGATTTACACTTCCCCCTAGAGCTAATCCATGCTCCCACAAATATTCAGATTCCTTACCAAAAACAGATCGTTCAATGTAATTATTATACACAATACCATTTCTATAAGATAGGGTTAGCTGTTTTTTTGAGGATTCTGAGTATTTAAAAAAGTTATATTCTATTGCAGGTTTAAAGGACCAATAAAAATCTTTATTTCTAAATACTGATGACCCTAACCTTGCAAAAGCACCAACAGACCAATGCTCCGTTATGCTTATAATATCACTAGTATTCAAGTATTTAGAACTTTGAATGGATACTATCTCTTCTTCTCCAAAACTAAATGTAGATTTATTTTCACTTAATCCTAACCTAATTGAAAATTTGTTTTTATCTGTAACTCGCTTAGCAGAAAGGTTAAAATTTACATTACTAAATTTACTGGACTCTTGACCACTAAAATACCCATTTGCTCCTATACGAAAAACCCAATAATTCCACGGGTCTTTCTCTTCTTTTGCTTCCTCGTCCGATTTCTTTGGACTACTTACTGTAATAGAAATATTATCTGTTTTGCCCTGTTTTATCCAAAATCGAATTAAGCCTAGCTTAATATATTTAAGTATCCGCTGCCGTATATCATCATTAGTCATGTCAGTGTCTGTAGAAAAACTGAGGATATCCTGAAATTTTTCAAATTCATTTTGGCCTATAAATTCTATCTCATAAGCAGTCCCACCACTACCATTTCTTTGAGTTGTAAAAAATAAATGCACATCTGCATAATTTTGATCCCTAACAAATTCAACATTATTTAAATTTTGTTTAATGAATGTGTTATCACACCTATCACAATCTAGGTAAACTTTTAAATCGGAGTTTTTATTTTGAGAAAATAACAGAGAAGAACATAATAAAAAAAGGAATAATGCTTTTTTAAACATAATGATGGTTTTTTGATTGATATAATTAGTTTTAAGGAACGTCAAAAATCATTCCAAAAGGCAAACAATTATTTCTTTAGCAGGAATTAATGATTTATAAAAATCTTTAATCAATGTCTGAAATTAGCTTTTATATTAACGTTAACCATTAATATTTAGTTTTTGTTAACACTAAAAAGAACTAATATAGAATTATTATAAATAGTACAATCATTATAAGAAACTTTTTACAATAAAAAAATCAAAAATTTTATTGCTATTATCCCTATGTCAAGTAGTTTTTATTTTATTGTTAGCGAAGTTTTTTCTTTGTTAATCTGGATTGTATATTTTCCTTTAGGTAAATAGTATTTACCATTTTGAGCTTTTTTTACTGTTAATTTGGGATTAGCCTTTTGTAAAGCTTTTTTTCCGCCTTCGGTCATTGATAAATCATAATTAGTATAATTAAAGCCTTTATCTGCATTAAACGAAATAGAATTAAGTTCTAAACCATTTTCAGATAAAACTTTTACATTTTGTTTTCCAGAATTTTTAACAAATACACTTATTGTTGTAGAAGGCTCAAACACTTGAGAAAACTGGTTCCATGCACTTCCCCAACGAGAAGAAAAACGCATCGAAGGAACTTCAAAAAGCGCAATGTCTTTAGAACTTACCTTATTGTATTGTTGCAAAGCAGCAATATGTGCTTTATAAATAGAGCGACCATGTGTACCAACTACTAAATCTTTTGCTTCAGGTTGAATAACTAAATCATGAACTGCAACTGTTGTTAATCCATTTGAAAAAGCTTGCCAATGTTGACCCTTATTAAAGGATACATACACACCATTATCAGTTCCAAGATAGAGCAAGTTTTCATCCATAGAATCTTCTTTAATTACATTTACTGGTTCATCTGGAAGGTTAGAACTAATGGAAGCCCAAGTGTTTCCCATATCATTACTCATATACACATAGGCTTTAAAATCGTCATTCCTATAACCGTTTAAGGTGACATACACACGTTCTTTTTTATGTTGTGAAGCCACAACTCGCGATACCCAAAGATCTTTTGGAAATGCACTTGAAATATTTTCCCATGTTCCTCCAGTATTTTTTGTAATATATAGTAATCCATCATCACTACCTGTATAAATAAGCCCAAACTCAAACGGAGATTCACTAATTGTCGTTATTGTTCCATAAGCTACATTTCCTTTTCTGCCTCCTTGAGTTAAATCATCACTAATAGCCATCCAATCGTCGCCTTTATTCATAGAGCGCATGAGTTTATTACCCCCTAAATACAATATATCTTGATTATGAGGTGATAGTAAAATAGGGGTTTGCCAGTTAAAGCGATATGGGCTTTCGCCCAACTCATGCTTTATAGACAATCGTTTTGTTTCTTTGGTTTCTCTATTGATTCTAAAATAATTTCCAAACTGAAATCCAGTATACACAATATTTGAATTACGATTATCAACCTGTACTTGCATACCATCGCCTCCCATAATACTTTTCCATGGGTATTGACCACTTTGATGCCAACTTTTATCTTTTCGTGCATTATTTGCTCCAACCCAAACGCCATTATCTTGTAAGCCTCCATAAACATTATAAGGTTTTTCATTATCAACAGTTATAGCATAGAATTGTCCAACCGATGGTGCATTATTTTTAATCCAATTATCGCCATCATCATAAGTAATATTTACGCCTCCGTCATTACCATTAATCAAATGATTAGGGGTTTTAGGGTTTATCCAAAGTATATGATGATCTCCATGTACATTTTCGGCATTTATAGAGGTAAATGTTTTCCCACCATCTTTAGATTTTAATATTGGAACGCCATAAATATAAATGTGATCTTCGTTGTTAGGTGCAACGTAAATGTGTCCAAAATAATAACCATAGCTGTAGTATATGCCATCAAGATAATCATCATGAGTTTTCTTCCAAGATTTCCCACCATCATTACTTTTATAGACCTCGGCACCAATAACAGGCGTGTCAAATAACATTGAATTTGCATCTTCAAGATAGGTAGCAAGGTCAATAGGTTTTACGTTACCGCTTCGTATCATTTGCTTAATATTCTGTGCGCGATACTTTTCCTGAAAACCATTTGTCTTTAAAAATGTATTGAGCTTTTTATCTTCCAATTGAAGAAATTCATCAGCACTCATGGTTTTAAAATCATCCTTGGTTAGGCCTCGTTGTTTCTCCTTTTTCTCTTTTGAAGGTCTTCGAAACTGACTATCGTGAATGGCATAAATAGTATTATCATCATAAACGGCTAATCCAATTCTGCCAACACCTTCCCCAACTGGGAATCCGCTGTTTTTGGTCGACATTTTAGCCCAAGTTGTTCCACCATCTGTACTTTTGTAGATTGCCGAATGTTCTCCATTCCCAACAAAATTCCAAGCTTTTCTATCTCGCTCCCAAGACGCAGCAAACATTGTATTGGGATTGGTTGGAGATACACTAATATCAATAATTCCAGTGTCATTATTAATAAAAAGAGTATTTTTCCAAGTTTTTCCACCATCAGTGGTTTTAAAGATGCCACGTTCGGCATTTGGGGTATATAAATGACCAATAACACCTACAACAACGTCATCAGGATTATTTTTATTGATAATAATACGTCCAACATGATGCGAATCTTTTAAACCAACATTTCCCCATGTTTTACCTTTATCTGTACTTTTTAACATACCAATCCCTGAATACGATGAACGAGAAGAATTGTTTTCACCCGTTCCAATCCAAATAGTGCCTTTGTTCCAATCAACAGCTATGTCTCCCATATTTTGGGTAGGCGCATTATCGGTAACTGGAGTGAATGAGGTGCCGTTATTGTTAGTGTACCATAAGCCACCTGAAGCATAGGCTACATAAAATTCAATGGTATTATTTGGATTAACATCTATATCAACAACACGACCACTCATTATAGTGGGGCCAATATTGGTAAAAGGAACGTTTTTTACTATTGAAGGTTGTTGTGCATTTGCTTGAAAAATAAAAAGAAGACTTAAACAAAAAAGTAATTTAAAAGCTTTCATTGGTTGGTTTGTTAGTTTAAGGTTTGAAAGTACTTAAACTTGAGTAAATCGTCAAAAATCTTGTTAAAAAAACAGGAACTTTAACATTCTTTTATATTTCCTATTTTTAATATCTAAATCAACAGATAATTATGAAAAAAGCAATTACAATACTCATCACTATTTTTATATTGTCTTGTGCTCAAGAAAGAACATTTCAAATAGGACAAATAAAAACCCCGAAAGGAGAGATATTGGTATGGTTGTACAACGAAACGCCAAATCATAAAGAGAGTTTTATAGAATTAGCAAATAAAGGTTATTGGGATTCGCTTACGTTTAATCGTGTCATTCCCAATTTTGTAGCACAAGGGGGTTGCCCTGATACACCTGAAGGATTTAACGACCCAGAGTATTTGTTAGCACCAGAGTTTAACGATTCACTTTTGCATACGTATGGTGCTTTAGGCTCAGGAAGAGATGGAAATCCTCAGAAACTTTCAGCGCGATGCCAGTTTTATATCGTTCAAAACAAAGCCGGCTTACATCGACTCGACGGCGATTATACGATTTTTGGAAAAGTTATAAAAGGTATGGATGTTGTTGATGCTATTGTTAATGTAAAACGAGATTCAACAGACGCACCATTGATACCTATTACTTTAGATGTGAATATGATTTCTATAAAGGAAAACGATTTGCAAAAACTATACGGCGCATATAACTAAGCCTTACAAAAAGAAAATTAAGCTTGTTCATTAATTTTCATCTTAATTGCTACATTTGTTTTATAATTTTTTTACCATGAAATACAATCCAATAGACCCTACATTATTTATAAAAAACCGTAAAAACTTTACAGCCCAAATGAAACCAAATAGTTTGGCTGTGTTTAATAGTAATGATTTGTACCCGATAAGTGCAGACAGCACCATGCCTTTTGAGCAGCATCGCGATATTTTTTATTTAAGTGGTGTTGACCAAGAAGAAAGCATTTTGGTGTTGTTTCCGGATTGTCCTAAAGCAAAACATCGTGAGATTTTATTTTTAAAAGAAACGAATGAACGGATTGCTATTTGGGAAGGTGAAAAATTGACTAAAGCAGCAGCTTTTAAAACTAATGGAATTAAAACAGTGTACTGGTTACAAGACATGGAAAAAATCATGTTTGAAATCATGACACAATGCGATACGGTGTATATAAATACGAACGAACATTATAGAGCATCCGTTGAAACACAAACCCGTGAAGACCGTTTTACCAAATGGTTAAAAGACAAATATCCTGCACATGCTGTAGCCAAGAGTAATCCTATTTTGCAACGCTTACGTTCTGTAAAAGACCAAATAGAATTAGACTTGATTCAAACCGCTTGTGATATTACTGAAAAAGGCTTCCGTCGCATTTTAAATTTTGTAAAACCTAGTGTTTGGGAGTATGAAATTGAAGCAGAGTTTATGCACGAGTTTTTACGAAATCGCTCAAAAAAATTCGCTTATACACCAATTGTAGCTTCAGGAAATAATGCCAATGTGTTACATTATATAGAGAACAACCAACAATGCAAAGCAGGCGATTTAATACTGCTAGATGTTGGTGCCGAATATGCCAACTACTCCAGTGATATGACGCGAACTATTCCTGTTTCTGGGCGTTTTACAGATAGGCAAAAGGCGGTTTATAATGCGGTAAACCGTGTAAAAAATGAAGCTACAAAACTGTTAATTCCCGGAGCGGATTGGGCAGAGTATCATGTTGAGGTTGGGAAACTCATGACTTCAGAATTGTTGGGTTTAGGTTTATTAGATAAAGCCGATGTACAAAATGAAGATAAAGATTGGCCAGCCTATAAAAAATATTTTATGCATGGTACCTCGCACCACATGGGATTAGATACGCATGATTATGGTATTTTAACCGAGCCTATGCAAGCCAATATGGTGTTTACTGTAGAACCAGGTATTTATATCCCAGAGGAAGGTTTTGGCATTCGTTTGGAGGATGATGTGGTTATCCAAGAACAAGGCGAACCTTTAAACTTAATGAAAAACATCCCTATTGAGGTTGAGGAGATTGAAGCACTGATGAATAACTAATTTCCAATTTCATAATTTCAATTCGAAAACTGTACAATTTGTATTTTTAGTAACAAAGGAGTAAATGACATTAAGAATTAATATTATTTTATGATGAAAACATATTATATAACCTTTTGCTACTTGATTACATTTTCACAAACTTTTTGCCAATTACCTCCTAAAAGTACGGGTTCATTTGTTACCGGATCCAATATTTCTATTTTTAACGATCCTAAGTATTCTTATTTTTCGTCAGATACAAAGTCGAACCTTGTTAAGTATGAAAATATTGAAGGCTCTCCATATATTGATAACAGTGTTGGAGCGAATAAAATGCTTCCCATATGCAAATTTTACTCACCAGAGTTCGAATACATGGAAACGGCGTTGGCCAGATACAACGCATATACAGACAATATTGAGGTGTCTTTATTGGAAGATGGTGTAAATTATTACTTGCTGCGAAAAAAACTTAATTTTTTGTATATAATGCTGGGTCAAAAAATATACCGAGCTTATGAATTTGATAATAAAATTGGATATTTTGTTATTCTTTCAAAGAATGATAAAGGAAAATGTGTGCTTCTAAAAAAAGAACGGGTTTCATTTAAAAAAGAAGAAAAGACAGAAAATAGTTTTGTAACAAGTTCATCAAACCGTTTTGAAAAATTGAAAGATATTTTATATTTTAAATTTGCAGAAGGATTAGTGAAAATCCCAAAAAACAAAAAACAATTTTATAGTTTATTTAAAAATAAGAAAGACGATATTAAATTTTTTACCGAATCTAATAGACTTAAAATAGCAAAGAATAAAGATCTGCTAAAAATTTCAGAATATTACGAAACACTTTTTAATTAGAACCAATCGTTCTTTTGGAGATTGTTTACACAAGAATTAGATAATTCACATACAAAGGCATCATTTATTTTAATGAAAAATATTTATATCGGAATTGAAGAATTGATGAACTAATATTAAAAACAAAAAGCCTCGTATTGCGTGGCTTTTTGTTTTTATAGTCATTATTTCTTTAAGCGTCACCTTTCTTTTCGGCGCAACATGGTTTTTTACAATCTTTGGCACAGGCTTCTTTATTGTCTGCAGGAGTTTTAGCAGAGGCAGATTCTGCTGCTGTTTTATTTTTACAGCATTCTTTTTGGCAATCTTTATCATGTGTTTTAGCCGTAAATGCGTCCACATCTTTCATGTCGCTTACCTTGTAAATATCGGCAGTTTTAGAAACCGTTGCTTCTAAAGTTTCATGATTTACCATAGCTTCATCATATTCTACCATGGCTAATTTTCTATCAAAATCTACCTTAGCAGACTTTACGCCATCCATTTTGGCAATTTTACTTTCTATAGTTCTTGCGCAACCAATAGCACAGGTCATACCATCAATAGTAAACTCTGTCTTTACAAAATTTGCATCTGGATTTAGGGCTTTTTTTGTAGCTATAGCGACGTCAGTTTCTATAGTTTTAACTTCGGGTTTTGCTTCATTTTTACATGCAGTAAATAGTGTAGCGACCAAAATCACTGTTAAAATATTTTTTAATGTCTTCATAATTTTAAGTATTAAGTTCTCCACAAAACTAACAATTTTTAGCTTTTATTTGCTCACTTTTGTATCAAATATAGAATATATCAATGGATTCGAGGAATAAAAAATGGATTTACCTTATTGTATTATCAATAATTTGGGGCAGCTCATTTATTCTTATTAAAAAGGGATTAATAGGATTAACGCCTCTACAATTAGGTGCATTACGCATACTGTTTTCAGGATTTTTTATATTTATTTTCGGGTTTTACACCTTAAAAGAAATTCCTAAGGCTACATGGAAGTGGCTTATCATTTCAGGTTTTATAGGCACTTTTTTTCCAGTGTTTTTATTTGCTTATGCTGAGACAGAAATTGATAGTGCCATTGCTTCCATTTTAAATTCGCTGGTGCCTTTAAATACTATTCTGTTAGGCTTTGCCGTGTTTAAAATAGCTTCAACTAAACGTCAAATATTGGGTGTCATCATTGGTTTTTTTGGAACAGCCATTTTAATTGGTAGTGGTGCACAACTTAATCCGCATCAAAATTATTTGTATGCAGGATTGGTTTTAATTTCGGGCGTTATGTATGGTGCCAATGTAAATATTATTAAGCGGCATTTACAGGATGTTAAAGCTATAACTATTGCGCTTGGTAATTTTACGGCTATTGTAATTCCAGCATTTATAGTCTTACTTTTTACCAATTTCTTTACCAAGGAAACATTTGAAAATCCTGAGGTTAAGATGTCTTTGGTATATATTATTATTCTTTCTGCTTTTGGTACCGCTTTAGCTAAAGTGATGTTTAATAAATTGGTGCAAATGGCAACACCAGTATTTGCATCTTCAGTCACCTATGTGATGCC
>Ga0114932_10003346_pt1 | contig 15832 bp, 5 predicted proteins | sample 2SBtaG_2_FD_87286 | JGI IMG/M metagenome (GOLD analysis project Ga0114932, IMG submission 87286) | Deep subsurface microbial communities from Kolumbo volcano to uncover new lineages of life (NeLLi) - 2SBTROV12_ACTIVE470 metaG | ecosystem: Environmental > Aquatic > Marine > Volcanic ...
ATATGTAAAGATTAAGGATGTACGCCCGGGCGAGCAGAGTTCTGGTACGATCCCGTTTGAGTACTGGCCGCATTTAAAGGAGCTGAACGACCATATACTTTCGACCCGGCTGGTTCAGGTTCTGAAGGGGCGGCAGACGGGGGCATCGTGGGATTTGGTGGCGTATGCGCTGTGGATGGCGATGTATAATCGCGGAGTTCAGTGTGGTGCTACCTCTAAAACTGAGCTGGAATCCTACGAGCTGATCAGTAAGGCGAAGTTTATATACAACCATTTACCCAAGCCTATGCAGGTTCCGGTGAAATCGCTGGATAATAAGGCTGAGATGGTGTTTTCGGCAAACGACTCCTGGTTGCGCGTATTTGCCCCGACCAAGGATGTGGGGCGCTCGTATACCTTCACCATGTTTCTGATGGACGAGTTCGACTTTCAGCCGTACCAGGTGGATACGATTGAGGGTGTGAAGCCGACGTTGGACGATATTGGCGGGCAGATGCTAATTGCATCTACTTCCAATCCAGATACCATAGATAGTACCTTCAAGACGATCTGGCGGTCAGAAAACAATGGATACGAGAAGTTATTCGTGTCTGCGTTGTCGCGGCCTGATAGAAACGACGAATGGTACGACCGTGGGTTGTCGGAAACAACAAACCGGTTTCGGTTTAAGCGCGAAAATCCGCTAACTGCAGAAGAGGCACTCTCCCCGCCCGACTCACTAACAGCGTTTGACTACGAAATCTTGGAATGGATGCGGTCGTTTTGCCGCGAACCTATAGAAAGGATAGGGCCAATTAATGTTTATACGGAGTTTAATCCTGGCGCTAGATATGTCGCCGCGACCGATACGGCTAAAGGTGGCGGAATGGATTATTCTGTCACGACTATACTGGACGTTACGGAAAACGAGAAAGTAGTCGCGGATATATTCACAAATACGCTGAATGTTACGCAATTCGTACACCAATCCATACTGATGCTGATGATGTACGAGTCTCCTGTGTGGGCGATTGAAACCAACGGAATCGGGGAAGCGACTATGCAGGCGGCACAGAACGAAGGATACAAAAACTTGTACTTTCGGACTGAAAAGGCGGCTGGATGGTTCACTTCTGGCGGATCATCGGGAGGCACATACGGCGGTACACGCGCAAAAGTGTGGGAAAATCTAATTGACGCAGTGCATAGGAAACAGGTTATAATACCAAATGTAGCAGGTTTGAAGCAATTCTACGATGTTGTCCGCGATCCAGCCAGAAATAGCCGTGTTGAAGCAATTACTGGAGGTCACGACGATTATCCTATTACAATAGGGATTGCACTGCAAATAAAACAACACGCCCGTAAGACACGAGGTGAAGCCAAAGTAGACGCATCAGGCGAGAATGAGCGCAGAAGATGGCAGGATCGAATTATGGGCAGAGGTTCGGGTGCAGCTAAATGGTAAAACCTGATCTTGATTTTCTGATTAACAAACACAAGCTGTATCAGCAGCTTTGGCGACCAGCTCACGAGCATTTTGCGGTAATAGACAGTTATATAGATCGCACTTTTCCGGTGTGGCGTTCTCCCGAGAACATGGACAAGCCCTTTGTTCATCCACCAGGAGCGGGTGCAATTATCTCTGATGCTCTTGATAACCTGAACGTGCTGGATTTCCAGGTGCATCGCTCTCCTACTTCACGCCGCCGTAACGCGGAAAAGCGCAAGGAAGAAGCGGATCAGCTAGAAAATTCATTAAAAGAGATCATGGACGTAGCGTTCATGGAAGAGGTCGTATTTGCCTTAAAGCAAATGATGTGGCATCTGGCCGCATACGGCTATACTGTAATAGATGGACCACACTGGACAGAAGTAGATAGGCCGATAGAGCCAGAGCGCGAAGACTTTGAAAGCGAATCAAACTACGATAAGGCTTACCGTATATGGCAGGCTGAATCGAAGACATGGATGCCTATCCGTATCCATACTCCTCATCCAACACGCATATTGCTCCCACCTTTTGAGTCTCGACCGTCCGAAGGCTTTAAGGTGGAGAAGCAGTATGCGATGCAAGTGCTGGAAATGCTGGATCAGAGGGAAGATGACGGGCTTTCTATATTACACCGGCCAGCTGAACCTATCGATATGTTTGAAGAATGGGATGTTATCACCTATTGGTCTAAAGAATGGACGAGCATGGTGGTAAAACAGCATCAACTCTACGTGGACGAGAATGTGTGGCGGATGATGCCATTCAAGCATTCCTTCTCTGTATGGGGCCATGAGCCGACTAATATTGGCGGAGAAAGGCAGGGACCGCGCTCACTTGCCCGGGGAATACTGGAAGATGTACTGGATATGCTGTTAATGCAGGCACAGGAGATGTCAGCACGGCATAATGCCTACGTTAACGAAGGCTTTGGCGTGGAATACACGACTGGCAATGCTGAAGATATAGTGGAGCAGCTTGAACGTGGGTCTCGTATTATTGAGCTTCCACAGGGAGTACAGCCTCCAACCAGGCGCGATCCTCCACGGGTGGAATCGTGGATGCTTCAATCGGAGCAGATTACAGAACACGAGATAGAAAAAGGAACATTCTCCCGTCGTGCATCAGGTATGCGTGAACCGGGCGAACGTACAGTCGGTCAGGCAGCAATTGCCCAGACACAGGTCTCCAAGCAGTTTAAGGCTGCGATGAAGATCGGAGAACGCCTACTAACTATGGTCAGTCAGGATATATTACGACTGGTAGACGCAAATGACGAAACAATCTATGCCCGTGGACATGAATTATCACCAACTTTAATAAACCATGATTATTCAGTATGGGTAGATTTCCCGCAACGGGACCCAGCTTTCGACTTAGCCGAGCGAAACCAGATGCTTCAGGAGCATTCTATGGGATTAATCGACAACGAAGGATACTGGATGGCGAGCGGAAAAGAAGACGTACAGAGGATCAAGGACGGACTTGCCCTTGATTCATTAAGGCGCACTCCGATATTCCAGGAATTCGTCATGCGTAAGGCGGCGGAACGCTCAGGGATTAACCCGCAGGAAATTATGCCGCAAATGCAGCAACCCGGCGCAGTACCGCCAGGAACAGAGGGTGGAGCAGCCCAGGGGTTACTGGGACCAAACGGGCAACCTATTGAAGGGATGAACAGTCCTGCTACGCCTGAAGGCAATCGTCAGCGTCAGGCGTTAACAAACGAGGTAATGAATCCTCCAAGGATAGTGCCATAATGCCAGAAATGAATGAATTAGATAGGGTAATAGATAATATGGCTGACGAGCTTATTGCTATGGATGAGTGGGCAAAAAGCGGGAATGCCATACCTTTAGGCTATCAGAAAATGACTCCGTCGGAGACTGCGCGTAAATGGAATGGCTGGTCTCAAGAGGAACGGATGGAGTTCATCAAGCAAAACGGGATCGATACTGCGATGAGCATAGCAGAGAAGGCGATGAAAAATGGTAAGTAAACCTAAAGTAATGCACACTTTCTCGGGAATGTGGGAAGACGACGAAGATTTAAACATTGGCAGACAAGAAACATTAGAACAGGAAAAAGATCAAAGAGGAGTTCAGGAAGGCGACTTTACTCCAACTCCTCAAACAACGACTAATACAACTTCTGCCATAAGTCAGGACCCGAGATACTCAGGAGACTTCTGGAATCAGCAGGCAAAATCTCGAACTGAATCTCAGTGGAACGGAGTATACGATGCTGTTCGTTCTGTTGTGTTGGGATCAATGGGACGCGGAATGGGAGTGTCCCCTGAAAAGGAAAAACAGCTTGCTATTAACAGGGTGTTTGGTAAAGGCGGAATGCTGGAAGACTTCAGCCGAAGCATGTCATCGCCGGGGATTGAAGCAGGAGCCACATTATCCGATCATATGGAAAATATGCGTCGGTCTCAAAGGAAAAAGCCTCCTGCAAACAGAAAGGGTGGGTACACTCTTGAAGAATGGCAGAAAAATTACGCATTTGCTCAAATCGATCAAGCTGACATGCAACGGGCGCTGTCCACGTACAACCAGCAGCAAAGATCACTTGTGCAGGCATACACGGATGCTGCGACCACTTTAATTGATTATATACCTGAAATTTTAAGAAGCGGGTTCGATCAGGACGCTATTGCATTGGCTGAAGTTACCGCAAGAGGTCAGATTAATAAATCCAATCCTTATTATAAAGCCCCTAGTGTATCAAGCTCAAATCCTTCGGTTATGCATACCTTTGGCGGCATGTACGATGATGACGAAGATACAGTGATGGGTGAAACCTTTACCCCAAGGGATGATTCGGGCGCTCCTCCACCTATGGACATGGGAGGCGGTGATCCTGGGGTAGGCGATGGTACAGGTGTATCAGGGATGGACATTATCAATGAAGGAATGATCGGGGGAGAAGACGAAGGCCCGACTGGAACAGAGGTGTCCGGCCGGTTAGGTTCAGGTGGCATAGAGCCTGACGGGCAACCTATGGGAACTGGACTTACGAAGCCGAAAGGTAAATGGAAGGAACTGAAGAATCTCGACGACTATGATGCTGAAGTCGATCAGATCGTATTCCACGGCGGGCAGTTCCAGCAGTATACAGACGGTCAGTGGATTCCATTGCAGTATCAAGGGGAAGAAGGGCAGGCGCGAAATGCTTACCTATGGGACCAGGCATTAAAGTCAGGTATAACATCTCAGGAATTTGGCTCATATAGAACCTTTTATGATACTAAAAGCGGTCTGGTAAAAGTTGACAGAGACATAGATTCTAGCGTTCTCTTTGGACTTCCCGAGGGTGAAGGGCAAGATATTTTTAATCCTAGCCGGTTTTTTGGGTCAAGATACAACCCGGATACAGGAGAATATCGCGATCCGTTCGAACTATGGAAAAACTCTTCAAGAGAGCCAGAAGGGCCAAGCAACGCAGAGATATTTACCCCGAAAGCTCATAAGCTGCAATTAGAGCGTGACGCCGCCGCAAGCGGGTCAACTTCTGGCAACCGGCTTCCGTCGTTAGGAGCTGGATTAAGCGCAGAAGATACATATAACCGTCTCGCGGGCATGAAGTCTCCAGATTGGTGGCCTGATATGGTTCCCTGGCCTCCAGTCCAATGGAGTCAACCCAGTCCTATGGCTGATCCGATAGCATCGTTTGATGCATCGACATTCAAGCAAGTACAGGATGCAGCGCGTCAGGGTGCATTTGGGGAAGGCCCCATGAAAGAGGCCTTGGGAGCTGATCCGTTCGCGGAAGGCTTTATATTTTCCGAAGATGTTAACGGTGACGGAATTTCGGAAATGTTTATCCGGGATACCGGTGGTAATATGCGCCAGATTGCAGCGCAGCCCCGTACTCCGTCTGTATCCATAGAAGACCAAATAGCAGACGCTCTGGCTACAAATAATTTCGCGAGAGCGCAAGACCTTAAAAGATTCCGGGACCAGCCAAGTGATATGGAGAGGTTTGAGGCGGCGCTTCAATTTTCTCAACGTCCTGCTAGTTCATTTGAGCTTGCTAATATTGCAGCCGGGAATATGCCAGGAGGCGGAGTTCCCGCACAATCTTTAAACCGAGCTTTTAGCGACATTGTAGGCAGGTATACTGATCCGGGTATGCTGACCAATCGGATGCTGAACGCAGACCCTGAGTTATCAAGCAACGCAATTAATGCCATATCTTCGGCAGGACTAGGTTTTGATGTCCCTGACACTCCTGAGCGTTTTCAGCAGGCATTTGAAGTTTTAATACAATCAGGATACACGCCTGCAAGCGCAAGTACGGCGTTAGGGTTTTCTCCTGGAGATATCGGAAGGCTGGAAGCCGCAATAACGCCTTCGTACCAGCGGGTAGGCGAGGGGGACCAGTTCTTACAGGAAGCATTTCAAAACGCTTTCGGGGAATATGATTTTGCTACATTAATGAGAGAGGGCGACCGACCTTCATCAATAGTAAATTCAGCTCTTACTACCGAACCTGATAGGTTATCACGGCACGAGCAATGGCTAAAAGATCAGGCGGCTAAAGATGTCAGTCGAAATATGGACTATGAAACCGGAAGAGAAGCTTCAGAGAATGTATTTGATCCAAATTATGGTGGCGCTAAATTTATGCAAACCGGCGGTCCAGTTACTCAAACAGGAGGAGCATTCCCGAGTACAGTTCAAGATGTATTTGGAACCCGAAAACCTGAATTAGAAGATGTATTGAATTATTTTCCCGAGACAACTCCGCAAGCAACGATGGGGACAAGTATGCCTCAGACGAGCGATCAATGGCAAAGCAGATTTGATGCTGCTGGTGTAGGCGGGCCTACTTCTGCCGGAACAATGCCAGGAATGTGGGAAGATGAAGATGATGAGAATCTTACACGAGAACAGCGATTAGCCCGGGAAAAGCAACGTCGAGGGACTCAGGCTGGAGATTTCTCTTCAACCATGATTCCACAAGGCGCACGCCAGCACTCTGGACTAATAGTTCCTTCAGACATGTATAATGTAATGAACAGGGAGCCTTTAACTAGCAGGCAGCCAGCACTGGGAGCTTCCAATCTACCGATAGCTTCAATGCAGGCACAGCGTAATATGACTCCTGGTGGAATGGCAGCGTATCAGTCAGCTGCTCAATTTGCCGGAATACCAGAAGATGAATTTAAGTATTCCCTTCAAACTACAAATCCGGGCGGATTCCAGTCTACAATGAAAAAGAAAACTCAGAGACGACCTAGCTACGCATAGGAGTTTGTAAATGACTCAGCCTGACGGAATATTTTCTCGTATACTGCCTAAGATACGTGAATTTATTGATGATAAAAGAGAAGAGTGGTCAGTTACAGAAGACCAGCAGAGATTACGAAATCAAGCACGAAATTACACTGGGGCGCAGAGTGCATTTAGTTGGCCTGGGTTTGCAGAAGCTATGGCTTCAGGCGCTGCAAAAGGTCCGGTTGAGCCAGCTTTGCCACCGGCTTTGACTGCGCCAGATCAAATGATTACCAGCCCTTCTCCTGTTCCGCAACTTGATCCAAGTCAGAGGTTTGCGCCTACAGCTCCTACTGATACAGGAAACTATGAACGGATTCCCGGAGTTGGTTCTCAAACACAGGAAGGATTGGATTATATAAGATCAAGGGGAGTTGCCGATTACGCCAGGGGAGTTACAGCAGAGACTGCTCCTCCTGCTATTGATCCAAACGACCCTTTGAGTCCGCCGTTAACCCATCGTTCTGCCCCTATGGACAATACAGGCGTATTATCCGGGAGCCTTGATCTTGCAAGATTCGGATTTTCACAATTAGCTGAAGGAGTATTGCAGGGAACAGAGGCTAGGTTAGATGGTGATTCACAAGTACGGAAATGGCTTGCTCAACGGGGAATCTCTGAATCTGTGACAGAAAAAGCTCAGTTGTTTTCGGTTGGCAGTTTGCTTTCCCGTGTTATCCAGCTTACTGGAGTACAGTCATGGGAAGATGCTGATAAAGCCTTGAAAGGACATGTGTTAAATCGGTCCGAAGTTCCCCATTGGTTGAATGTACCAGATACATATAATTATGTAAAAAACATGGACGAAGATGAATCTTTCCTGGATTACCTAGCTGACTTAACGGAAGATTATGGAACCCGCCCATTCGGACAGCAGCTTATTACCGAACTTGCGATAGAAATTGCAGGAACTAAAGGATTTGGAATGGCAGGAAGGATAGCGGCAATTAAATCTCCTCGCCAGATACAGGGAGTTACTTCACCTGCAGCTAAAGGATTCCGTCCTTCATTTGATGCTTCTACTTTAACCCAGCAAAGACATCTTTATGATGATCCCGTGCGAATTCATTCTCCTTTTGGTGCTGCCGGAGAAGGACGCATTCTTCAGTCAGGACAATACGACCCTACTGTAACCGGGCCAACGGGTGGGACTCAAACAGTAACAGGAGGAATGTTTACACAAGGGGCTAAAGGGTTCGATCTCGAGATTCCTGCAAGTCAAGCAGAGACGCTAAAAATCGGACCTATAGGAGATATGCCTGTTGAATTTCCGCCTCAACCTATTAGGTATTTTGAATTATCCATAGAAGACGGGCGTATTCAAGGTTCAATTAAAGAAATAACAGATACTCCATCCAATAGAGAATGGATGGCACGCAATTCCTTTACTGATTTGAGAGCTAACGGACGAGTCATTATTCCTGATGATGGCGGTCCTATGCCTATGGGACGCATCCAGACTGCACGTAGATTGCTTGTAGACGAGCTGGAAGCTATTAACCCTGGTGCATTTACTGCCAATCAGCGAGAACGAGTTCTAAGAGCATTAGATCAAATGGATGATATTGAGTACCAGCACGTACGGGAATCAGTGAAGCCGGGAGTTCCTGTTTCTGATTTCAACTATCAAACTTTTTACGGGAAATATCGAAAAGAAATTGATGAAGAAAGAACGATAACTGAATTGTGGGAAAACTTGGATCAAGCTAAAAGGCGATTAGCGCATTACAAGCAATACGGATTTTCTAATTTATACGAATATCCAAAGACCCCGTTATTTAAACTTGCCGGCGCGCCAAATGTTCCAAGTAATGTCCCTAATGGCCCTGTTGTTTTTTCGAAAAAGCCAATACACAGGGTTCAATCTACAATAGGCAGGCCAGGTACGGCACAGAAACTACTCAGCGTGAAGCTGGGAACCAGAGAAAGTTACACAGTCAATTATAATGACTTTGATTTCGGGGACCCTATAGCTCAAAGAGGGTCTATATCTACTCCTACTGTACATAGAATCGGAACTATGGACTTCATGCTGAAAGCACGAGGCGCAGATGATTCTTTTATAGGTAGAATTGATGATGCAACCATAGAAGACGAACTGAAAAAGCTAGCTGATGATATACAGCGGCAATATGATGAGGCAGTAGCCGCCCGTACTAATATTGACGGGACCTGGCATAAGTATGAAGCAGCTCGACGCGATTACGAAGATGCAGTAACAACATTAGCTAATACTTCTGATCGTATACAGACCGCCGAAGATTTCGGGGATATTATTGACGGGAAGTTGCAACAGGGGCAAGCATTATCTCAGGCAAAAATAGATGAATACTTTTTCCTGAAAACAATATCAGAGCAAATAACAAGGGATAGACCTGATCTGACCCCTGGAACCAAGAATTTAAATAAGTTCTTACCTGGAGGCACTCACAGGACGGATAACTATTCTGCTTTCTACGATCACGATCCTATCCCATTACTTCAGGCTGAAACTTCCATGCATCCAAGTATTCAGTTTGTAGGAAGGGGTGAAATTGGAGATCAATGGCCGCAGACAGAAATGTCTCAAAGGTTTATACAGGATATGCCCTTAACTCCAGGTGAAGGCCATCCTGGATACAGGTTTATTCAACTGCCGGTAAGATGGGTCAGAAACGACCGGATATCTGAAGTTGACCCTCACATTCAGAACAAGGAAGTTACCCGCAAGAATCCAGTACGTGGACGCACCTTTCTACAGGAATCCCAGTTCAGAGCAGGTCAAATGCAATTAGGCGGAGAACGGGAATCATGGTTAGAGCTTTCTGGACTTTCCCCTATGGAGAGGCAGTCTTTATCTTCAGCCCCGATTGTACATTCGGGTGCATCTCAATATGGATACGGAACCAATATTTCCCCGCTTAAAATAGGCAGGAGAGAATATCCGGTAGGAGAGCCAAACCCACAGGAATGGACTTTGGTTTCTACGACTGAAGAACAATATCGCAATTCTTTTATAAATGGCGATTTCGCTATATTTAGAGATGTAATGCAAAGCGGAATTGGTTCTATGGGGCGAGAGAGACTGCGAGAACTAGAACAAAGCGCCCTTTATCATAACTTCAGGAATTTATACGAAATCATTCCAGAGCAATTACGCAATATAGACAGACTCCCTGACAGCAGAGCCAGTACGAGAATATCGGATATCGTTGAGGCATTATATCCAGACTGGGAAAAATTGGGACTTCTTACTAGAACCAAGCGTAATGTTACGACAATGCCAGGAACCGAGTTTGCCAGAACCGTCGAGCAGGATATTATTAGGGTTGACTACGATGCTTTAGCAAATCATATGAATACGAATCCTTCTCCTGCGGACTTCGCCTTAATCATGCAGTTAAACAGAAGGCAGGATCAAGTTCCTGGTTACACTGGCAGTATTATGGATATGTTTAAGCCAAAACTAACTCCTCGCGGACAAGAAGCATACATCAGCACCACCGAAGAAATGAGGATTTTATTACAAGCTTTAGATGAATCTGAACGAGTGCGTTATGATTATTCAGTACCTTTTGAGAGTAATTTAAATTCTGCGCTTAATCAACTGTATCAAGACGAAAATTGGCGCATAAAAAGAGCTAGCAGGGTCAAGGAAAATGCGGAAGGAGTATGGAACAAGAAAGAAAACCCTGAAAGTATTTTTGCTCCTAAGTGGGTTGTGCTACGATCTGATTACGACCTAGTACAAGCCGCAGAGAGATCGCGCCTCTATAGCTCATTTGCATATAAAGAAGCCCGTGGCCCTATTACTTCCGCAGCGGACGAACCTGTTTTAGATGGCACATGGTGGAGTCAAGCTGACATCATAGACGGGAATCTGGAAGGCCATCCTATTGGTACTGGAAGAATCAGGGGGACCAGAATGTTCCAGGGAGCTGGAAACGATTACAACTCCCCTGGTCTTTCTGCGCGCAATTTTGTCCGTAATTCCCTCGACGATAAAATGGATACCATCGAAGAGGCCAAGAGAAATGTTTCTGTAAAGCGAAATGCCTTAGAGGATGCATCCTCCAGGTATACCGGTCCTTCTCCAGAAATTAGGAAGCAGTATGACGAGTATCAAAATATGATACAGGAAATCCTGTATTCTCCTAATCTAGCTAGTCGATATACTGGGGAACCTCCTACTTCTCAAATAATAGGTAAACTTTTAGATGTAGATCATTCAAGAATGCTTCCTTCTCCTGCCGGAGATAGAATGAGACCACCGGGTGAGGGTTGGTATGCAAATAATTATAGGCAGCCTCATCCAAGAATGGGTGCAGTTAGAACTACTGGAGAGGCCGCAAGTTTGCAACCTATGTATACAGAGCCTGCATCAGGGGTTAGGGTTCCTCAACTTAGAGGCGAGAAACCTACTCCAGGAACAGGACCCATTGAAGGAACTCCAGCTGGAACGACCGGGATGTTGCCTTCGGGTAGACAGTCGGGGCCTAATGTTGATTACTGGGTAAGGGATGGGAAAGTATACACAGCTGACGGTCGTGTGATAGAGCCAGGCGAATACTACGCCCCGATAGTGGATAACTATTCTAAATTCGGGACCAAGCAGGTATTTTTGCGTCCCCCGGATATGCCATACGAAGTATCGAACGCTGCCGAAAGAGTAATGTTCCGAAAACTGATAGAAGAGCAGATAGTTGATGCGGCAAAGGCACAGCGAGAAGCCACTGAAAATCTTTCCAAGAAACCAGGGGAACCCATTTCAGTTAAAGCCAGCAGGGAGCATTACGAGTCTTTGGGCAGAATTCCTGGAACCGCAGGAAAACACCCTGATGCTAAAAACCATACCCCAGCGCAGGAAGCTGCAATTGAACGGTTGATTCAGGTTATGATGAGAACCAAGGAATTGCGGCCTAAAATAGAATCATGGTACGCCCATCAAAGAAGAATAGGTGTAGCACGAGGCGCAAGGGTTCTAGAGCAAGCGTTAGAACAAGCCGATGCAGGTAATATGCCATATAGCGATCCGACCTTTATGAAAAGATTCTTTGGTGCTATCAAGCACGAGGAACACGGTATGCTTCAATTTACAGAGGGAGCATTTGAAGCAACGGATATTGAGTTGTTATACGCGGTTGTTAATGAGTCCGGCGAAAAGGTTATGAATAAAACAAATGCGTTTACATCCCTCTTTAATCTAATGGATGGGAAGATGATTACTCCCAGCCAAATGAAAATACTTGAGGATATTTTTGGAGCGCAACACGCCGACAAACTAGTAGAAGCCTTTGATGAAATCAAGAGACATCCGACTGTCTGGGAGAATATTCTTAGTGCTTACATGGTCCCAAGGGTATTAAAGTCAACAATCGATTTATCTGCTTTATTGCGTCAGGGTCTGTACGTGGCGGTAGGTCACCCTAAATCTGGTGCATCTGCATCGTGGGCTATGATTAAGGGTACATTTTCCCCGGCTAAGGCTCACGAAATCGATGATCTTATCAGGATGGACCCTTTATACCAGCTGTCTCAGGAAGGATGGCGTAATCCAAGAGGAGCGAAATTATTTATAGCTGACATACAGGGAGGTGTTGCCACAGGTGAGGAACAGTTTATGTCCTCGTTTTTGACTGATTTAGGATGGCTGCCTAAAGGCTTGTCAAAGCTACCTGGTGTGTCACTTCCTGCAAGAGGAAAGTTTGCCAGAACTGTAGAAAGAATAAATCCTATTGCTGCTTCAGAGCGTGCTTATACGACATTTTTGAACAAATTAAGAATGGATGTATTCAAGACATACGCTCATAAGATAGAGACAAGATATCCTCGTAATCCAGATGGAACGATGAGCGAAGAAGCATTAAAAGCTTACGAGCAAGCCGCGAATTTCATTAACGCTGCAACTGGAAGAGGTAATTTGCCACGTTGGCTTGCTGAACCAGGAAATCTTGCTTTATTTTCACCGCGATTCCAGATGAGTCGTATTGAGTTGTTCAATTATGGCGCACGTTCGGCTCTATCATTAGTGAAGGGGGGAGCAGAGGCGGTTCCAGGCGTACGCAACCTTCCCGGAATTCCCGGAGTTTCAGGAATGGCACAATCTTATGCGGGAATAAATCCTGCTATAAGAAAAATGATGCTGAAGGATTCTGCTCTTAGCATTTTAGGTATCGGAATAGGAACCATGATGCTGGCGCACGGGATAAAGGCCGTATTACCTGACGACTGGAAGCGTTCTGGGATGTCAGCAGATTATGAGCCTGATCCTCTTAGCCCTAGATTTGGTCAATTAAGGGTTACACTCCCCGGAGGAAGGGCGGTTTTTTACGATACATCTGGTGGTATGGCAGTATTAATTCGTTACACAACCCAGGCAGCCGTGGCAAGGCAAAGAGCAATAAGATCAGGGGAAGTCGTACCTAAAGCGCGATCTGAAACCATCACCAAATTTATACGATCCAAATTGCATCCTACAGTTGGTTACGCAGTATCTGCCGCTACTGGGTCAACATTTGCCGGCGAACCTACTTTTCCCGGAGGAATGGAAAGCGTAGATCGTGCAGTAGAGGAACTTGGCTCACCAATGATTTACGAAGAGCTTATGGACGTACATAACGAAATGGACAAAGTAGGTTGGGGAGCTGTCCCCAGATGGGGAGCTGCCTTCGGAGCTACTATTCCTTCGTTTTTAGGAATAGGAAGCAATGCATTTCATAATGTTCTTGATGTTCAGGATGCCATGACTAAGCGAATGTATCCTCACTTGGAGAGATATGATGATGCAAACGATAATCAACGAGCGCAAATAAACGCACATCCTCTCGTAATGGAAGCAAAAAAGGAACAGGAACAAAGAAATGTTAAAAGTGCGCGAGATGTTATTTACGCAGATAAAGCAGCACTTCAAAAAGGAAAAGAGGATAACCTGGCTGAATTCAGGGAGATTTACAAAGTTTTCCCTGATCCGGGTAACACCTTACGGGAAGCTATAGGAGACTATAAGTTCTCTCAGGCAAGAATAAACGATATATTCGTAGATAAAAAAGCGGATTCTATTCTCTATGGAGACAGAGCTGATCCATTACTGGATCAATTACGAGATGGATATCACGGGTATAAAATTGAAATTTCGGCTATTACAGGAGAACCAGATTTTATTCAGTGGAAATTGAATAGACAGCAATGGGTTGATGTTGGATTGTCTCTGGGATTCACGGAAGAAGAAATAACAGGAAGGGGTGCTAGCAGATTCCCGCCAGAATACAGGGCGGAAGCGAATATAATAATGGAGTATGAAGCAGACATGGAGGAACTTTCTCCTTATTTTGAATTAGGAGTTGGACTTCCTAATGCTCAAAAAACATTATTGAGGCAAGCGGCAATAATACAAAACCCGAGATACTTACAATTGCTTCAGAAATGGGAATTTAAATTACTCCCAGGACAAAGAAAGCAGGATGAAATTACAAGAATGATGTGGGAGCAGAATCAGATGAGACTTGGTCCTACTGTTACCCGGGAAGAAATTCTAAGTGGACTTACAACAAGGTAATACGACATACATTTGTATTGCATTAAACACGAAAGTATGTTTAAAATAATGAAACAGCCAATCCGTGAGGAGAAGAGACTGTGCAAGAACCAATTATCCAGGACGAGCCTCTAGGTCAGGAACCTCAAGGAGAACCTGATTATCAAACACTGTTTGAAGAGCAGAAGATCGAGTTTGAAAAACTGCAGAAAGAAGCCAACGATCTCAAATCTATCACTACAGGACGCATGAGGCAGCAGGAACGCGATGCAAAGCTTGAAGGTATTGCAGATAAACTGGGTACTGTTGAGCAGTTGCTAAATCTAACCATGCAGGCACAGACAAGTGGTAATCCATATGAGTTAGAGCAGGAAGTAGCGCGTATCCAGCAAGAATCACAGGTTAAGGCGCAAACATCTGAATGGAACAACTTTTACGAGGACGCGAAGGCTGAACTGCAGGAGATAGCTACTTCTAAAGATTTAGACCTTTATACAAGTCCTGAATTAAACAGTGTGCGCGAAACTTGGACATCGGCATTTAACTCTGGGGATAGAGTTGGAATCATGCAGGCGTTACGTGCTGCGGAGAAAATACAGGGTAAACCTGCTTCCGAAACTACAGAAGAAGAAGCGGAGCCTGCTCCAAGAGCGCGATCTACCGAACGATTGCGATCATCTTCAGGCGGAATGTCATTAAACGATCAGGATTATGTTACATGGGCTGATGAACAGCAACAGGTGCGTGATCTTACAGCCGACGAGGAAACACGTTTACGTGCTGCCTTGAATGCTATAAATGGTCGTCGAACAAGAAGATAAATTTTTAGAAATTGTGAGGGATAATGGCTAACGAGAACACAACTAGTACGCTAGCAGATTCGTTACCTGTAATCCGTCAGAGTGCGCGAATAGTAACAGAACTTTCGGGGACTATGACAAGCCCGGATGTAGTAGAAGTTATTCAACTGGAAGAAAACCAGGGTCTTAGCTGGAATGAAATTTCCTTGGCAAAGATCACGGCCCAGCCAATTGGTGAAACTACCTGCTTGGATAATCCAAAGCGTTTTTGCGACACTCTGCTTCAGGTAACCCCAACACTCATAGGTATCCAGACAGTAATTACTGACCGGGTCCGAATGAGAGTCAGTTCAAACGTGGCAGCCCAATGGGGTCAGCTCACTGGTAATGCCATAAACAGAAAAATGAATCAAGATGGACATACTGTCCTTGACGGCGCAACCACATCACTTGGTGGTGGGGCTTGTGCAGCATTAGATGCTGGTGAGCTTGTAGCCGCAGCCGTGCGTATAGACGCTTCCTGCGACGCTCCAGTTCTCCCTGGAAGACATGCTGTCCTCCATCCATATGCCATACATGACATATGGTCAGAAATAGTACAGATTGGACATAACAGTACAGCTGCTAAAGGTGTAACAGCCTCTGTAACCCAGCTGAACGGTTCCAGTCTTGCTGATAACGCATTCACCCAGGGTCAATCGGCTGTTGGTACAGTTGGTGGAGTGTCTATCCACAAGGATAGTCTCATCAGTACTACTGGGGCCGCTGC
>Ga0114932_10003348_pt1 | contig 15810 bp, 30 predicted proteins | sample 2SBtaG_2_FD_87286 | JGI IMG/M metagenome (GOLD analysis project Ga0114932, IMG submission 87286) | Deep subsurface microbial communities from Kolumbo volcano to uncover new lineages of life (NeLLi) - 2SBTROV12_ACTIVE470 metaG | ecosystem: Environmental > Aquatic > Marine > Volcanic ...
CCCCGCCCCGGGGTTGGTACTAATAAGGAGGACGTGGTACCACTTGGTATCTCCACCCCCCGCCCCGGCGACTTAGTACTAATAAGAAGGACTTGGTACTACTTAGTACTGCTTCCCCGGGGGGAGTTCCCAAGTAAGGCTGATGAGGAGGATGTCGTACTACCTAGTACTTCCCCGCCCCACCCCGGCCGACTTCGTACTAATGAGGAGGACTTGGTACCAAGTGCTACCACTCCACCCCACCCCCGCGCGCCCCGGGGTAACTGAGAAGGATACGTGGTGCCTGATCCCACGAAAACCCCACCCCACCCACCATCGCCCCGGGGTAAATGAGGAGGATGTGGCCTTTCCCCGGGGACACGACACCACCACAGGTAAGTAAGTGCTTGCTTTTTATAGCATCTGCCCCCGGGATATGGAGCTACTTTTTCTGAAGTTTCACAAAGATAGTTCTTGACTTTGGTGCTGGTTTTTTGTATATTTATAGTACGGTGGGAAAGGTATGTGTTTCTTGCCGAGGAGTAAGTTATAGGTAGATGTCCCCGGGGAGAGTCCTTGGGGTGGGTATTCACTCGCAGTATGGAGGGCTTGGTGTGTCGTATGATAGTTGGAAGTGTGTGGACCCTGCGCGTGAGGGGGCTTCGGATTTCCAGATGGCCCTTGATGCGTATGAGCAGGAGGTATGGCGTGAGGTTGTGCGTCTTATCCAGAAAGGAGGAGAGGTAGTCTCCCCGGGGGAAGACAAGGATTACGAGGAGAGGTTTGATGGGTATCGGGATCAGCTACACGATTTGCTATTGGATGATCGTCATCCGGTAGATGCGGCAGAGCTTTTTTTAGAGAGGGATTCCTAATGTCTTTTGATCTGCACAAAGACGTTTATGACCAGTTGGCGCGTATGGAGACGAAGCGTCAGCACTTGCTTGCAACCTCGCCTTACGCGAGTAGGGTTGAGCACATCTTGAACCGTTTGTGTGGCGAGAACGAGATTTACCTGACCATCGATCCTCTCAGCCTGTGGGCAAGCGTGTATAACTGTGAGAGTTGGTCACAGTCCACGCCCATTCTCAGAGAGTTGCGACGGGAGGGTTGGGTGATCAAGCCCACGGACGAGGGGAAGCACTTCGAGAAGTTGGACTACGCGTTCAGGTGGATTCTTGAGTATGAGGTGCGTGAAGGTCTGACGATTGACTTGACGTTGAATCTGCGCGTCAAGAGCGCAGAGGAGCACGATGGAATCACCTGCCAACGCATAAAGGTTGGTGAGCGCAGGGAGGAGAGGGTGGTGGACATATACGAGATCGTCTGCCCCTCATAGCATAGTATCGGGTGGGTGGTGGATCGGCCACTGCCCACCTTTAACCCCTTAGTTCGGAGACTGTGATGGATATCACAAGCTTGGATGAAGAGGAAGGCCTTGAGATCCTTGAGAGCCTGAAGGCCATCGAAAATGTTATAAGTAGGTATTGGCAGATACCTACCCTGTGCGTAGACGAGAAGAAGATAGTGGAGGAGGGCGATGACGCCCCGGGGAAAGAATTACACTGGATCGACGGGTTGTGGGTCAACCCCGAAACGGGAGGCATTTGCACTGAGGATGGCGAAGAGACGGGATCAGGTTACGTGCAACGCGTTCCCTACCGTGCGATCAAAAACTCTGCGGAGATTCGTGACGCGGTGCAAGATGCTAGTGTTGATCTTCGCAAGCTCATTGCGAAGTTGACGCCCACCAAGACGTTCCGTTTCAGTGGGTCTATCACCGTCACCTACAATGTGACGGGAACGGTGGAGCACAAGCCAACCGACTACGACGATGTCGCTGACGAGATCACTGCATTCCTTGGCAGGTTTGACGCATCTAGTGCAGTGCGGAACGGATACATAGACGGTATCGGTATGGATGAGTCAACTGAGATTGTTGATTCATACATAGAGGAAGAAGAGGCAGAGATTTATGACATCGACGTAAGAGAGGAGGATTGAGTGTTGCAAGGTAAGGTATATATGGAGATCGGTGACAGTATCGGTGATATGCACGGTCGATCCGTGGAAGACTTGATGAGCGATGGACTTGATTGTCTGCCCTACGTTGCTCCGTGGGCTGAGTCTCTGGAAGTTCGTGACGGGATGCAACTTGGGGTGGGTTGCCTCAAGGACTTCATCGAAGCAAGGACAGGCAAGCTATATATGAACAAGGATCTTGTCATAATTGGCGAGGATCACCAAGGCATAGTTGCCGCCTACTCCTACGATGGGAGTCACGGTGGCATCATCAAGCTAAGAGACGGGAGGATTGACAATGCCGTATAGAATAACAAGGGCGGCGCAGGGCATCTCGCTTAATGCGGGACAGCCCGAGTACGTACTGGACGGAGAGGGGAAGGTAATGGACTTCCCCACAAAAGAAGACGCGATGTCGTTTCTTGAAGACAACGGGGTCGATGACCCCGCTGATGAGGGGATAGACATCGTGGAGGAAGATAATGAAGTATTCAGTTGATGTGGTAAAAGAAATACGGCTCATCAGGACCGTCATTGTAAACGCCGACTCTGGAGAGGAGGCTTACGAGAAGGCACAGGAAGAGGTTCAGCGCGGCTATCCTGAGCACCCGTTTGAGATCAAGAGCACCAAGTGGAATCTCTTGGACGAGTCTACTTACAGTCTGGTTCCACCCACACTTTTACAGGTTGAGGAGGCTGAGACAGAATGAACGCTATAACCACAGCAAGCAAGCAACTGTTTACGCGCACGGATGACGAAGTCTTCGCGGGGTGGGGGGATATCCTCCCCCACCTGCGCGAACAGAATGAGAGAACGATTGAGATACCGCTGAACAGGATAACCGCCGTTGCATACGGCGGTGACCTGAATGCTTCCTTCCTTGGGGCCGCCCCCGGGGGAGACAATGGGAGCCAAGAGTATCACACAGAGATGACAGACTGGTCGTTCGCATCCCTCACAAAGTTTACGGGGGTGCGCGGTGCGTATGGGACGCTGAACGCCTTGTCGGCGCAAACGTCTGCGGACGCGCTGAACGAGTTGCTTGAGAAAGGCGATGCGAGACACCGCGAAAGGGTTGCCCTTGTTCACTTGCCACAGGAAGGCAACCCCACAACCAGAGCCTTCTACTCTCCTATGTATGAGAGGGTATCGGATCTTGAGGTGTTCCAACACTTCCATACCCTGAGCGAGCAGTTCGGGTATGAGCCGGCGGGAGAGTTCGCGGGGAAGCGGGGTGGGCTTTCACCAGTTAGGCCCGAAGCCAGTGGGCTGTATCGCGGGGATCGCGACTCGTTTGGCTTCATTGCTAACGAGAGAGGCAAGATCGATATCGACAACAGCTCTTTGTACCACGCTGTTATGTGGGGCCAAAGCGAAGTCGGCTTCAAGACGCTGTGGTTTATGCACTGTCTGTATAATTTCATCTGTGGCAACCATATGATATGGGGGCCTAAGAGGGTGAGGACGGTCAAGCACAAGCACACGGGCGGCGTTCGTTCAGTCTTACGGCAAGCCACAAGTATGTTTGAGGATATGGATCGCGAGAGGAACGAGAGCAGAATCAAGACCGAAGAGATGTTTGCCAAGGCTTCTACCACCCAGTTCGCGGCTACTCGCGAGTTGATTGAAAAGAAGTTGCAGACCCACAAGCTCACAAAGAAGGATGCGGCGCTTTCAAGGTCTTACCTTGACCACCCCTCCGCATACCCGAAGAATCCCACAAGCGTGTGGGGCGTGGTGCAAGCGGTGACTCTTGCAAGTCAAGAGAAGAAGTTTATGGACCAGAAGAGAGCTATGGACGAGGTGGCTGGCAAGCTCCTCTCGCAGTTGGCGTAACAGGAAGAACGGGTGGTGCGGGAGATACCCGCATCACCCACATACCTACATCCTCCCCGGGGAGAGACACATTGGAAACAGTTTACAGATACACCATACCCTACACAAGCAAGCTCTACAGGAAAGGTGTAAGGGGTGATAGATACATCTACACGATGACACGGAACCACCCAGACGCGTGTGACGAAAAGCGCAACGTCCCCACTGAGGGATACTCTTGGGAATTCCCGAGTGACAGGGACGCCAAGAACTTCCTCAGAAGGATATCTGAGAACACGAAGTCGCACGTCATAGACTAATCGGACCCACCCCCCATCATCTAAGGTGGTGGGGGGTGCTACCTAGGAGGTGTGCGTGTATAAAGACATTGTCATAGTCGATCTTGACGGGACGTTGTCCGACCCAGAGCACCGGAGACACTATCTCAAGGGTCCAAAGAAGAATTGGAATAGATTCCTTGACCTTGCGGTTGATGACCCTGTCAAGGAGTTCACCAAAAGAGTAGTCGTTGCTCTTACTGAGAAGGACAATGAGATACACATTCTCTCTGGGAGGCACAAGAAGTATCTACAGGCTTCCGAGTGGTGGCTTAAGCACCACAAGATTCCTTACGATTACATAGACCTTCCCCGGGGAGAGTCGAACTCGCACATAAAAGATTCGATACTAAAGAGTGAGTGGCTGGACAGCAAGGGCAAGTCCTTTGAGGACAGGATAGCCTGTTGCGTAGATGACAGAGATCAGGTGGTTGAGATGTGGCGGTCGCGTGGGCTGGTATGTTGGCAAGTTGCAGAAGGTAATTTCTAAATGAAACAGGGTGAGACTGTGGTGGGCCACCGAAATATGGGCCTCACTGGAATTCGGGTGAGCATACTCAAGTAGGGGCTTGCATCACGATACCATAAAAGGACAACGCACTGGGGTCGAACTCCCTTGGCACCCTGCTCCCTATACCTTATTAATTATGCTAAGTCTATGATTTACAACACCTTACCCAGTTGCGACCTAATATTATTACACTTGACTTTTGTCTCTTATTTGTGTATATTTTACTTGTCAGCGAGAAGGATGAGAAGGACAAACCATATGAGGAGGATGTAATGAAGTGTTCTATTTGTGCAGGAGACGTAGACGTTCAGATCGGCGGGTGGGACCAAGGTCACAACGCCTATCCAATAAATGACGGTCGGTGCTGTTCGCATTGCAACGACACAATCGTTGTGCCCCGTCGCATTCGCGAATACTACGCCGGAAACATCTCGACACTAGATATTCTCAATCAGTTACATCCCCCGGGGGAGAAAGAGAGCCAGAGATGAAGACCATAGTTCACGTTAATCAGCACAACATCAAGAAGAACCGGAAGGGTGAGGATCTTCCCGTTCTAACGTGCAAGACCTACAAGAGCAATGACTATGCCAAGGAGGTTCTCATAACCGGACCCGCCCGTGTAGTCTACAGACCGGACAAGCCCTTGAGTTGTGGGGCTGTGTGTTGGATCGAAACCCAATCAAGCGTGGAGGTTATTCGATGATCAAAGCTTCGTGTGACTCAAAGGTAAGGCAGTTTGCTACGCACAAAAATTCCGTAGGGCACACCGCTATCGGTGGGTGCGCGGAACCTACTGACGGGGAAGGGGGATGCATACCAGTATGCTACGCTGACAAGCTAGCGAACTTCAGACCAAACGTAAATGCCCTTCTGGAACACAACCTGTCCCTCATTAAGAAGGCAAAGGGCAAGGAGGAAATCAAGAAGCTGTTGCGTCCACCCATACAGAACTCTGAGGACCAGTATAACCGCAGGGCTTCTAGGCTAGAGGGACGCGAACACAAGTCCCTGACAAGGAGGGGGCACATCTTCAGGTACCAGTGGAGCGGAGATGTTATCTCCATAGAACACGCCAAGGCTATACGAGAGGCTGCCGATGACTTTCCCGACACAACCTTCTGGATATACACGCGCACTTGGTGGGCGGTGAAGGTTCTCTTGGGTGCCAAGAACTTGATAGTCAACCTGTCGGTAGATCCGGTGAACGAGAAGATTATGCACAGTATCTGGAAGGGACTGCACCGCTACAAGAACCTACGCAATACTTGGATGGCATCCACGGACGCAAGCCAAGCACTAGACACTGCGCCAAGTTGGATGGGAACTAGCCACAGGAGCTTGGTGATATGCCCTGAGAACACCAAGAAGCTTGAACTGGAGGGGGCTTGTCACAGGTGCGGACTGTGCCTACATAAAGACAACAAGTATGATGTGGTCTTTGTAACCAAGAAAGGGTGAGGGATTCAATGATTGCAGACGCCGAACCACTTGGAGATGATGGAGACACAGGCGACGAAATAAGCACTCTTACGCTCTCCACGATGCTCTTTAACAGGGCAAAGCGACTTCAGGAGTGGACTTCTATGAAGCCACGCGCACCCGCACGATTTGCACACGAAGAGATGCGCCTTATATACGAGGCGTTTGAAGCGCTGTCTGAGAGGTTTGGTATGATGAAGGGGGAGAACTGCACACAGTGCGAGGAGGGGTATTACTCTTGGGACAACTGCACTTACTGCGGACACGAATACGGAAAGACCGGAAACGAGTATGACCCAGAAATCTAACCCGCTAACTCAAGATATGCCCCCCGGGGAAGATAACGTGGTTCCCTTTAAGCAGTTGCTAACCAAAACAAGAAGGAAGTATGGGCTTACGAGAGAACAGCTTTCAAAGGAGGCAGACGTAGAGCAGTCAGTAATACAGAAACTTGAGCTTGGAAAAGTTGACCCGTGGGACGTTATGGTTGACGTTCTAAAAATGTGCAACGTACTTTCTAGAAAGAGCAGAGAGCTATGAAGGTTAAAGTGACACACACCATTAGAATCTCAGACAAAAACTCTGAAATGTTAAGGTTTTTCTATAGTCACGAAGAATCCAAGCCCTTGCCCGACAGGGAGTTGGCAAACAAAGTTCGCGACACTATGAGAGAGTTTGGGGTACACAGGGTAGAGGAAATTATTGATCGGATGAATTCTATAATTACTGAGGAGGCCAAGCAATGACTTCTGAAGTTACTGTAAATATTACACTTACGCTAGACAGGGCAGACCTGTCTCACTTTGTGAACTGGGGCAATGAAGCAAGAATGGCATGTGTAGAGGAGGGTAAGCCTTGGGGAGTTCGCGAAGAAGAAATCCTCAATGATATCAAGGGCGTTTTGTGTGAGGTAAGAGGCTCCTTAAATGGCAAATCATAAGGCTTGGCCTGACGAGGGGGAGATGGTAAGGATGACAATCTATCTACCCAAAAGACTTCGCGACAAACTGAGAGCCAAGTCAGATCGTACTGGCACCAGTGTCAGCAGAGAGTTGACCAAGCTGATACTCAAGGTAGACAGATACCTATAGTACTACTTAGTAGCCATACAGACCTACGTACAGTTCCCCTTGGCGCAAGTCGTTTATTTACAGCAGGTTGTGTTGCTCAAGTGGCTTGGCTACGTACAGACCTACGTACAGTTCGGTCACTTGGGCGATGTGAAGGACATCTCTAAAGCCCTGATAATAAAGCACTTGCATCCCCGCTGTGAAGGACGGGAGATACCCCAACTCACCAAGGTTTATAGATACTAAGACCTATAAAACCATTACTTGACTTTGGTCTTTTATTTCTGTATCTTAGTACCTGTGAGGGAGACAACACAAAGCTGTGGAGGCTATCAATGCAGGGCAACGAGATGGATATGGGGAAGATGGTCCTACTTAGGGGTCAGGATATCGCACAGGCTTGTTGGAACTTCGCACAGGAAAGAAACCGAATTCCTGAGGAGATCGCCAATAGTCGGTCCTCCTACACTGGAATCATTCTTGTTGAGTTCCCCCCGGGGGGAGTGAGCGGTAGCCTTGAGGACGTAAAGTTTGCAGTCAGGCCGAAAGAAGAACAACCGGAGTAGTTAGCAGTTCACCTAACAGCCAAACAGAGGAGATCTAAAATGGCGTACAAAGGTGAGAGAAGTGGCGGTGGAGAATACCAGATTCATCCCGAAGGAAACTATGACGGCATCGTGTATGCCTTCAGGGATATGGGTGAGAAGGAGAACCAGTTCGGGAACGTAGAGCGAAGGTGCTACTTCGCCATCGAATCCCTTGATGAGTTTATGGAGGACGGCAAGCCATTCGCTGGCTTTGTGTTCTTCAACATGAAGTGGGGAAACCCAGAAGCTACGGGCAAGATGCGCCCCATAATGCAACAGGTTCGCGAGGTATTGCTGGGAAGGAAGTTGAAGGACGGGAGCAAGGGCAAAGCTGACGGCGTTCTACCGGAAGAAACTTGGTACGACTTTGAAGAGAGCAACTACCTTGGAACCCGTGTTCGCTACAGAGTGACTCACAACGAGTCTAGAAACGGGAAGACGTACGCCAATACTGAGATCCTTGAACGCTTGAAGGATCAAAAGCAGGGAGAGATGTACAACGAATCCCAGATCATCAAGGACGATGAGCCTGAAGACACTAAGAAGGACGATCCCGATGAAGACCTTCCCTTCTAAGACAACGGAGGGGAAAGGTGCCCAAATCAAAATTCTCTAATATACCAAGCTCGTACTTGAGTGGTATCATATCGAAGAGTGTCCCGCTAAGTAAGGAAGAACAAATCGAGATCTCCAAAAGCCTACCCGCTCAATGGGCTAGGGAGAAGCTAGTAACTTGCAACCTTAGGTTCGTATATAAATTTGTAATCGCAAATGAATTCGCGTATATTAAGATGGACTTCGATGACAAGTTTATGTGTGCAGTCGAAGGGCTTATGGTGGGCATAGACAAGTATGACATCAAAAAAGACTGCGGAGTATTGAGCTATTGTGTTTGGTGGATGAGAGCGGCGTTGCAGAACAGGGCGCTCTTGACCCCGACAATACGCCTACCCGAATGTATAAATGCACACAAGAATACTAGAGCCTACTTCAGGAGACTTGGTCTTACTGACAAGGACATGGTCGAAGCGGGAGAAATAAAACAAGACGAACTCGACAAACTTGAACACGCAGAAAAGCTTAATGTATCATCTCTTAATTCTATCCCCCCTATGTCTGAGCACGGGGGCAGTTACTTGGACGTACTTCCAGACCAGAAGGCGGTTGATCCTAGCAGAAACGCCCTGAGGGGCGTGATAAAAAGGATGATCGATTCCTCAATCGACTGTCTGCCTGAGGATGAACAGAAAGTGTTTCGCCTTCGGTATGAAGAGGGACTGAACTACAAGCAGATAGCAGAGCGGATGGGGTTCAGTCACGAAACAGCCAGAAAGAAAGACTTTAAATCAAGAGCAAAGCTTTGCAGAGATCCAGAGTTAAGGCATCTTCACGCTACCACTAACGAATGGGGAGGTTGGTGGAGTGGGTGACACAACTGGGGAGCTGTGAATCACTCCGGTGTGAATGATGCTAGGGGGGTAGGGGCTAGGGGAGCCTCTACCCCTCGACTAATTAAAGGGGAGTTTGTAGTGAATGTACCAAAAGCGCACCAAAGAATTATAAGAGAAAAAGAATCAGAGAACCCAAACCCAGACCTCTTCGGGTCTTGGTGGGAGACTATAGATCTCAGCCTAACAAACACAGAAATAAAACCAATCAACAGAGAAACGTGCGAGTCAGTGATATTGAAGTATGAATGGCTAGGAACGATGCCTCCATTCATAACTGGCATGTATGGTATATTCTTTGAGGATCACTGCGGTGGTGCGCTAGTGTTCAGCCAACGCACAGAATCAAATCTAGAAAACGCAACCCTCAGTGTCATACCGACTGAAGCTATATACCTGAGTCGAGGTGCCTGTGCTCACTGGACCCCAAGGAACACCGCAAGCTATTTCATAAGCGCAGTGTGTAACGGGTTTGCACCGTGTACAGTCTTGGCATATGCGGATGTTACGGCAGGGGAGATAGGGCAGATATACCAAGCACTGGGGTGGTATTGCTTCAAGTCAAAGAAGAAGGATGCGGCAGGGTACATCATAGACGGCAAGTCGATATCGACAAGGACGCTCAAGAGCAGATTCGGAACACAGTCCTTCGATGTGATACGATCCAACTATCCCGATTCGGAGATTGTAAAAGTCCCAAGGAAGATAAAATATGTTGGCGTGTACGGAGACAAGCGGTGGAAGGCAGGGTGGAGAAAGAAGCTAGAACCCCACTCGTTGCCATACCCAAAACGAGGGGGTCAAGATGAAACTGGTAACGGCTAAAGATGCACAGGAAAAATACGAGCGCGGTCTTGTCCTGTTACAGGAGATGCAACTGCACCGGATCACACTTGGACTTGTGCTGATAGACATAGAGGAAACAAACTCTTGGAATCTGTTGGGCTTTGATTCATTCAATGCCTTTTGTAGTTCACCTATAACATCAGGAGGATTCGGGTTAAGGGAAAGAACCAGACAGACCACTATGCAAGTAGCAAGAACCTTTGTCCTTGAACTGGGGATACAGGCACGGGATCTACTGGACATAGCATACTCTAACCTTGCTATCGTTGTTCCAGTGGTAACCAAGGATAACCTTGAGGAGGTTTTGGCTGATGCGAAATGTTTGGGGGCAAGAGACTTGGCCCTGAACAAGAAGATGGGTAAATACACCGGAGAAACAGAACACTATGACGCCGAAAACGAAGCAGAACGGAGGATGGTAACATGTCCCAATTGCGGAACTCGTTTCTAACGCCACAAGAGAAAATAGAAGAGTACGATATTATGACCATAGAGCAACTCGACGCCGAAAACAAGAGGCTAAAGGAAAAGCTTTTCTCCATGGGGCCATCGTATGCTAACACCGCCCATATTGGAGATGCAGAATGGTTTGTTCAAAAGAACAAGATAAGACATGAGAGAGAAGTTGTTTGTAGGATCAGATGGTCCAAGATGAAAAGAGAAGACCCATCACTGCGGAAGTACGCAGAGAGAGCCAACAAGGCACTCGACAGATTCTTTGAGGGGAGTCCTAGAATCAATCGCGTTCAGCCCGCCAGTGCCATCGAATAAGAAAGAAAGAGAACACCTACGCCGTGTTGCGGAGCTTGGTTGTATCGTCTGCCGCATTCACTTGGGGGAGATGGATGTTCCAGCAGAGATACACCATCTCCGCACGGGCGTGGGTATGGGGCAAAGAAGCTCACACTACAGGACAATACCACTATGTATTCATCATCACCGACATGGAACCAAAGCGATACACGGTATTGGGACCAAAGCTTGGCAAGGCATATTTGGACCGGAAGAAGATTTGCTGAAAGAGGTGATGTCGCTTATGCAAGATGCCTGATATGTGATGTAATGACGGTATGTGCAAGGACTGCCGAAGGCTTTCTTTGCACCGGAAAGTGCTATGATAACATAGGCGATATGAGATGTACCGTTAGGGAACTGAACTGCCTTGGGTCTAGCTGTTACTGCTGTGATTACGCAGAGAAGAAAGAACAGAAATCAAAAGAGCAGGGTAGGCTAGGAAGGTACACCCCAACTGAGGATAAGTATGAGTCCCACACAGCGAACACTGGCTTGGTTCAAGAAGAATGAAATACCAGCAGGGATAGTCGAGCGATGGATTGCTCAGGCCAGAAGAAGGATAGACCTCTTCGGTATAGCAGACATCGTGGCAATATACCCCGATGCTATCGTTGCAGTGCAGGTAACATCGGGGTCTAATCACGCATCACACAGGAAGAAGATACTTGAGAATGACAAGGCCCCGCTTTGGTTGATGCATGGAAGGATAGAACTTTGGTCTTGGTCTAAGCGGAAGTCAGGGAAGCGTAACTTGTGGAAGCCCCGGGTGGAGGAGATATGCTTTTGGGAAGATGGTAATCTAAATGCGATAAAGAGGGTAATGCCCGATGAGCGATTGGATAAAAAAGTGGGCGAAAGAACAGAATAGTTTACTCTGGGACATGCCGCCCAAGTACTACAAGATGTGGAACTACATACTTTACAATTGCAAGGACGGGGAATACGGTGGATCTCTGAGCGACATAGCCAGTGGCATTGAGTGGACAGAGAACGGGAAAAGGTACCCCGCTAGGTCTACGGTACAGACAATGCTGAACTGGTTTATAAACCAGAAAATGATTGTCGCGTCAGGGAACGGTCAGGGTCGAGTGCTCAGGGTAAGAAACTGGGAGAAGTATCAAGGAGGAAAGGGCGCGGGGCCAGAGATGCAGAAGAAGGTCAAGAAGAAGGGGCCAGACCCAACCGTCAGCAAGATCTTGGCACACTATATCAAGACGGTAGATGCAGATTATTCCCCAACGTCTATGACAAGAAAATACATATACCCCAAGATACGGAAGTGGGGGGCAGAAACAATCATAGAAGCGATTGATGAGTTTATGAGAAGGTGCAAGTCTAACGCCAGATACGAAGAGAGCAACCGATACAAGGGCGCAGATTTCTGGTTCAGGTTTCTGTGTGACGAACAGGTGAAGCTTTCAAACAGGAGGAAGGAGAACCAAACTGATGACGGGATACCCAGAATTACAAGAAGACAGAGTTCCACCACACAGTCAGGAAGTGGAAAAGGCAGTTCTGGGAAACTGCTTGCAGTTCAATGAAGTTGTTGCCGATGTATTAAACATACTCAGCCCAGAGATGTTTTATCTGGAAAGAAACAGGAAGGTTTTCACTGCGATTAAAACAATAAAGGAGTCGGGCAATGAGGTGGATCAGGTTACCGTCTTTGAAGAGCTTAATCGTACTGGGGATCTTGAGTTTGTTGGGGCGCATACTGTGGCGTCCTATGCTGGAGAGGTTGCCACAGCGAGTAATACAATTTATCTATGCGGAATCGTCCACGGAGACTACGAACGACGAAGGGTGCTGACTGCGCTACAGCAGGGAATGACAAGGATCTATGATCGTAACGTGCCCCTCAACCACATAGTTGATCCCGTTAGGGGAGCACAGGAAACGATACAGATCTCAGGCAGTTGTCATCACATATCTGACATAACTGCTTCTGTTATAGACGAGATAGAGGCGGCTTGGAGAGGCGAAGCAAAGGTGGGGATAAAGTCCCAGATAGACACAGTCAACGCAACAACGGGTGGATGGTTCCCGGGGGAGTTCTACGTTGTGGCGGCTAGGCCATCAGTGGGAAAGACTGCCCTTGCGCTCCTCGACTCGCAACACGCAAAAGTACCCGTTTGGTTTGTGTCCGCTGAGATGACCAAGAGGCTTGTACTTCAAAGGCTACTGTCGAACTACACGGGCATATCTACAACACAGATGAGAGAGGGAGATCTGACGCAACAGGACTATACGAGATTGCAGAACGCGGAGAATGTCTTGAATGCAATCCCTCTCTACATAGAGGACGAGCTTAAGGATGTGGACAAGCTGCACGAAGAGGCCATTAGGATGTACGAAACCAAGAATGTCAGGATGGCGGTATTCGATTACATACAGTTGCTAACCACATCTTCTGCAACGCAGAGCAGGGACAGGGAGATAGCGAAGATAAGCGACACCCTGAAATCAATAGCCAAGGAACTCGACATACCCGTTGTGGCACTGTCTCAGCTTTCACGATCGGTTGAGCACAGGGGAGACAAGCCAAAGCTTTCCGACCTAAGAGACTCAGGCACGTTGGAACAGGATGCGGATGCCGTTATATTTTTACACAGAGGAAGCAACTACTCTAAGATAGTTAATGTGGCAGTAGCTAAGAACAGGAACGGACCCTTGGGTCATCAGGACTACAAGTTCGATGGTCTTAGGGGAACCTTTGTTGAGGTTCAGGATGACGAAGAAGAATAATTGGGCTTAGACTCCTACATAAAGAGCATCAAAAGTGGGCCTGACCCACTGTCAGCGAGGGAAGAAAGGGTTGCAAACCCTAAACAACTCGCAGAACACAGCATGAGGTTGGCTCTGTCCATAGCGTCCAAGCACTTCAGAAGTGACGAGGAATACAATGTTGACCTCTTGTCTACTGCGATAAATGCGCTAGTCAGACAGGCACAGACGTTTGACCCTGAGAAGGGTAGGTTTTCAACTGTGGCTACGAAAGCAATTCAAAGGTCGATAGGAGTTTACAAGAAGAAAGAGTTTCAGGTCATGATTGGCTATTCCATATCAGACCATGAGAAGTTCAACAACAGCCTGACCACATACATAGAAGGGGCCTCAGGGAGCGTACAAGCGTCACAGCTGGACGATCTCTGTGAGAGCGATGAGGAGTACGCAGTCAGGAGATCGCTTCTTATATTGTCCGACAGGCCGCGTAAGGCCATCATACAGAGGTACCTCATAGGCAGAGATCCTCAGGATCTGGCAAACAGCATGAATATCACCAGAGATCAACTAGATCGTCTGTGCCAACGTGCGATTCAAAGAATGAGAAAAGAGGTAGGTGATAGAATCTAAGGAGACATATGTACATTTCTAAACACGCCATTGAAAGGTATATAGAACGGTGCAACGTATCGGACGCAAAACATGTAATAGAGCAACTGAAGAACATCGCAGACGTTTGCGACTTTGAAGAAGAATGGAATGGGAATTACATAGGCTATGTGGGAGATCTGAAGCTGGTTGCAGACCCAGAAAAGAAAACACTTCTGACGGTAACCATGAGGAAGACGGGGCTAGTCAACCCTTCTCCACCCGTCTCTGACCAAGAATAAGGCTAGGTCTTGGGCCGTCTCCTCCACGGTATGTTCATCGGCATCGGGAAGACAGGCATGAAGTCCCTCATGGATGAGGACTTCTAGCCTCTTCTCGTCTGGCAAGGACTTCTTAACCCAAAGCTTCTTGTCTTTCTTGTGTCTCCAATCACAGTATCCATCCCGCTTGATACGGTCAGTCTCAACGATCCTGTATCTCGCAGACCTGAATACATGTGTCTTCATCTAGAAGTTCTTTCTGGCCCACCTCAGATAGCGAAGATTCTCTTCCAGAGTAGACCCATTAGGAACTACTGCTCGACCGTCAGGGTAGTAGATTATAGTTGCTGTATATTCCGTGCGGTGATTTTCAAAGCCAAGTCTGGTAGCGTAGTCATCAGAGATCTTGTAGGTTCCGATGTTACAGGCATAACAGATCTTCTTAAGCAAGCTCTGGTAGTATGGCCTTATGATTGTGGGACGATGAAAATGTCCATGCGCCCCAAAGTCAAAGCCGTCATAAAGCTTGCCGTTCTTCTCTATGGCATGTGTTTCGTTCCATTGGCTATTGCCTTTGAACTGATGCCTACACTTCCACTTCCAGACGGCATCGCCAAGGTGGAGGTCGAATACAACCTGATCAGATCCATAGAGAAGGTTCAGCCCCCTACACATCTGCTGTACATAGTCAACGTGAGCCAGATACTTTGTCCTGTTATCGTGGTTTCCAGAAACCACAACAGGAAGCTTCTCTGATAACTGCTCAAGCCACCACTCTATACCACTCTTCTCTTGGTTGATCGTTATCTCTTGTTCCGCTGAGATGCCAGAAAGAGTGCCTACCCAGTTTTCGCCCAGATCGCCAAGGCAGAACGCGTAAGCCCCCTCTTCATCCCTGACCATCGCAGTATCACTGACAAGAGATTTGTAATCTACGGTAGGACTACCCCAGTGTATATCCGAAAACAACGTAACCGAAACAGGCTTATCGCTCGTTAGGTATACGTGCTGGTCTTTCTCCTTCTCAGATCTGCGCTGATTGTTCTCCTGTCGAGTGAGAAGGTACTCAATAGTTGAAGCAGAATCTTCTTCGTGATCTTCTGGGGTAACGCCATCTACAACGAAGTTCCCATCCTTTATGCTTCTCAGATATCTGCGTACAGTACTTGCTGGTATCCCTGTCCTCTTCGATATCTCTGGAGAAGTGTCAAGACCCTGTGCATAGAGTTCGGTTATAACCTTCTCCCGATCAAGCTTATCCCGGCATGGCGAGTTCATTGTAAATACTCCTTAGGTTTTAAATACCCTCCCCACTAATACTTC
>Ga0114932_10003350_pt1 | contig 15804 bp, 12 predicted proteins | sample 2SBtaG_2_FD_87286 | JGI IMG/M metagenome (GOLD analysis project Ga0114932, IMG submission 87286) | Deep subsurface microbial communities from Kolumbo volcano to uncover new lineages of life (NeLLi) - 2SBTROV12_ACTIVE470 metaG | ecosystem: Environmental > Aquatic > Marine > Volcanic ...
CGACCTGGTCCTTCATCAGGGACTGCAAGGGCGAAATGACGACGGTGAGTTCTCCGAGCAAGCGGTAGCGCGCTTCCGCCGGCACCTGGAAGCAAAGTGACTTCCCACCGCCGGTCGGCAAGATCCCAAACGTGGACTGTTCGCGGAGGCCACGCGAAACGAGGTCCCGTTGGAGCGACGTGCCGTCGCTCAGCGCAGGCTCCGCCCGGTAGGCGTCGAATCCGAACACCTCGCGGAGCCAGTGGTCCGGGCACAGGTTGGTCGAGCACCACGCACACGATGGGTCCTGGCAGGCCGTCGCTCGCAGGTCCCGGGCCATCTCCCGCAGTTCGGGCCACGTCTCGCGCACCCAGCGGGGGAGGACCGAGCCCGCCTCGTCCTGCACCCCCAGCCAGGCGTCGAACATGACCAGGGGCATGTCGATTCCGGTCGGCGATAGGCGCAGGCTATTGGTGCAGACCCGGCCGTTCCAGCGTGTCCGCAGGTCGACAGGGTCACTCGTATCCCAGGACCACCCGTTTCGTTCATACAGGGAGCGCCAGCCCTCCCTCGCATGACCCGGGAGGTCGGCGTGTTGGATGAGAGGCGAAGGTTGCCAGGTCGCGACCGCGTCCTCGAGAACGCGTTCGGAGGCGCGGACATCCGAAACGGGATTCGGGCGCGCGTCCCGAACGAGGCGATCGTCCTTGACCAGGCGGTGGTAGGGCCTGCGGGGGAATGCGAGGACCGACAACTCGAGCGTGTCGAGGGTCGCCATCTCGAGCAGTGGAGAGTCGGGTTCGCGATTCTCGATTTCGCGCCGGTCAAAGCGGTGCAGGTTGTGGCCGACGAGGATGTCGTCGGCGCGGCGCCAGTCAACGAGCTCGCGATGGGCCTTCGCGAAGTCCGCCCCTCGCTCGCGTTCCCAGACGCGCTCCTCGCCTTCTCGGCGGGCGGCCATCGCGTGGAAGACGCCGTCGTGGCCGAGCTCGATGTCTACATAGAGGAAGGACAGATCGATCCTCGCGAGTCTGTACTTGTGGAAAACTGGATAAACTGTAGCGACTCGACCCCGGATGATGCCGACGGGCGCCGCCCCGCGCCGGCGGTCGGCACCCGCGGGCTAACACTGCAATCGGTAGAGCCAGCCCGAGGGCAGTCAGTCGCCAGTCGAACGACCAAGAGGTCCCAGCGGATCGGCCGCCGAGAGGAAGGATCCACCGGTCTCGCCGGATCGCTTCCAGGAATCGGGGGCCTGGAGGGGCGCCGATAGTTCTCGTCCATTCCGCAGCGGATCCATCTGGTCGGCTACTCCGTGCGCCCATGCGATCCAGGCCTTGTCCGGCCGACACCGAAGATTCGAGCTCTCGATTTCCAGGTCTTCGAGGAACTGACGAATTGTGCATGCCTCGCGATGGGCAGAGGCCTTCTTGACCAGATCCTGTACGAGCCAACTTTGGTAGGCAGACTCGCGCTCGCGTTGCTGTTGCTCGCGCAAGACGGCTTGCCTTCGCTCCTCGTCTCTCTCCCGCTGCAGTCGCTCGGACTTCATGACTTGCGCCGCGGCGTGCATCGACACAACGAATCGGCCGAGCGAGTGCTCGACCACCTTCCCGGAGGGACGATCTCTGATCGTCTTCGCTGTCCCAATCGAAACATACTCGTCGATCCGCAGCTCAAGATCCCCAGTCGGCGTGTAGACGTACCGATCATAAGACCAACGCGAACCATCAGCAGGCTTCACGCTTCGCCGACTTGGCTCCCAGATCGAAAATCGAACCTCCTCGCCCTCGATCAACGCGCACGTCTCGAACTGCCGATTCCAGCGATTCCTGAGCTCGATCGGGTATCCGAGCCGATCGAGCCCCCGAATCAGCCCCTCCGCAACCCGCAACGCCCGCGTGAGCTGCCCCGGAGACACTCGGATCTCCAGCCCCTGAGGATCGCGCGGACTGATGCGCCCATAGTCATCGGTACCCGCGCCACGAAGCTCATCCCGTGTGAGCTTCACCAGCGGATGCGGACTACGGAGACGCTCAGGCGCCTCGATCTTCGGCTCCGGCAATAGATTCACAGACGGCTCGGGCCTCGACGCACGCACTTCCACGGCCGGCCGCATCTCACCGCTCAACGGAGGAAGCGGCGGGATTTCGAGTTCATGCCCCGCCTCGCGCTTCGCCCAATACCCGACGGGAGGCCTCGGAACGCCCATCCGCCTGCACGCCTTCGCGAGTCCGACATCCGAGATCCCATAGTCCTTCGCGACATGTGTGATCGGCCGGCTCCACACCTCGCGGTAGAGGTCTTCGCGTTTCAGGATATTTGACCGCATGAGTAGCTGCCTCCTACGAACATTGATGAGCACCTACGAGGAACCTCCATCGGCTCCGCAGAATCCTAAGATCTGGTCACCCATCGCCTGAAGCTCGGCGTTGCTGATCGCCGATGAGAAGTGCCTGAACTTCGCGAACCGCGTCTCGCCGATCTTGTGAAACACACCGAACTCGGTCGCTTCCGGCAGCCACGAGAATGCGCCAACCCTTCGCCCCGCATCGCGCATCGTCCGAATCACCGAACCCGAAAGAATCACGAGCCGGCGGCGCCCATCCGTCAGCACCGACTCCAGCCGATCGGCGTAGCCCGGATCAAAGAGATCCCAGAAGATCCGCCGTTCGGTACGCCCCGTCGTCGGCACGTTCAACAGCTCCGCGAAGGCGACCGCCTCTGCAAGCTCCGGCGACAGCCCCATCCCCGCGAATCGCCGATGGTACGGAACGCCGCCCCGTGTCTTCGAAAGCGGGTACTCCGCAAGAAGGAAGGGATGGTGTACGCCATGCGTCCTCCAGAATCCGACACCGTCGCGGTGATACTCGAGGATCCGCTCGAAGAAGTCCGGGTACGCAATCAGGTCGGCCGAGTAGTTCGCGTCCAGGCCCAAGAAGACGACGGTCGCCCGATCGATGGATTGGCCCTGCGTCGGCACGGCGTGCTGGGCGAAGAGCGCACGCAGCTCTGCCGACGGATGAATCCCGTATTCATCCATCGGCATCGCCCCGCGGCGCGCGCGAGGTGACTCGAGAGCTGAGCCACGCCGCATCTGGCTGGCCGCTCCGTGAGCGACGTCTTCCGGCCGCTCGGTAGCGATGATTCGGCGTGAACGAGAGCGCGATCGCTCCCGGTAACCGCCGGAACGCCGGGATCTCCATGAGTGGCCTCCTCGTCCTCAAGTGGACGGCCACACATGTATCCCGTTATGAGATATCCCGTAACGGAATCAATGGCGAAAGAAGAACGAGATCGACCGGTTGTAGACTTTCGCGAAGTCTTCGAGCTCGATGACGTCGACGCGGCGCTCGCCAGCCTCCGACTTCGAGACGAAGGATTGGGGCTTCTTGAGCTTCGCGGCGGCCTCGGCCTGCGTAAGCCCTGCGTCGAGCCGGGCCTTTTTCAGCCGCTCGAGAAAGCGCCGATAGCGCGCTGTGTGCAGAGCCCCTCGCATCCCCAGCTCCGTAGGAGGAGCTGCGAGGATGGAACCCCGTACGGAATATCCCGAAACTGGATCAGAGTGGTCGCCGCGGCTGAGTGATCAACTCAAAACGCGGCGCGCGCCTTGGCTCGCCTCTGGGCATCACCCGAGAGGAACTGCTCGAGCGGGAGGAGCTGCTCCAACATCGTTGCGGTCTCGGCCGCGAACGCCTTGTGGCGAATCTGCGGCGCGTCGATCGGGAACTGGCGCCGAACGATAAGCTCGAAATAGCCCTGCCCGTTCGCCTTCTTCTCGAGCGCCTGCATCTTGGCGATCAGGTATTCGACATCGATCTTGCCCGCCCGATCGAGCTCGATCGAGCAGGCATCCTCCGCTCCGTATTTCTGAGCCTGGATCTGCCATCGCCGCTTCACGACGAGCGTCCAATCGGGCAGGTCCTGGAGCAGCTCGAGGAAGCGGTCTGGATCCTTCTCAATACTGCGCTTGGCACGCCGCGTGGGACGCGCGCCCTCCAGCAGCAACTTGACGCCGAGATCGTCACCGCTGATCGAGAATGAGAAGTGGGGCTCGTGAACGGGCGGCGTAGCCCGCGAAAGCGTCGACCAGGCGTGTCCGCCATCTCCGCGTAGATTTCCGATCTCCTGCTTCTTGAAGTTGGAGAGCGATTTGGGGAGCCCCTCGCGAACGGCGGAGACGAACTGACCGAGGTAGTGCTTGACCTGCTTCCGATTGTCCTCGGCTTCCTCGTCGTCCAGGAATGTGAACGCGGTGAAGTGCTCGGGGCGGAATCCGTCGAACTCGCCCATATCGATCTCCTGTCGGTAGGCAATGATCCTGAGATAGGCGACAAACTCGTCGAGAAGATGAGCCGTGAGCGAGCCCTTCATCTTCTTCTCGGCGTCAACGCGCCGCTCGGCAAAGAACGCGTAGACCTGTCGCCACGAGAGGAGCTTGGTCTGGACGCCGGGCCCCAGCTTCTTGGCGTGCGTCGCGAGCTGATCGGGGTTAAAGGTGCCCACGACCTTGTTCTCGACGCAGATCACGGCGTCGCGAAACCAGATCCAGGCGTCGGGCCGACTGCCGTCCTTCTCGGTCTCTTTGATCTCGAAATTGGGATCTACGCGCGGAGCGATCCCGAGCAGCACGCGCGTTTTCGCCCGCTTGACCACGAGCTCGCCGATCGTCGACCGCTGGAGCGCAAACCGCGGGTGCCTGACGTTCGCTGGCTTGGCGCCCACGAACTCGGCGAATCGCTGGACGAGCCAGCCGTCGGGATCGCTCTGCGACGAGAGCTCGAGCAGATTCACGAGCGCCTTCGTCGTGTTGTCCTCGATCTGGCGCTCGCGTCCCTTCGCCGCACTGGAAGAGCCGGCGTAGTAGAAGAAGATGTTGCGATGGGGATCGGCCACTCTCCTAGAGAATGGGGAGGCTCTTCGGCGTTGTCGAATCGAGCACCAGGTGCGACACGTACCCAGCCGGCAGCCCCGCGACGACCCCAACCAGAAGATTCATCAGAAGCGCACCCCAATGGTCGCCGGCGGCGGTGCACTCTCTCGCCCGCGCGCGAAGGTCGGCTTGCCACTGCGGCACCTTCGAAATCGCTGCCGCGTTGCCTCCCCCGCCAACAGTCAAGCTATGGAAGATCGCCCGGTGATCTGGGTGAGTCGCCGGTTCGAGAAGATCGGGGAGCCTTCCTCCGAGCCACCCGCCGAGGAGGCCTCCGAGAATCTCGAGCAGCAGATCCGCTCGATCGTCCTGGTAGGCGAGGCCTAGTGATGCGGCAGCACCGCAGATGATGCCGGTGTTCTCATGTGCGACGCGGTTCATAGTCAACCTCGAGATTAGGACCGTGAACGATTGCCGAGGCGTGTGCCACATACGGTCACACACGGCAATATGCTCGCATCGATCCAACAGACGAGGAAAGTGAGGAAGACCAGTACGTTGCGTGTCGCCGTCCGTAAGAGCGGGGCATCGAGCGGGAATGGGAAGTATCGTGCTCGGCAGACGGCACCCGGCGGACAGCGACGCCAAGGAGGAACCGGAGAAGCACTCGGGATGGGATACCCCATTGGACCTGCGAGGTATCATTCGAGCGTGGAATCGCGGAGCGCGGCTTGGACGACCTAGAGAGCCTGATAGAAGACCCGAGGGAGACTCTCGAAATCGAGCTGAAGGACTGGCTCGACCTTGGCTCCAAGAGCCACAGGGCAAAACTCGCGAAGGAACTCATCGCCCTCGCGAATCACGGCGGGGGACATCTCGTTCTTGGATTCGACGACACCAGCTGCACGCCGATACCTCGACCTGACGGGTACACAGGCTCCACGGACGACGTGAACGGAATTGTTGCTCGCTTCGCCGACCCCGCGTTCCATTGCGAAGTGAGGGAAGCAAAAGGCCATCCGGTCGTCATCGTTCCCGGCGGGCATAAAGTGCCGATCCGAACCAAGCGTTCTGGTCCGAACAACGAGATTTCCCAGAACGTCTACTACATCCGCCGGCCAGGACCCAACAGCGAGCCGCCGCAAACCGGCCTCGAATGGGACGAGCTATTGCAACGTTGCCAGGACAATCGAGACGCGGAGCTCGAAGCGATGGTCGGGCGCGTTATCCGGGCAATGAACCTCCAGCCCTTTCCCAGCGCTCCTGATCCGTTGAAGAAGATTAAGGACCTGCTCTGATGAGCTGGGAAACGAGCGGATTCTACGCGGTCCACTACCGGCTCCTTGAGGCGCAGCCGATCAGCCTCTACGCGCTGAAAGAGCTTCTGCTGGGCGAGAGAGTCAAGTACACCGGCTGGCCGCCCTTTTGGTTCCCCACTCGAGATGAGATTGCTCCGACGGTGATCGACGAGAACACCTACGAGTGCTTCCACGACGGCACCGGACGAACACACCACGTCGAGAAATGGAGAGCGTCTGCGACCGGAGAGTTCACGATCGTTCGTCAGCATGATCTCGACGAAACGTATCCGGGCAAGTACATCGGATTGACTCTTCCCGTCTGGCGAATCGCGGAAATCCTTCTCCACGCCGGCAGAATGGGCTCGACCTTCCAAGCAGCGAATGTCGAGTTCACCGTCCAGTTCGCCGGCCTATGCGGACGCGAGCTCACGGCCAAGCATCAAGATCGCCAGGCTCTACTCGGAACCTTCCGAACGGAGGCCGAGGAGTACTCTAAAACGATCGTTATCCCAGTTGCCGACATCGACCGTCAGGTCGCTCAGTACACAGACACGTTGCTTCGCCCGTTCTACGAGATGTTCCAATTCAAGCTGCCCCCACACTTCTGTGAAGAAGAAATCGCAGAGCTGCGAAAGAACCGGTTCTAGAATTCGAAGCGCTCTAGTTGCCTAGGCGATCGTCGAGACTCAGCGTTTTCGCCGCGGAGGACGGTGATCCTCGTTCCAGAGATCCACCGAGCCGCGGCGACCGATCGTGGTCAATAGTCCGTGGAACCGCCTGTAGCTGTGACTCCCGTCGTCATTCGCGTCGGGCCACGCCTGGCGTTCGCCGAGCAATATCCAGCAAGCCTCGAAATTTGTGGCACTCAGCAAGTCTTTGAAAGCCGAAGCTCGAATCACCAACCCATCGTTTGACGGCCCGACCCTCAATTCGGCTGCAACCACCTCCCCATTGCGATCGCGCACGACAGCCGGGTCGCGGTCACACCGATACAGGCCAAGCTTCTCCATCGCCCACCCCGCAAGCGACGAGTACCCCGCCCCCTCGGGCAGAGTCGAATCAAGATGACTCTCCCAGCGGTAGTCCTCAACGGTGGGCGCGAAGAAGAAGTTCTCGCCACTAGCTTCTCGATCTTCCGTGAATCGCCACAGCCCATCAGGCCAGACCTCGCCTACCCCACACTCATAGAGGAAAGGGTGGTCGATATAGTCAGGTGCTCCCCAATCCAGGAAATTGATCTCACCGCCGACCAAGTGAGTTTGGATTCGATGGATTTCATCGCTCTCCGCGACGATGCAGTGGAACATGTAGAACGCTTCTTGCAGGAATCCGTGACCGATCGGTCCAGCAGAGCGATCCTGCCTCATACGCGACGCGTGCCATGAAAGCGGGATCCATTCTTCACCGCCGAAGAACGCGCTTCGAATGTCAGCGAGCAGTGGACCGGAAGGATCCTCGGCAAAGGGCCATAGCAGCCTCGCACCGCCTTCCACGTGATCCATCTCTGGTTCGACGGGGGCCGCAGAATCCATTTCTGACAGGCGGCAGGCGGAATACGAGCTGTGTGAGAACAGCGTCGGATCGATATCCCGCTCAAATCCAACGTCCAACGGATGCGAGTACTCCCGAGCCCCGTCGTCGGAGTAGCGGCTGCGCAGCCACTGGCGATCTGCGAGCCGCGCGAGAAGCTCGGACCGTGCGATCCACTGGTATTTCTTACCTACCCGCTCTACGCCCGGGCGATCACGCGACACATACTCCATGGAACGGTCTTCTGGGAACAGCTCTTCCGTCCAGCCAAGAGCATACGCTCGCCGCGTTATCCATCGTTGCGCCTCCTTTGCGTCAACGAGCGGAACCGAGGACGCCTCACTCCATTCGGCGCGGAAGGCTGGAAGCCACTCGCGGTCGAACCGTGCTCGATCCACACGCGAGAGGCTGGCCCGTAGTCGCTCAACCAGGGCATCGACTCCGTCGTCATCCTCAGTCTGCTCCTCCTCGCCAGGATCGTCCGAGTCAAACGCCAACAAACGTACTCGCACGGTCGCTAGCGACTTAGCAGCCTTCAGCTCCTCCAGTAGGACCGAAGCCGGACCCTCACTGCCAAAGACTTGCTCGAAAGCTGTTGCCCGCTCATTCAGTGACAGCGGCTTCGGCTCAGACAGCCGAACACGCGTAAAATTCTGTACCGCGGGCTGAATTTCGTATCGTCCGAAATCGCCCCAGTCGCCGCATGATCGAAGAATACTCTTCGACCCCGCCTTCTTGGCCGCACGGTCAACGCTCTCCTCGGAGACCGAGAGCTTCAGCCGACCTGACTTGTATGGCGGGCGACAGACCTCAACATCGACTTCTTCGTCGATGCACTTCCGGCGAACCGCCAGCTCGACGATGTCCGCGGCGTAGCCGCGAAGGTGGATGTTCGGCGGGGGCGTTCGATCTCGAAATACCTCATCGAATACCGCTCGCGAGAAAGCGCGGACATCGCCGTCTGCTCCGGCGCGCAACAAATATCCGTAGCCGGCAGCCAAGATTCGTTCCGCAATGTACAGATCATCGACCGGACGGAAGCGCCGAAGCAGGGACTCGAAAAGCGAGGAGTCGTCGACGAACAGACTCGAAAGTGCCTTCGTCGCCTGATCCCGCAGTCTCCGATTCGTCGACGTGAGCAACCAGCAGTTTGCGATCCCCGCGAGCCGAAGTGCTTCGCTAGTCACACGAGATTTCGGCGCGCTCTCGCACCACTGGGAGAGTCGCAGAAACCCGTGCTGGTTGTACGGAGCCGATACGGAAACCGTCCAGAAGCTGTCGCGGTCCGCCATCGAACAATCCCTCAGAAGCGCATCGAGGCGGTCAGCGTTAAGGGGATGTCCGGGCCGTAGCGCCAGCTCGGCGAAGCACGCGAAGAACTCTTCGTCGTCGTGAGACCATTCGGTGAGAATTTCGAAGGTTCGATCCGAGAGCGCCGACGCCTTTCGCCAACGAATACTCGCCAAGAATCCCTCATAGAGGGAGTAATCGTCCCACGCGTCGTCCACGTGCAGTGCGATGAGGTCAACAAGCTCCACCTCGTGCATCTCGGGAACCTGGATTGACAAGGCTTCCACTAGACCGGACCACAAGGGTTCAACCGCGCCACGGCTAGTGAGTAGGAATCGGAACCTTCCAGACGCTTCGAACCAGTGTGCGTTGTCATCTCCGGCATCTGCCAGAAGGGCCTCGCCCATCCAGTGATCCTGAAGGCGCTGGTATGCGAAGCGAATGTGCTCCTCGTAGCCCGGGTCGCCGGTACTGGAAAGAGGGCTCGGCCTGGGAACCAAGTCAAGCACGCCGAGCTTTCGAAGCTCCGGAAGCCAGTCATGCGATCGCCCGAGTGGCAAGAAGGCCGCATCAACGATGGCTGCTGCCTCCGTGCGCGCCAGTGTCGCCGAACGGGATTCCGCAAGATGACGTGCGACGCCGCGCAGAGCTTGTTCGACATAGGGCGAAACGGAATCGAGTGCCTCCCCAATCTTTCGTTCCAGCGCACGGGAAATCGCCGACAGGAAGAACCGAAAGAGCTCGGTCGTTCCTACCAAGCCGTCGGGGAACTCAGTTCGTCCTTCGCTCGATAGCGCCTCCACCGCCGTCTTCAGAAAGAGAGGGTTGCGCATCTCGGGACTTGGCCAGGGCACGGGCGGTCGAAGGATTCCCCTCCTATCAAGAAAGGTCCTCGCCGCCGCCTCCAGTTCCTCGGGCGTCTCGAAGCCGCGTAGGACATGGCGTGCGGCTAGGTCGAAAACTCGGTCGGGAATCAGATGGGGTGCAAACACGTCGCGACACGTCACCACGACCGAGACGTGGGGAAACTGCGTGCAGTCCTTGATGAAGGTTGGAAGCTGTGTGTGCCAAGAGACGCGAGTGTCGCTGTCGTTGATCGCATCGATCGCTATAACCGCGCGACGACCACAAGCGGCTGCACGAGCATCTATCGCCCCGAGGAGTTCGAGCTTGCTGAGTGTCGGCGAATCAAGTCTATCTGCGACCACACGCCAGATACTTGGGTCCGCGAACCACTCGCCCAGCATGAGTATCGCGGTGCCTTCCTGTTCGAGCTCAGCTTGAACGCAGGCTGCGAGGAGATGAGACTTCCCAGCTCCGGCTGCGCCGGTGAGGATTAGTGCTCGTCGTTGTTCCGCTTCGAATCTCGCACTGCCGAGTTCGATTCGCAGGTCGCTGGCTCGGCCCGCCAGCGAGTAGACCACGCTGCGTGCGTACCGACGAGCGTCATCGTCGTGAGACGCCACATCGCCAGCGCGGTGAGAAGAGAGGCTTTCTCCAACGTCCTCCCAAGCCACCCGAACCGCGTCGAGTGATCGACGCCACTCGTCGTACGGAATCGAAGAATCGAGGGCCCGAGCCGTTTCGGATAGAGTTCCACCGACGCGACGCGTCATCTGATCCGCGTTCGCAACCAACTTCCCGAGCCCTACGTCGTCTTCGAAGACACGACCGGCTGGCCTTTTGGCTGCCTTGAGTTCTTCGGCCGACGATCGGATGTCATCCAGCAGGCCGGGATCGCGAGCCAGTGCTTCAACTAGTGTGCGCGCCCCAACATCGACATGATCCTTCGGCGTGAAGCGGTCGCCAAGATCTTCGATAGCTGACTCCGCACAGCGAGCAAGCGACTCGGCTGTGATCTCCAGTCCCGAGAACCAATACGTCGCCAGGCCAATGCATCTGGGATCGAGCAACTGACTCAGCGCGTCGCTCCACGGGACCAGCCGAATACTTACGCTGCGGCTATGGCTCGCTGCAAGCGCGCGCATCCTTCGATGGGCGGCCTCCCATTTTTCGACAGCGGACTGCTGGCCCGATCGACGAGTCTTGCCGGTCAGATCGCAGGCGACGTAGATCCGATACTCCGTGAGATCGGGATGGGTTTCGATCGCCGTCTGAAACGACTTCTCAGCTTGCGTCCACCGAATACTTCCTGGCCGAAGAAACCACTTTGCCTGGATTCCAATCTTCTGGCCCGCCGCCGGATGCCAATAGGCTTCCACCCCGCCGTCGCCGCCTTCGCCCGCCAATCGCCGCCAAGAGTCGTGTCCTGCAGCCTCGGTACGCCGCACTATCTGGCAAACCAGCTCCTCAAAGGCATTCGCTTGACTTCCTTTGTGCGTCCGGATGCTGGGCAATTCGACTGTCGGGGGCATCAGGTGAAGGCTCCTGTTGAATCGCAGCGCAGAGTGTGGTGCCGCCGGGTACGTAACGCCAGCGAACAGCGATGCGGCAACAGACAGACTACTGGCGTGGGCATCGGTAATATTCTTGCCGAGGAGCCGACGAATGACGACCGGTCGCAACTCCCCGCCCAAGAAGCACCAATGGAGACCGAGCCAATCCGGAGATCCGAAGGGCCGGCCCCGCGGTGCGCGGACGAGCCTTGAGGCGACGCTCGAAATGGAGTGGCCAGCGCCAGGAGGCGGCTCCGCGCCCGATCATCCTACGGCTTATGAGCCCAGATCCAACCTTCCTGCCGTGCGATCTGCTCGTCCTCCGGCGCTATCGCCACGCCTTCGAGAAAGTCAAACCCCGCGACCACACAGAGAATCGCATCCAGAATATGGTCGCTCGCGCACGCACGTTCACAGAACGCGCCATCGATCAGTACCTCGTCCGTCAGCGACTCGAGCAGCGATTCTCTTGCGGAGACAGCTTCGTCCTTTCCTCCCTTGTACCCACGCCACGGGAGCCTCCTCGAGATGAGGGTCGCGGCGGGATAGACCTCGATCGCGCGAAGGTCAGCGTCGGCCCAATCCCAAGCGAGCGGGACTGGTTGTCCGAGCCGATCGCCGAGGCGACGAAGGAGGTCAAGTGCCGAATGCGCTGTCCGCGCAATGCGATCAGCTGCCACGTCGAGCGGGCGCTTGCCGAACACCTCATGGATCACATCGTCCGTTCGCCGGCGGAACATCGCGTTCGAATCGGTATCGAACGGCAGACCAGCGCGGTGACGGTCTAGGCGACTGCCGAGCGCGGCCGGCCAACCGAGCGGCGCGTCGATCGCAATCAGCGTCGTCTCGTCGCACCAGTCGATAAGAAGCTCAACGATCTCTTCACGACTCGACCTGGTCGCAACTGCGTCGATCGAAAAGTTACTTCTCGCGCTAGTACCTCTCGCGAGTCCGATGTTCTCTGGCTGGGCAGCCGCATCGATACCCACGACGGTGCGCGTTCGTGATCTCATTCCGCTGAAGCCCATGTCGTGCCTTCTACACCTTCGTTTTTCTTAGCGATTCCAGATTCAGACAGGGTGTGTTCGTCGATTGTACTATGCGAACTAATACATTCGGAGACCGATCACCGCCTAGAGGATTCCTGCTTGACCCACTTCGAATTGCGTCGGCTATAGTGTCGGCGACGCGACGAAGAGATTCGTGACCCATCTCGGTTGGAAACACGTAGGAGGACACCTATGCGAATAGAATCACGACGCACAGGAGTTCACTATGGATCTCGAAAGCCGTTCAGCGAGGACACTCTCCGCTGACACTCACGACCTGAAGATCGAGCACCGCCCGATCTCGTCGCTCGCGCTCCGGCGCAACAACCCACGCACGCATTCCGACAAGCAGATCCGCCAGATCGCGGCATCGATCGAGACTTTCGGGTTCACGAACCCGGTGCTGATCGACGCGACGGATACGATCATCGCCGGCCACGGTCGCGTCCGAGCGGCGAAGCAGCTGGGTAGGGAAACCGTCCCGACGGTCCAGCTCGAGCACCTCTCCGAGGAGCAGGTGCGCTCATACGTGATCGCCGACAACAAGCTGGCCGAGTGCGCGGGATGGGACACTGACCTGCTCGCCATCGAGCTTCAGGAGCTCGCGGAGATCGAGCTCGACTTCGACCTCGAGGTGATGGGGTTCGAGACTGCGGAGCTCGACCTGTTGATCTCGGGCGAGACCAAGGGGGAGGAGGCCGATCCCGCCGATTCCATCGACGGTCCCGATCCGAACGCGCCCACTGTCTCTCGTCCGGGCGACCTCTGGCAGATCGGTCCCCACCGCCTCCTCTGCGGCGACGCGCTCCAGGCCGAGAGCTATGCGCGGCTGATGGATCACGAGCTCGCTCAGGTCGTGTTCGTCGATCCTCCCTACAACGTGAAGATCGACGGCCATGTCTCGGGCCTCGGCCGCATGCGCCACTCGGAGTTCGCGATGGCGAGCGGCGAGATGACGGAGGCCGAGTTCACGGCCTTTCTCGAGAAGGCCCTGGGACATCACGCCGCCCACAGTCGGAACGGTGCACTGCACTTCGTCTGTATGGACTGGCGACACTCGGCCGAGCTCCTGGCGGCGAGCCGATCGATGTACAGCGAGCTCAAGAACCTGTGCGTGTGGGTGAAGACGAACGCCGGAATGGGCTCGCTTTACCGGTCGCAGCACGAGCTTGTCTACGTCTTCAAGGTAGGCACCGACCCGCATATGAATAACGTCGAGCTCGGCCGGCACGGTCGCTACCGCACCAACGTCTGGGAGTACGCGGGCGCCAACACCTTCGGGGACGACCGCGACGAGGCGCTCGCCATGCACCCCACGGTGAAGCCAGTGCGCCTTGTGGCGGACGCGATCCTCGATTGCTCGCGGCGTGGAGATCGGATCCTCGACGGGTTCGCCGGGTCGGGGACCACGCTGCTCGCCGCAGAGCGCACCGGTCGCGTCGGCTACGGCCTCGAGCTCGAGCCGCGCTACGTCGACACCGCGATCCGGCGCCTGGTGCAGCACGCCGGCCTCGAGGCGATCCACGTAGATTCGGGGCGCACGTTCGACGAGGTCGCCGCCGTGCGCGGCGAGGAGGCGGATGGCTCACTGCCGCCCTCGGAGACGGGCGCCGCGGCCGACACGGAGGTCCGCTGACGATGTCGGACACCAAGAACACGGCCTCGGATCGTCAGCCCGAGGACGAGTACAACGTCGGCTACAAGAAGCCGCCCAAGCACACGCAGTTCAAGCCGGGGCAGTCGGGCAACCCGAGGGGGCGACCCAAGGGATCAAAGAACCTAAAGACCGAGCTCGCGGAGGCGCTCGCCGAGACGGTCATCGTGCGTGAGGGCGATGTCACCCGCACGGTCAGCAAGCGCCGCGCGCTGCTCACGTCACAGGTGAATCGTGCCATCAAGGGCGACGCGAAGTCGGCGGCGCTGATCACGTCGCTGGATTCGCGGCTTCTGGACGAAGGCGATGACCCCGTTCGAATCACGGAGATCATTCACGAGGACGACCGCGCGGTGGTAGAGACCCTCAAACATCGCCTCTCTCTCAAACGGGAGAAGGACGATCGGGAAGACGGATCGCCCGACGAGACCGAAGGGGGCGAAGCGTGATCGACCTTCACCAAGCCGACATCGATGCGCTGCTTCGAGCGGACCTCGTGGCCTTCACCGAGCGCTGCTTCCGGACGGTCGTGCCCGGTCAGACGTTTCTCTACAACTGGCATATCGAGGCGATTGCCCATGAGCTGGAGAAGGTCCGACGTGGCGACACGCAGCGGCTCATCATCACGCTGCCGCCCCGAAACTTGAAGTCGATCACCGCCTCCGTCGCCTTCCCGGCATTCCTCCTTGGCCACGATCCGACTGTGCGCATCGTCTGCGCCAGCTACTCGCACGATCTCGCGGCGAAGCACGCGCGCGATTGTCGCCACGTGATGCAGAGCGATTGGTACCGGCGGATCTTCGGCGGAACGGAGATCGATCCCTCCAAAAACTCCGTGACCGAGTTCGAGACGACGGCGCGCGGCTATCGAATGGCAACGTCGCTGGGCGGCACGCTCACCGGTCGCGGCGGGAACATCATCCTGATCGACGATCCGATGAAGCCCGAGGAGGCGATGTCCGAGGTGCGGCGCAAGGCGGTGAAGGAATGGTACGACTCGACCCTCTCGTCGCGCCTGGACCGAAAGACCGAGGACAAGACCGTGATCATCATGCAGCGCCTGCACGTCGACGACCTCGTCGGACACGTGCTCGACAAAGATGCCGCGTGGCGACATCTCGACCTCCCTGCGATCGCAGAGGAGCCCGAGGAAATCGAGCTCGGCTTCGACAATACACACAAACGCGAGATCGGTGACGTTCTCCACCCTGAACGCGAGCCGCTCTCGGTGCTCGAAGATCTCAAGGCGACGATGGGCAGCTCCATGTTCTCGGCGCAGTACCAGCAGAGGCCGGTGCCGCCCGACGGGGCGATGATCAAGCGCGAGTGGTTCCTCGAGTACGATGAGCGACCCCGTCCTCAACGCGGCGATCAGATCGTGCAAAGCTGGGACACGGCCTCGAAGGCTGACCCCTCGAACGACTACTCGGCCTGCACGACGTGGCTCAAGCGCGACAAGGACTACTACCTGTTACACGTCCTACGAGTGCGGCTCGAGCACCCGGAGCTCCGGCGGAAGATCATCGCCCACTACGACGCGTGGGACGCCGACGGGGTGCTCATCGAGGAAGCCAGCTCGGGCATCTCCCTAATCCCGGACCTCAAGAACGAGGGCAAGATCCGGCCGATCGCGATCAAACCCAAAGGCAGCAAGATCGAGCGACTCGAGCTGCAGACCATCACTGTCGAGGCAGGGCACGTGCTGCTTCCGAAGTCGGCTCCGTGGAAGGGC